>Ga0247808_10000996_pt1 | contig 13719 bp, 10 predicted proteins | sample UWRJL089202R1_FD_179914 | JGI IMG/M metagenome (GOLD analysis project Ga0247808, IMG submission 179914) | Plant litter microbial communities from Arlington Agricultural Research Station in Wisconsin, United States - UWRJ-L089-202R-1 | ecosystem: Environmental > Terrestrial > Plant litter >... | reverse complement strand
CTTTTCTCAATGTTTTGACTATTTGTTAGCGTCAACGTTTGATTGTTTTGGCTCGTCTTGCAACTTACCACCTGGTTTTGATTCTTCAGCTTGAGTATCCTGTGGTGTATCTTCACCATTCTCAGACTCAACTTCAGTATCGATAGTTGCGTCACCGGCAGCAGCTTCGTTAGCAGCTTCAAGTGCAGCAGGTTCGTATACGTTTGCAATCACAAGTTCCATGTCTTGTTCGACATCTGCAAATTCAACGCCTTCTGGAAGCGTGAGGTCGGCAATCGTCAATTTGTCTTCAGTTGTCGCAAGATTTGCGATTGAGAGTTCAATTGATTCTGGCAGTGATGCTGGTTTTGCCTTGATTTCAAGACTTTCAATAGCTTGAAGCACGATAAGGCCAGCTTTTTCAGCAGCACTTTCGCCTTCACCAACAAGAATAATTGGCACGTCAGTGGTAATAACGTCATTCTGCTTAATTGCGTGGAACGCAACGTGGAGAATACCGCGTTTGACTGGGTCAATATCAATACTCTTAATGATAGCGAGTTGTTTCTTGCCATCAATCGTCAATGTGACTGGTGAGTGTTTACCGGCAGCGTTAACAACCTTAATTGTTTCGACAATAGCTGATTGTGTTGACTGTGGTTCGTCGTGGCCACCATACACAACGCTCGGAACGAGTCCGTCTCTTCGTAATTCTGCAACTTTCTTTCCGCTTAGTGTGCGTCCATCAAGTTTGAGTGAAATTTCGTGCATTTCGATTCAATATCCTTCCATCGGTTGTAATCTGTTCTATTATACCATATCTAACAGATATGCGCCGTGTTAGAATAGAGACACATGTTAGAAACACTTACTCAATTCAGCGCATTTTTCTTATCAGACTTAGTCGATCTTATTACGACACTTGGTGTTCCGGCTATCTTGCTCGTCATTTTCGCCGAGTCAGGACTCCTAATCGGGTTCTTCCTTCCAGGCGATAGCCTTCTCTTTACTGCCGGCGTTCTTGTGCATACTGGCTTCCTTAATATCAACATTGCTCTCTTTATTGCCCTTCTTTTTGTAGCAGCAGTACTGGGCGACTCAGTCGGCTATACGTTTGGACGACGCGCCGGTCCGCGAGTATTTAATAAACCCGACGCACGACTTTTCAAACAAAAATACATCCAAGAAGCTCAGGGATTCTACGAAAAGCATGGCGGCAAAACTATTATCATCGCTCGCTTCATCCCTATTGTGCGCACCTTCGCACCAATCGTTGCCGGTTCAGCAAAGATGCCTTATCGAAAATTCATTACGTATAACCTTCTCGGAGGCTTCCTCTGGGTGACTTCTGTAACGCTCGCCGGCTATGGACTTGGTGAAGTATTCGAACGCGCAGGTCTTGAGATTGATCAAATCATTCTTCCTGTTGTTGCCATTATTATTCTTATCTCAATCTTACCTCCGGCTATCCACATCTTCCGACACAAAAAGAATCGCCAGGCTTTCTGGAACGGCACAAAGCGCGAGCTTAAATCTATCTTTGCAAAGCGCAAGTAACACTTACCAATCAGCTTGCCAAAAAACGCTTATGGCTCCATACTAATTGATACTATGGGGCATCAGGACAGGCATACCTTGGGGGCGGTTTCTACCAATGATGGTGTTGAGTTCCGCGTCTGGGCACCGTTTGCTACGGCGGTAAGCGTCCTCGTGAATGACTCCTTCTCATTTACTGAAACACCGATGCTCAACGAAACTAACGGCTACTGGGCAGCGACAGTAAAAGATGCCGAGCCAGGCCGATCATACAAATACCGAATCACTACAGCTGATGGTAAAACAATTGATCGCAATGACCCTCACGCTCGACAACTTACTGACTCGGACCTCGGAGCTTCGGTGGTGGTTGATCCACATTTTGATTGGGAAAATATTGTCCAACCAACGATTCCAAAAGAAAAACAAATCATCTACGAAATGCATATCGGAACGTTCCACAGGCCCGACGCATCGACTGGTGGTACCTTTGCTTCGGCTATCGAAAAACTCGACTACCTTCAAAGTCTTGGAATTAATATGATCGAATTGATGCCCGTCACAAGCATGGCTACTGGCACTGGTTGGGGCTACAACCCTACGCATATTTACGCTGTAGAGAACGTCTATGGCGGCCGCTACGGCTTGCTTGAATTCGTTAAAGCTTGCCACAAACGTGGTATCGGCGTCATTCTCGATGTCGTCTATAATCACTTCTACGAAAAGACTGATCTATGGCAATTCGACGGTTGGAATGAAAATGGCAATGGCGGCATTTACTTTTATAACGACAAACGCGGCGAAACCCCGTGGGGTGTACGACCAGATTATGGACGTCCCGAAGTACGGAACTATCTTATCGATAATGTCACGATGTGGCTGACTGAGTACCATATCGATGGCCTCCGATTAGATTCAACTACCTACATGCGCAACACCCGTGGACCAGAAGGAGATGCAGCGACGGCAATTGAAGATACATGGTCACTTCTGCAGGAAATGACAAAAGTAGCTCATAAAATTAATCCGCACGTCGTGATGATCGCTGAAGACAGCTCCGGCGATGCAACAGTCACTTTGCCTGTTACCGATGGCGGTGCAGGCTTTGACGCGCAATGGGGCATTAGCTTCCCGCAAGGAGTGCGCGCAAGCCTCGGATTACCAAATATAAACGCGTATACAAAAAAGCTTAGCGATGAACTGACGCTTAGCTACAACAATCAGGCTTTTCAGAAAATTATCTTTGGTGACTCACATGACAGCGCAGCAAATGGAGCCGTTCGCGTCAACGAAGCAGCAACCCCAGGCAATGCCAACAGCGTCTTTGCCCGACAGTATGCACTTATTGCTGATGCGATTACGCTCACGGCGCCAGGTATCCCTATGCTTCTCCAGGGCGCAGAATTTCTCCAAGAAGGTAACTTTAATGACTGGAAAATGCTTGAGTGGGATAAAACAAAACAATTCGCAGGTATCGTCCTCGCCCACCAACATCTTATCAATCTCCGCCTAAATACCTATGGAAATACTGGCGGCCTGACAGGACAATCAATCAACGTTTTTCATGAAGACACAGCAAACAATGTCATCGCCTACCATCGCTGGGATAAAGGCGGGCTATTCGATGATGTGATTGTCATTATTAATTGTAGCGACCAACGATTTAAAAACTATGAACTTTCCCTACCTATCGCAGGGACATGGCGCGTCCGATTCAACAGTAGTTGGAAAGGGTACAGTCCTGATTTTAATGAAACGACAGTGTCGACAATAACGACAGCCGAGCAATCAAAAGTGTCTCTCGCACTTGCCGATTACAATATTCTTATTTTGTCACAAGATCCTATAGAAGAGTCTTAAGGTATTTGCCGGTAAACGAAGCGGCTACTTTCGTAATTTCTTCAGGAGTTCCAGCGGCAACGACAGTCCCTCCACCAAGTCCTCCTTCAGGCCCCATATCAATAACGTGGTCAGCAGTCTTGATGACATCAAGGTTATGCTCAATAATCACCATACTGTTCCCCCCTTCAACAAGTTTTTGCAAAATACCAAGAAGTCGTTTGACATCGGCACTGTGAAGTCCGGTTGTTGGTTCGTCGAGAATGTACATGGTTTTACCGGTTGAGCGACGAGACAATTCAGAAGCAAGCTTGATGCGCTGTGCTTCACCACCACTAAAAGTTGTTGCCGGTTGGCCAAGTCGAATATACCCCAGTCCAACATCAACGAGTGTATCGAGTTTGCGAGCAATCGTTGGAATATTCTCAAAGAATTTAGCGCCCTGTTCGACAGTCATCTCAAGCACATCACTAATCGTTGCGTCCTTATATTTAATTTCAAGTGCTTCGCGGTTGTAGCGTTTTCCATGACACACATCACAGGTAACATAGACGTCTGGTAGGAAGTGCATCTCAATCTTGATGACACCATCACCCTGACAGTTTTCACAGCGTCCGCCTTTAACGTTAAAACTGAATCGCCCTGCTTTGTACCCACGAATATTAGCTTCGTTTGTACCTGCAAACAGTTCACGAATTGGCGTAAAGACTCCGGTATAGGTTGCCGGGTTAGACCGAGGAGTTCGTCCAATTGCAGATTGGTCAATAACGATAACTTTGTCGAGTTGACTAACACCTTCGATGTTATCGTGAGTTCCGGGAACTTCGTGCGCACGGTGCAATCGAGCTGATAATTCTTTAGCGAGAATATCGTTAACAAGCGTCGACTTTCCGCTTCCACTCACACCGCTGACGACAGTGATGATACCGAGTGGAATTGTGACGTCGATACTTTTAAGATTATTTTCACGAGCACCTCGTATGATGAGATTACGATCCTTAATAAGTGTCCGTCGCTTTTTTGGAACGTCAATTTTTTCAGCACCACTAAGATATCGTCCGGTGACGCTATTGTTGTCTTTTGCGACTTCATCAGGAGTACCACGGGCAACAACGTTCCCCCCAGCAACACCGGCACCAGGACCAATATCGAGGAGGTAGTCTGCTTGGCGAATAGTGTCTTCGTCATGTTCGACAACAAGAACAGTGTTACCAAGATCACGGAGGTGTTTAAGTGTACCAATCAGCCGATCGTTATCACGTTGGTGAAGGCCGATCGACGGTTCGTCGAGGACATACAAGACACCCTGGAGACCAGATCCAATTTGGGTCGCAAGACGAATACGCTGAGCTTCACCACCAGAAAGTGTATTGGCAGCTCGTGATAACTCAAGATAGTTAAGGCCAACATTGCTCATAAAGCCAAGACGAGCATTAATTTCTTTAAAGATTTGAGACGCAATAAATGTTTCCTGCTCAGTCAGCGTGAAGTGATTTTCAAATAAATCAAGGGCTGCATCAACACCAAGATTACAAATATCCATGATATTAAGATCATGAACGGTTACCGCAAGGACAACAGGTTTAAGTCGAGCACCATGGCAGGCGTGACATTCGCGTTCACGCATAAACCGCTCGATATCTTTTCGCATAAAGTCGCTATCGGTTTCTTTGTAACGACGTTCGAGGTTAGGAATCACCCCTTCATAGGCAGCGTCATACGCTCGGCCATCACCAAGTGAAACACGATACTTTTCGTCGCCGGTTCCGTACAGAATCTTTTCAACCGCTTCTTCACTTAATTCCTTGACGGGAACACGCAAGCTAAACTTGTGTCGTTCTGCAACTGCAGCAAGACGCTTCATGTACCATGCATCACTATTCACGCGGTTATACGGGCGGATTGCTCCTTCGGTGATCGTGAGGCTTGAGTTAAAGACGAGTTCAGGATCAACTTCGAGTCGACTGCCGAGTCCGGTACACACCGGGCAGGCACCTTGTGGCGCGTTAAAGCTAAAGAGTCGAGGTTCAAGCTCGGGAATTTCTTCGTTTGGGTGATCCATACAGGCGTAGCGTTGGCTATACACACTCGTTGCATCAGCGTCGACGTCAAGAATCTGTACAACCCCGTCGGCAATCTCGAGTGACTGTTCGACTGATTGTGCAACACGAGTTCGTACGTCGTCGGAGATCGCGATACGGTCGACAACGATTTCAATATCATGCTTAAATTTCTTATCGAGACTTGGGAATTCATCGAGTGAATAGACGACACCGTCAACACGCGCACGAGCAAAGCCGAGTCGTCGGTACTGATCGGGCACATGAGCGAACTCACCTTTTTTGCTTTTTACGATTGGTGCGAGAATCATCAGCCGAGCACCTGAAGTAATCTTCATCACCTCATCGATAATATCTTCTGGGGTTCGGCGTGTCACAGGCTTGCCACAAACCGGACAGTGCGGGACACCGATTCGTGCAAATAAGAGACGAAGATAGTCATAAATTTCTGTCACTGTCGCAACGGTACTGCGAGGGTTACGACTTGTTGATTTCTGATCGATACTAATCGCCGGACTCAGGCCGTCGATTTGATCGACGTCAGGCTTGTCCATAGTTCCAAGGAACTGACGAGCATAACTCGAAAGGCTTTCGACGTACCGGCGCTGACCCTCTGCATAGATAGTGTCAAAGGCGAGGCTTGATTTTCCAGAGCCACTCAAACCAGTAATGACTACTAGCTTGTCCCGAGGAATTTCAACACTAATATTCTTTAGGTTGTGTTCTCGTGCGCCAATTACCCGTATAACCTCTGACATAACTGTACAATTATACACTTTTTGAGAAGTTTTTCCTAGTATGCCACCAAACGCTTATGCTTGCAAAACGTCACCCCTGTTGGTATACTTCACAAAACTTTGCGAGGATCGAGATGAGAAAAGCACTAATTAGTATCTGTATTGTTCTATCGGGATTGATGATTCTCGACAGCTTGAATGCCGGTCATTTGCTCATGATGTTTCTGCTCGCTGGCATCATTCCTGGCACAACAATCGTCCTCAGCCCTAATGACATGATGTCGCTCTTTGCACTTCTTATCGGTTTTGTTCTGGCGCGCATTACGAACGCAGTGATTATTCAGCTTCGTCGCGGCAACACTCAAATGCTGCAAAACGCCTAGTTAGCGTCATCGATCGGAACAATACTTTCAGCCCATAACTGCATTTCTTGGATAACAAATTGCTTGTCATCATCACCGACTGTTGCAGCAAGTTTTTGCAGCCGATCGAGAAAGATCGGAAGTTGACGACGGATCCGTGCTGCCCGCCACTCTTCCCACAGAATCACTTCATCTTCTGCAAGACTGCGAGGGAAATTGCGCGCTTTGTAGTGCAGTAGCAAATCTGGCAGTCGCTCATCGACAAACTCAGGGTGAAGGTCGGCGAGCGCCTGCTCGTCGGCTTGTCGAACCTTCTCAATCCTCATGACGTCAACATCAGTCACAAATCCATCATACAGCTGCGCTTCTGGGTCGTTCGATTTTGTAAATTCAGGACGTTTCTCAAAAGCACTACGGATGTTTTCAGCAAAGCTTGAATTTGAGAGAAGAATATTTCGATGCTTGGTAATCGTCGCTTCGTCGAGTGAAAGCCGATTCCACCCATCACTTTGCGCCAATACCCCAAGTGGTGCGACAGCTGGTGCACGATTATACTGCAGTTCCTTAATAGGTATTTGCACAAAATTATCCTTTTGACGATCTTCCCAGGAAGCAAATAATCGATTTTGTAGTTCATTTGATGAAAGTGATACAAACTCTGTCGGGTCATGACGAAGATCATAGACCATGACATTTCCGTTACGCCCGCTTGTCAGCGGGAACGCAATAGTCCCCTTGTGATAGTCGGCGCTATATCGTCCACTTACATACACAAATGGCTGCTTGTCATCAAGATTTACTAATTTTTTGACCTGATTCTTATCGCGCATCTTTAAGAGATACTCATACAGCTGCGGCTGCTTTGTTTTGATAAGGCCAGTGACAGCTATCAGTGCTTCAACATCGCTCAGCGCATCGTGCGCCTTTAGGTGATCGATGCCATTAAGTTTTGTCAGCAGTTCAAGTCTATTCACCTCTTTGCCATCAACAACAGGCCATTCAATACCCTCTGGACGTAGCGCACGAGTCATACGAACGACATCAAGAAGATCCCATCGAGACCGACCGTCTTTCCAGGCCCAAGCATACGGATCGTAGAAATTACGCCACAGCAAATGGCGGACAAACTCATCATCAAAACGGATACTATTAAATCCGACAGCGATCGTATCTTCGGTAAACACTTCCTCAACAAGCATTTTTGCAAACTCGGCTTCGGAATAGCCATCAGCAGTCGTCTGCTGCGGCGTAATGCCGGTCACCATAAGAGCATCAGGACTTGGCAGCGTATCGTCATTAAGTTTGACGAGAATATTATACGGTTCACCCATAGGCTGAAGATTCATATCAGTACGAATGCCAGCAAATTGCATAATTCGATCATCGCGCGCACTCAGCCCCGATGTCTCTAGGTCATAAAAGAAAAAAGTTTGGGACATATACCTAGCATAACAAAAAACACGCCTATTGGCGCGCCTGGGTGAATTCATTTAAGAAATATGCAACAGGACAGAATGTTGAGAGGGGGTCGCGGGGCGACGAGAACGATCAGCCTAGCAGCAGATCGGTGATATGAGGTTACCCTGTGCGGGGCTCCTATGTCATCACATAACTCGTCGCCTCCGCGACCTGCAGGAGTCCAGAGCGGACATCCTGCAAGCGTTTCAGCATAGCCGAGGATTCGCTCGTCGGGCGGCGGCGAACGGGGAAGAACCCACTCTACTTATGCGAAACGCTGATTGGTGCCGTTCTACGACTCACAAGGGCAAACGAAACGACGCTGTGCCATTTTACCCTCGCTTGTCGGCGGGAGATGTGACTGCACCGTGCTTCGTTGAACCTTGGTGAAATTCAACGATAGCTTGCGTCACATTTAATTGTTATGTGACAAAAGCTACCGTCGAAAAAACATTTTCTGTCCTGTTGATAATGTACATCGGGATACAAAATCGACCGATAACATACTCATTATAGCATTATCAGGTTGTAATGTCAATAGAAGTAAAGATTAGTCTGCTTGTTCGAGGAAGGTAAAGGTATCTTGATTGATACGAATAATACTCTCCCCTGTTGCACCGGCACGAGTCAGCGCATGAGCAATACCCATTTTTTTCATAATGTCACGAAGACGATTAAGTCCTTCGAATGTTTCAAAGTTTGTACGACGACCAAATTTCTCAATACGGTTACCGGTGACAACATAGACGTCAACACCCTCTTCTTGAGTTTTCTTTACTTCCCAAGCAAGTTCAACCTGTTGATCAGACAATGTAATCACCGGAAGACCATCATCGGCTTCAACGAGTTCAGCGTCTTTCGCACGAACGGCTAATACTTCTTTACGGAGTGCGCGCAGCACTTCCTTAACATTAGTGTGTGCAGGCGATGATATTGCGAAGACAGGCGTGTCACCTGCAACTTTCTTTAGCTCATCGATTTGCATCTGAATAATATCTTCATCGAGTCCTTCGATCTTGGTGAGCGCAATAATCTCTGGACGATTAATAAGGATTGTGTTGTACGATTCAAGTTCTTTACGAATAGTGGTATACGCCTTGGCAACATCATCAGTATAGGCATCAATAAGGTGAAGCAGTACGGCCGTACGCTCAACGTGACGCAGGAATGCATCACCGAGTCCTTTTCCTTCACTCGCGCCTTCAATGAGGCCAGGGATGTCAGCAATCAGTAGACTTCCGTCATCGATATCAGCAACACCGAGGTTTGGCGTCAACGTCGTAAAAGCGTAATCAGCAATTTCGGGTCGCGCATTACTGACGACACTCAGGAAGGTTGATTTACCGGCGTTAGGAAAACCTACGAGACCAACATCGGCCAAAAGCTTTAGTTCGAGCTCGGCTTCAAACGTATCGCCTTCTTCACCTTTTTCAGCGATACGAGGAGTTTGACGAACAGATGATTTAAAGTGAGCATTACCAAATCCACCATCACCACCTTTAGCAATAACCACTTCTTGGTCTTTTTCTGTAAGGTCGGCGATCACTCGCCCTTCGCGCTTTACAACAGTCCCGACAGGAACTTTGATGTAGTTAGTCGCACCAGACTTACCGTGACGATCTCGTTTTGAACCAGCCTTACCAGGTTGACCCTTTAGTTCAGGCTTAAAACGGAAATCAATAAGCGTATTGATTCCTTCGGTCGCTATAAAGACAACGTCACCCCCGCGGCCACCATCACCACCGTCAGGTCCACCCATATCGACGTAGATTTCATGACGAAAGCTAACAAAGCCGTCACCACCGCGGCCAGCTTGAACGAAGACTTTGGCAGTATCTACAAACATATTATTCCATTATAGCAAATTCGCCCCTGAATTAACAGGGGCGAATAGCGGTTGTGTATTTATTCTAGTGAATGTACGTGTAAAGCGTTGCTTGACCGGCACTAATCGTACGGTTGTTGATGATGTTAAATCCGCCATAAGCTGAGTTATTCATCTCACTGACCACAACATCACCATTTGCAGAGACAGACTCTACAACAGCAACGTGACCAGGACTTCCGCGTTCAACAAGGACAGCGCCAGGTGCCGGTGTATTGTTCACACGGTACCCTGATGCAGATGCAGCATAGCCCCATGAACCACCATTACCCCAGAAACTTCCAACAGGCTTGCCCATTGCGGCACGTCGTTCGTAGGCATACCATGTACAGTTACCGAAAGCGTATCGGTTACCAACTGATCCGGCTCGGTACATCGATGAAGCACCACCACCGCTACGGTATGAGACTGGTGCGCTATACCCAGGACGCTCGTTAGTAGGAAGAACGCCGCCAGGAATAATAATCTTGAGTCCAGCAGTCACACCGCTGATCTCTAGGTCGTTATAGCTAGTAATAAGTGACGCATCGGCTTGATACTTAGAGGCAATTGCAGCAATAGTGTCACCGTCTTTAGTAGTGTAGACGATACCGGTACGAGGAAGGATCTGGATATTCTGACCAACAGTCAAAGCATCAGACACCATGTTGTTCGCCCATTTGATAGTATCCTTTGAAATACCAAATTTAGCCGCTAACGTATCAGCAGTATCGCCAGGTTGAACTGTATAGGTGGCAATGTTACGGCTTGCAGTAGAAACTTGAATAATTGATGGCTTAGAAATTGAGGACTCGTCAGAGGTTGGCAATTTGCTTTCAATCTGAGTCGAAATAGCCAAGCTTGTTACCGACGGCGCAACCGATAGGTTGGTCGTTGTAGCGACATTTGCGGCAATGTTAGTAGCGACAACAGCATTTACTGTTGTTTTCTCTTCTTCATTCATCTGTGCAGCCGGTAACGCAGCAGCATTAGCAACACCACTCACTTCTTGAGGGGTGCGGTAGCCAATGGCTATCAGTACTATAAGTAGAACAAAGATGCTCGAATAGACGGCAATGGTTGACGATTTGAGCCGATTCTTTCCCTTGCGGGCAGTAGGTCGGGGTAGTACTTGTTGCTCTGTTGCAGCAACGGATCGGTGAAGAGCTGTGCTCGTCGTGATCTGATTACGAATTATCGTTCTCCTGCCGCTTGGATTACTCCGAGGGCGCTACCTTACTATGTCTTACTTCTCTGGTGAGAACGGGGTACGTGTCGACCGATTTAATAATATTATATGAGTTTTTCGGTACCCGTTGCGACAATTTTGGTAGGCTCATTCATGCTCTGTGCTTCCCACTCGCAGATCATTTCAACTTACGTTGGAAATCACTAGTAGACAGAGTCACAAAATGTGCTCTTACGAGTATAGCATAAAACTACCCATTTTTGTCAATTTTGTTTATGCTCTTAACAGAGGTAGCTAAAGTATCGAACACTTCACTTTACAGTGGTCGACGATATTTTTCTCATGTTCTTCGTTTGTACGTCCAAAATAGGTAACATCGTCGTCTCCACTAAGGAAGTACAGGTAATCACCTTTTGATGGATTTGCGACTGCTAAGAGTGACTGTAGCCCTGGTGCGGCGATTGGTCCTGGAGGAAGACCTGGGTAACGACGGGTATTATAGGGTGAATCAAGGTTGGTATCGCGCGGCACCCCGGTTTTATCAGCAATATATTGATAGGTAACATCAGAACCGAGCGCCATTCCCCTGGCAATACGGTTAAAGAACACTTGCGCGATATCAGCCTGATCGTTCCCGCCCGACTCTCTTTGGATGATCGAAGCAAGGATGATCCCCTCATAAAGGCTGAGATTTTGAGCCTGAAATTTAGCAACCAAACCATTTTTTACAATGACATCATTAAATGTTTCAAACGTGTATTCAAGGATATCCCCTACTGATGCGCCGCTTCCCATGATGTAGGTTTCACCGTAAATATAGCCTTCTAGGTCAGCGCCTGCAGGCTTTGTGGCAAATAATGGCGAATCGTAGGTGGCGCTAAAGGCGGCATCAACTTCTTGTTCACTATACCCTGCCTCAATAAAGACTTTTTTATTCTGCTGAAGCGTTGCTCCTGGCAAGAATCGAATGCTGAACGTATCAACATTACCACTTGTGAGGTGTTTAACGATCTCTGGTGTCGTTTCGGCAGGTGAAAGGCGGTATGTTCCGGCCTGGAGACTATCTTGAGTACCGCTCAGGCGTGTGTATATCGAGAACGCTTGATTGCTACGAATAATCTTTCGGTCTTCGAGTAGCTGACCTATCATCGCAGGAGTACTGCCTGATTCGATAATAATAGCGATTTTTTCATTTTCGTTAGTGCCAACCGGAGAGAGTTGACTCTGATACCAAAGCCAAGCTCCGACAAGAATCGTGGCAACAAGTCCCAACGTGACGGATGACCCTATAATTACTTTCTTCTTTCGAGACATCCGTTTCTTCACCTTGATCCCGGCGGGTGCATCCGCTAGTGGCATCGGGGCAGGCAAAGGAAGTTCGACTGGCGGTGACGCGGGTGTCTGCGTCGGTGCCGGTACTGGCGATACAGGTGGGCGCGGTGGCCGTGGTGTATGTTTTTTAAACTCCATTATGAATCTCCATGTAATCAGTAAGGATAATTGCCGCTGCTAATGCGTCTATATCACCCTTTGAATACGGTTTATTATATGATTTCAATCGATTTTCTGCCATGACACTCGTCAATGATTCGTCTTGGAAGACAATTGTCGGCACTATATCTTCAAGTCGTTGTGCAAATAATTCAACATAATTTGTCTGAGCGGTCGATTCACCACTCTGGTTACGGGGATAACCAACGACAATCGTATCAGCATCTTCGCGAACGACAATCTCGGCAATCTTTTCTATCTCAGTCCCATCTACTTCAATAGTTTGAAATGGCACAGCGATGCGCACACTTGAGTCAGCAACCGCAACACCAATGCGCTTCTCCCCCACATCCAGACAGACGTAAGACTTAGTTTTCATCCTGTAGTTTGAATTCGATGTCGATCTTATCGGTGTTATTAGGAACGGTTCGTACCCAGAAGAATGAAAATTTCACATCTACTTCGTCAACGCCATCAATCTCTCGAAGCGTATTCTGAACTTCTCCATAGATCTTTCCCTTAACCTGTTCTTTAATTGCGGCTTCATCAATCTTTGGACCAATCTGGCCCGTAGAAGTTACTGATACAGTCAGGACATCACCTTCTTTTCGGAAGTTACTGAGTCCCGCTTTGTCAGATCCGGTGTTATAAATCTTTTGTGACGCATCCTTATCTAATTGAGAAGTAAGGCTTTCGTTTAGATAGCTTTCAAGGTCAGCTTTTGGAATTGCATAAACCGTAAAGGTTGTTGGAATAGTTAATTTTGCTTTCCCATTAGCTGGAGCTTCTGCACCGGAGGCAGGAGCGGAAACGGCTTCAGCACGATCGACAGTAAAGCTACTATCAATCACCTTTTCACCATTTGTAAACTTTTTAATCAAAGCCTTCTTTTCAGTCTCGGTTGATTGACCGATCAATTGGCCTTTTGCTCGTTCAATGTCGTCAGCTGAGACAACTTTAGAAATTTTAGTTGTTCCACCGGCACTTGATCCTACAAAATTAGCACTTACACCCGATGGAGAACCGCTCAAAGAACCGCTAGCCCCGTTGTACTTGTCCCCGCTATTTTCAGCGGTCACAGGTGTCGTACCGGAAGAGTTTGAGCTTCCTGGTTGGTACACTAGTGTCACTGCTTGGTCGGTGACAAAGACAAGTCCGCCTGATGTCGTCAGTCTTGTTCCGGCAGGAATCGTTCCTAACCCAC
>Ga0247808_10000995_pt1 | contig 13728 bp, 12 predicted proteins | sample UWRJL089202R1_FD_179914 | JGI IMG/M metagenome (GOLD analysis project Ga0247808, IMG submission 179914) | Plant litter microbial communities from Arlington Agricultural Research Station in Wisconsin, United States - UWRJ-L089-202R-1 | ecosystem: Environmental > Terrestrial > Plant litter >... | reverse complement strand
CTGGTTTTCTTGTTTTTTTATTTCTTCAAAAGCCTAGCTTTCATTTTGCTGAAAAATTCAGGTGTAACACCAATGAAAGAAGCAATTTGTTTTTGAGGAACTTTGTGAACCAATGTTCCGTATTTCGCACAGAATTTCTCAAAGCGTTCTTCAGCGGGTAAACTTAAATTGTCCATTAAACGCTGTTGATTGGCAACTAGTGAATTCTCGATTAAAATTCTGAAAAAGCGTTCTAATTTCGGAATCTCTAGATACAATTGTTCCTGATTTTCTTTTGATAAAGAAATTACCTCTGCATCTTCCAGAACTTCAATAAAAAGCTGTCCCGGTTTTTGCGAAAAATAACTGTACATGTCGCTCATCCACCAGCCTTCGCAGGAAAAAGACAAGACATGCTCTACAATATTATCATTGATATTAAAACTTCTTAAAATTCCGGAGTTAACAAAATACGAATGTTTACATACTTCACCGGCACTCAAAAGTATCGTTTTGGCTTTGTAAAAATTCGTTTCAGTTTTAGATAAAAATAGCGCTTGTTCTTCTGGAGTTAGAGAAACGTGTTTGGCAATGTTTTCAAGAATCAACGCCATTATTTTTCGTTTACCAAAGTGAATGAAGTCGCTTTAAAACGATTTTTTTCGATTGTTCCTGTTACAGAAGCTTTTCTGATCGCGTTGCAAAATCCATCTTCTGCATGTGCATCGCCATGATCGTGAATGGTTGTTCCGTCAACGAAATAGGTTTTGCCATCAATACGAACAGCAAGATCACAGCTTTTACCTTTCATTCCGAATTGGCATTCTCCACAAGAAGCTTCTACGATTTGAGGTTTGTCTATTACTTTTTTAGTTTGAGCCTGAGTTGAGATTCCGATAAAAAGGAAAATCATAAATACTAGTTTTTTCATTTTTTAAGCGTTTACGGTTATTAATGTTGCGGTTGCTTTGGCGCGTTCTATTACTTCTTCAATTGGCGTTGCTAATGAATCATTGCTTAATACAACACCCATTCTGCGATAAGGTCTTGAAGTTGGTTTGCCAAAAATTCTGAAATCGGTTTTAGGTAAAGCTGCTACTTTTTCGATTCCTGTAAAAGTAGGATTGTTAGAATCTGCTGAGGCCAAAATAACAGCACTTGCGCCTGTTTTTTCCAGTGTTATTTCAAAAATTGGCAAGCTTAAAATAGCACGCAAATGCAATTCGAATTCGTTAAAATTTTGAGTTCCCGCCAAGGTTACCATTCCGGTATCATGCGGGCGTGGAGAAAGTTCAGAGAAATAAACACCATCATTGGTAAGGAAAAATTCAACACCAAAAAGTCCTGCTCCGCCAAGTGCTTCTGTGATTTTTTCAGCCATATCCTGAGCTTCATACAAATCTTTTTCAGAGACTAAAGCAGGCTGCCAGCTTTCCTGATAGTCGCCACGTTCCTGTCTATGACCAATAGGAGCGCAAAATAAGGTTGGGTTGTTATTTTGAGTAATTGTCAAAAGTGTAATTTCAGAATGAAAATCTACAAATGCCTCTACAATAACTTCGATTACATCGCCGCGAGAACCTGCAACGGCATATTGCCAGGCTTTTTCGATATCACCTTCGGTTTTTATAGTCGATTGTCCTTTTCCTGAAGAAGACATTAAAGGTTTTACCACACACGGAATTCCAACTTCCTGAACGGCTTTTTTTAATTCTTCTGCTGAAGTAGCGTATTGGTATTTTGCTGTTTTTAGCCCCAGTTCTTTAGAAGCTAAATCACGAATGGCTTTACGATTCATGGTAAAGTTGGCTGCTTTTGCAGAAGGAACTACAGTAATACCTTGTTTTTCGTAATCGTAAAAACGTTCTGTTCGGATAGCTTCGATCTCAGGAACGATAAAATCAGGTTTGTGTTTGGCTACGATTTGATCCAGTGCATCGCCATCGAGCATATTAATTACTTCAAAACCATGCGCCACTTGCATTGCCGGAGCGTTTTCGTAACTGTCTACAGCGATTATAGTTTGTCCGATTCGTTGTGCTGCAATGGCAAATTCTTTGCCTAATTCACCTGAACCCAGAAGTAGTATTTTCATAGGAATATATTTGAAATAGTGTAATGTAAAAGGAGTAGTAAAAGTAACGAAAAAATGTTTTTAACTGTAAAGATCAATAAGATTTAGGTAAGGAGAGCAACGTTTTTGTAGAAGGATTAAGTAATGATAGAGAAAAGACAAGATTGTGGGTAGTTTTACTAAAGAACGTAAGGTCTAAAGCATGAAACCTGAAACCTGAAACCTGAAACTTCAAATCTAAAGTCTAAAATCTGAAATCTAAAATTTCAACGGGTAGTTTTGCGTGAGGGATAGAAGCGGATAGCCCGGAGCCTGACGAAGGAAGTGCGAGGACTTGCAGCGAATAGCCCGGCCCTTGTGGACACGCCCAAAACAAAAAAAAACCGACAGTTTATAAAAGTATCGGTTTTGTATTTTAGTGAAAGTGATCTTCTTCGATTTCAAATTCAGCATCTTTTTCCCAGATTTCCATTTCGCAAGGTTTGCAATTGAATTTTAGTTTGTATTCAAGTTCGCCTTGTTTTAAAACCAATGGTTCTTTTACTTTAACCCCCATGATATCTTTTTGGTGTATTGGGCATTTTTTTAATTCGTATTTTATGCAATATTTGGTTGTCATTACACGTGATTTTCCTGGATCCCATTGTAATTCAAATGCTTTTTCGATTTCGGTAACGCCATGACGCTCGTAGAATTTACGTGCTGTTTTGTTCGAAACGTTGTACATGAAATCAAGTTTAGTTTCCGGATACGGATGCGATGTTTTTACCAATTGGTGTTCTTCGCGCTTATAATTTGCTAAACGAATTTCTGTAAGCTGATCGTAAACCGTTCTTCTCATTTCATTGATTTTTGAAATAGGAAGGAACCAGTTTTGAGTAAACATCACATTGATTTCATTAGCAGTGTAAGGTGTAAAACCTGTTTTTGCCAATTGGGTCTTGAAGTTTTCTGCGATCGATTCATTGTTTTTTGTTGTTTCTTTTGGATGTTCTAAAGTTACTGTACTTACATTTCCATCTTCGTCGGTAGCGATTAATTCAAAACCATTTTCGTTTTCTGTAAGCAATAAAGTGGTGCTGATTTTTCGAACAGCACTGTCTTCTCTTTCTACGATTTTGATAAATGCAGCATCATTGTTACGGTAAATGAAAGTTCCCGGTTTTATTTCTTTTAAAACGTTTGGATATATCATTCCGTTTTCAGCCTTATTAACATAAATTCCGTCGGCTTCATTGTTTTCGTTGATGAAACAAAGTCCGTCTCCATTGTTCAGGAATTCGCCGTTTTCGATTTCATAAGCATTTCCAACAGTTTTAACCAATTTACCAATATATTGTCCTTTTGATTTTGGGCTTTCCCAAGAACCAATACTATGGTTTCTGTCGTTTACGAAATAATCGGTATAGCCACGGTTGAATGTCCTGTTTAAAGAAGAATCGAAAGTATAAGTACATGTTCCTGAAGAAGCTTTTATGTACTTATCGTTTCCTTCTGCCTCTAAAAAACTGTCTAATTTCTGGCGTAGGAAAGAAACGTTGTTTTTTACGTAAACAACATCTTTCAGACGTCCTTCAATTTTGAAAGAAACAATTCCGGCTTCGATAAGATTTGGAATTTGATCTGAAATATCTAAGTCTTTTATAGAAAGTAAGTGACTGTTTTTGATTAAGGTATCGCCATTTCCGTCGATTAGGTTATAGGGTAAACGACAGTTTTGAGCGCAAGAACCACGATTAGCACTACGTTCTCCGTTGGCTACACTCATATAGCAGTTTCCGCTGAATGATACACAAAGAGCACCGGTAACGAAAAATTCTAATTCAACATCTGCTTTGTCGCTGATTTCTTTTATTTGGTGCAGGTTTAATTCGCGGGCTAAAACCACACGTTTGATTCCGGCATCTTTTAGGAATTTAATTTTATCGGCGTCACGGTTGTTGGCTTGTGTGCTGGCATGAAGTACGATAGGAGGTAAGTCCATTTCCATAATAGCCATATCCTGAATGATTAGCGCATCAACACCAATATCATATAATTCCCAGATCATTTTGCGACAGGTTTCTAATTCATTGTCGTATAAAATGGTATTCATTACCACAAAAACCTGAGCATTAAATAAGTGTGCATATTGTACCAATGCGGCAACATCTTCTATAGAATTGTTGGCATTTGATCGGGCTCCAAATTGCGGCGCACCAATATAAACGGCATCGGCACCACTGTTAATGGCTGCCATTCCTCCAATTAAATCTTTAGCAGGAGCTAATATTTCGATTTTCTTCTTCATTTCTAAAACTTTAGGCTTTTTGTGGTATTCCCGAAAAAAAGTGTGCAAAGGTCTTATAAATTATTTGAGTTTGCTAATACTGAAGGCGTTTTTTTGAAATTGTTAACGTAATATGGAATGAAGTTATTTAAAGAAACAATTTTGGATGTTCGTTAACTAGGTAAATTTTGATTGAATTCGCGATTCGCGAATCGCGATATGCAAATCTACGTAAAAGTATTTGTAAACAAAAAAACTACTTGAATTTAATAATCAAGTAGTTTTTCTATTGTCTAAATACGGTATGTATTAAGATAATTTGCGAGCTTTAATTTTAGTCAAAGTATTTTCGATACTGTTTAATTGTTTTGAAACAATAGCGATTTGATTTGACTCAAGCTCGTCTTTTTCTAACGCCATTTTATATTTTTCGATGGCTGCTTCTTCTCCGGTAATACAAGCATTTACAATTGCTTCTGTATCTCCGCCTGTAAAAGAGGATTTAATATCAATCCAGGTACGGTGCAAAGCGCCTAATGGACCTCCGCCTGAAGTGTCTGTAGATTTTCCTAATTTATTGATCTGATCCTGAATTTCGACAATAAATAATGCTCGTTCACGCGCATAGTCTAAAAAATCTGCTTTGATGCTGGCGTTTTCTACATGCTCTGCGGCATTGGTATACCCTAGTTTCCCGTCTTCCAGAATAGAGATTAATCCTTCTAATGTGCTAACTGCTTCTTTTGTGGTTTCATCTGTATGTAACATAACTTTAATTTTTAATTAATTTATATTACAAAGATGGGACTTTATGAAACCGCTTGTTTTACAGAATTATAGAGCTTCTTTATAAAATTGTAGAATGGAAATTGTGGAAGTTTTTTTGTAACCTCAAGTTTGATGATGTCGTCAAACCAGACATCAATCATCAATCAATTAAAAAAATGAACACAATCTCAAAATTTTTAATAGTACTGTTTTTAATTTTTCAGCCGAAGGTTTTTGCTCAAAAAACAGTCGTAAAACTAGACAGCTTAATAAGTTCCAAATTTAAACCTGAAAATCCAGGTGCAGTTTTTTTAGCAGTCAAAAATGGAAAAGTGATATATAGAAAAGCTTTTGGAATGGCAAATTTGGAAATGAATGTAAAAATGAAACCTGAATTTGTTTTTGAAATCGGTTCTATGACGAAGCAGTTTACAGCGATTTCTATTTTGATATTGGCTGAACAAGGAAAACTTAGGCTGAATGATGAAATCACGAAGTTTATTCCGGATTATCCAACTCAGGGAAATACAATTACGATTCATCATTTGCTAACGCACACTTCAGGAATTAAAGATTTTACAAGTATGAAGTCTATTAAGAACATTGCCAAAGAAGATTTAGAGCCAAAAGAATTGGTCGATTTCTTTAAAAATGAACCAATGGATTTTAAACCCGGCGTACAATACAAATATTGCAATTCCGGTTACGTGCTTTTAGGATATATTATTGAAAAAGTATCAGGTCAATCTTATGAAGATTTTATTACGACTCGTATTTTTGAAAAAGCAGGAATGCACAATACAACTTATGCAAGTCATTCAAAAATAATTAAAAACAGGGTTTCGGGTTATCGTGAGAAAGAGGGTTTTGTAAATGCAAATTACATCAGTTTTTCTATTCCGTATGCTTCGGGTGCTATAATGTCTACAGTAGATGATTTGTTAAAGTGGCAAATTGCATTAAACAATAACACCTTGTTAAATGCTGGTTTTACAGAAAAAGCATTTACTAATTATCAATTAACTAACGGCGAAAAAATAGCTTATGGATATGGATGGCATGTCGAAAAACTAAAGGGTAAAATAGTATACGATCATGGAGGCAGTATCTTTGGATTTAAATCGATGGGCGTTTACGAACCTACAGAACAAATTTATGTTGTTGGTCTGAGTAATTGCGATTGTAATTCGCCAACTTCGATTACAAAAGATATTGCGGCACTCTTAATGGAGTAAAAAAAAGGGTGTTTTGAAAAAAAACACCCTTTTTTATGCTTAAAATATTTAGAACTTATAGAGTCAAAGCTTCTTTGATTCTGCGTAAAGCTTCTTTTAGAATGTCATTGCTTGTTGCGTAAGAGAAACGAATACAGTTTGGATTTCCAAAAGCATCTCCTGTTACAGTTGCTACGTTTGCTTCTGCTAAAAGGTACATTGAAACGTCGTTTGCATCTTTAATTTCAGTTCCTTTTAATGTTTTTCCGAAAAAAGAAGAAACGTCTGGAAAAACGTAGAAAGCTCCTTCCGGAACATTTATTTTTACACCTGGAATTTCTTTTAATAATCCAACAACTAAATCTCTACGACCATGGAAAGCCTGAACCATTTCGTTTAGTACGCTTGGGTCAGCATCTACAGCAGTAATCGTAGCGCGTTGTGCCACAGAGTTCGCACCAGAAGTTACCTGACCTTGAATTTTTGTACACGCTTTTGCGATAAATTCAGGAGCTCCGATATAACCAATTCTGTATCCTGTCATAGCAAATGCTTTTGCAACTCCGTTTACCGTAATTGTTTTTTCTAGCATGCCCGGGATTGAACCAATACTGCAAAAAGTACCTGAGAAATTAATGTGCTCATAAATCTCATCAGCCACTACATATATATTTGGATGTTTTTCTAACACTTTTGCAAGCGCTGTTAACTCCTCTCTGCTGTAAACAGATCCAGAAGGATTACAAGGAGAACTAAACCACATCATTTTTGTTTTTGGCGTGATTGCTGCTTCTAATTGTGCAGGTGTAATTTTAAAATCTGTTTCTACAGACGTTGGAACCTCAACAGGAACTCCACCGGAAAGTTTTACAATTTCGAAATAAGAAACCCAGTAAGGTGCAGGTAAAATAACCTCATCACCATCATTTAGCATTACCTGAGCAATGTTGTATAAAGATTGTTTTGCTCCTGTAGAAACTACAATTTGAGATGGTTTGTAATCTAATCCGTTATCTCTTTTGAATTTTCTGCAAACAGCTTCTTTTAATTCCTGATAACCGTCTACTGGAGAATAGGTACTATAATTTTCGTCGATTGCGCGTTTAGCTGCTTCTTTAATAAAATCGGGAGTGTTGAAGTCAGGTTCACCTAAACTTAAACTGATAATGTCTTTTCCCTGTGCTTTTAATTCGCGAGCTAATGCTGCCATTGCCAGGGTTTGTGATGTTGCTAAGTTGTTGATTCTGTCTGAAAGAATGTGATTCATTGTGTAGTTAATTGCGGTTTATTATTATATTGAAATTGTATTATAATCATGTACCTGTCGATACATGATTATTGTATTATGCCAGTTCAGGTTTCATTCCCAATTCACGTAAATGCTTAAAGTGAGCAATAACAGCGCTTGTCATAGTTTTGTATTCATAATAAGGCAAGTTGCATTCTTTTGCAGTTTCTTTTACAATTTTTGCAATTTTACCATAGTGAATATGACTGATGTTTGGGAAAATATGGTGTTCGATCTGATGGTTTAATCCCCCTGTGTACCAGTTTACAATAGCATTTTTAGGTGCAAAATTAGTAGTGGTAAACAATTGGTGAATTGCCCAGGTATTGTCCATTTCGCCCAATTCGTTTGGAGAAGGATTTGTAGTTTCCTCTACAACGTGTGCTAATTGAAAAACAACGCTCAAAATTAATCCGGCTGTGTAATGCATAATAAAGAAGCCAACAAGAACTTTCCACCAGGTAATTCCAATCACGATTGGTAAAACGATCCAGATAGAAACGTAAATAACTTTGGTTATGATTAAAGTGGTCCAAAGAATTTTTGGGCTTTTAGGTTCACCATAAGAAAGTTTTCTTTTCAGGTAATTACGCATTTGTTTAAAATCTGTAGTAATCGCCCAGTTAAAGGTTAATAGTCCGTATAGAAAAACAGAATAATAATGTTGAAAACGATGAAAACTATGCCATTGTGCATCTTTTGTGAATCGGATAATTCTTCCCGCATCTAAATCCTCATCGTGTCCGGGAATATTAGTGTAGGTGTGGTGGAGTACATTATGCTGTACCTGCCAGTTATAAACGTTTCCTGCAAGAACATAAATTGTTCCTCCCATGAATTTGTTAATCCAGCTTTTGTTAGAATAAGAACCGTGATTTCCGTCATGCATGACGTTCATTCCAACTCCCGCCATTCCAATTCCAATTACGACAGATAAAATAATCATTACCCAGAAAGGCATATTAAGCGTAAGAATTAAAAAATATGGCGTTAGAAAAACCGCGAATAAAATAACCGCTTTTAAATGCAGCTTCCAGTTTCCGGTTTTCTGAATGTTGTTTTCCTTGAAGTAATTGTTTACCCGAGAATTAAGTGTTCTAAAGAACTTCAGATTGTCTTGCTTCGCAAATGTTGGGATCGTCTTATTCATAATTATTTTAAATAGGTTTCAAAGGTAATTATTATAAATTTTCAATTTGCAAAATTGAGTTAAATATTTCAATCGTAAAGTATTACTTTTGTTAAAAAAATAGAGCAATGGATGAGATTCTGAAATATTTTCCTGATTTGACTGACATTCAAATCGAACAATTTCAAAAATTAGATTTTTTATATCACGACTGGAATGAAAAAATCAATGTTATTTCGCGCAAAGACATTGATGCATTATATACAAAACACGTTTTGCATTCGCTTGGAATTGCAAAAATCATGAAATTTGAACCTGGAGCAACTGTTCTTGACGTTGGAACTGGCGGTGGATTTCCTGGAATACCCTTGGCGATTCTTTTTCCGGAAACACGTTTTTATCTTATCGATGTCATTGCAAAAAAAATAAAAGTCGTTCAGGGCGTTGCTGATGCATTAGAATTAAAAAATGTTAAAGCAGAACAACTTCGTGCTGAAAACGTAAAAGGCGATTTTGACTTTATCGTAAGTCGTGCCGTAACCAATATGCCGGATTTTGTCTCCTGGATTAAAACTAAAATTAAAAAACAGCATAAGCATACTCTGAAAAACGGAATTCTATATCTTAAAGGAGGTGATTTAACCGAAGAATTAAAAGATTTTCCCAAAGCAACGCTGTATGATTTATCGACCATTTTTGAAGATGAGTTTTTTGAAACTAAAAAAGTGGTACACCTGCCTTTGAAATTTGTAGTGTAATGATGATTTTGTCAACAAGCCTATTACGCTATCTTTGAAAGCACTCAGCAATAAAGTAAATAAATTAAATAATAAATGAATAGAAGGAAGTTCTTTAAAAATGGTTCTTTATTAACCATTGGAGCAGCAGTTATGAACCCGTTTCAGAGTACTGCAAATATTTTAGACTTAGAGTCAGTTAATAAAAATAAAAAAGCTAAAAATATTATTTTTTTAGTGAGTGACGGAATGAGTACCGGAACCTTAAATATGGCTGATTTGTTTTTGAACAGAAAAACAGGTAAAGGTTCTACTTGGATACAATTATATAAAGATGGCCGTGTTTCGCGTGCTTTGATGGATACAGCTTCTGCTAATTCGATCGTAACAGATTCGTCTGCAGGAAGTTCTTCCTGGGGTGGTGGTTTCCGTGTGAATAATGGGGTGCTAAATGTTAGTCCTGAAGGAGAACCACATTTACCAATATGGCAAAAATTCAAGAAAGCCGGAAAAATGGCAGGTTGTGTAACGACCGTTCCTATAACACATGCAACACCAGCAGGATTTTGTGTAAACAGTAAAAGCAGAAATGCTCAGGAAGATATTGCAGAGCAGTATTTAGAACTTGGCTTTGATGTAATGATGGGTGGAGGTTCAAATTATTTTAACCCCGCAGTTAGAAAAGATAAAAAAGATGTATTCGCAGCCTATAAATCAAAAGGATATCAGGTGGTAAAAAACCGCTCTGAAATGGAGGCTGCCTCAACTGCTCAACCAATTTTAGGTGTATTTGCAGAAGATGCTCTTCCTTATTATGTTGATAGAAATAGTGATGTGAATTTACAAAAGACAGTTCCAAGTCTGGGTGAAATGGCACAGAAAGCTATTGATAGAATGAAAGATCATAAAAATGGTTTTGTTCTTCAAATTGAAAGTGGAAAAGTAGATTGGGCAGCACATGGAAATGATATTGCCGGTTTGATTCACGAACAGATTGAATTTGATGAAGCAGTAAGAGTGGCGATAGATTTTGCAGAACAAGATAAAGAAACTCTGGTAATCATTACTACAGATCATGGTAATGCTAATCCGGGAATTATTTATGGTAAAGATGCTAATAATAACTTTGACAGCATTCAAAAGTACACGCAAACTAACGAATGGATTCTGAATCAGATAAAATCAAGTTCGTCTGTTGCACAGATTAGAGAAATCATAGAAAAAGCAAACGGACATTCGGTAAAAGAGGGTGACGCAAAAACAGTATTAAGTTATTATGACGGTTTGCATAAAGAAGACGGATTGTATAACTACAAAAAGTTACCTTATAAAGCTTTTGCACAAATGCAGGAAAAGATAAATTCAGTAGGATGGATTAGTATGGATCACTCCGCTGATTATGTTGAATTGGCAATGTTTGGTCCGGGAAGTGAATTTTTAAAGCCTTTCGTAAAAAACACAGATTTGCATTATTTGATGCTTTTCGCTGCTGAGGTAGAGAATAAGTTTTAATCTAATGTAAAAAAAAGAGTTCCCATAACGTTAAGTATCTTAAAGTTATGGGAACTTATTATTTAGAGGAGGCAAGATAGGCAAGCCAGTTTTCTTTGTAGCTGTTACCGATAGGAATTTCTACCGCATTAATCTCAACTTCATTTTTAGAATATGCAGTCAGTTTTTTGGACTGAATAATAAAAGAACGATGGATTCGGATGAAATCAGTATCGAGCAGTTTTTCAAAAACTGAAATATTCTGTTTAATATGATGTGATTTTCCGTTCTCGAGATGTATGGTAATATAATCTTTTAAGCTTTCTACATATAAAATTTCATCAAAGATAATCTTGATGTTTTTACTTCCGCTACTAACAAAAATATGATTATCCGGATTCAATTTGATTTCCTTTTTTACACTTTGTAGTTGTTTGAATTTTTCTATTGAAACAAAAAAGCGATCAAACGTAATGGGTTTTAATAGATAATCAATCACATTAAGTTCGTAACCTTCTATGGCATATTCGCGATAAGCAGTTGTAAAAATCACTTTAGGCGGATTTTTTAATTTTTTCAGAAAATCATTTCCTTTGAGTAAAGGCATTTCAATATCTAAAAAGATTAAATCTACTGTATTTGTTTCCAAAAACGTATACGCTTTTAGTGCATTTTCGAAAGAATCGATTAATTCAAAACTTTCAAAATTCACCAAATGGGAAGCGATTAATTCTCGTCCCAGAGGTTCATCATCAACAATAATGCATTTGTATTTCATCAAAAAAAGAATAGAATAAAAAAAATCTAATGTAGTTGTTTTGTGCTGTCTTTTGAAATTCTTTCTAAAACTTCTTTAGCATTTTTACTTTCAGGATTTAGCTCAATTGCTTTTTTATACATTTTTACAGCTTCTTCCTTCTGATCTGTTTTTAATAATGCTTCACCGTAACTATCATAAGCATTGGAACTTTGCGGATTCAGTATTACATTGAGTTTGAAAATTGCTGCTGCTTTATGGTTGTCATTTTTTCCTAACAATTGATATCCCCAAGTGTTTAAATCATCTTCAGAATTATTAAAGGCTAAAACTTCTGCTTTTTCTTCATTATTTGCTGTTAAAGCATATTCCAGAGCACGTTCCTGAATTTCTGCTTTTTGTTTCGAAGAACTGGCATATATTTTTGCAATTGAAGTTATAACCAATGATGGATTACCAACCCAGATGCCATGACCAGAAGCATGTGCTGTAATGCCAGTTACATTAGGATTATTAGCAACATAATTTCTGTGGCATTCTTTCCAGCGTTCTATTTCATCGGTCGTTTTTAAGAAAGGAATTCCGTTTACAAAATCAATAACCGGAATGTTTTGCGGAATTTTAACTTTACTCATAATCCTAACCGTTTCCTGAATGGTAGCAGACATATAATAAATGCCTTTATTGTTTTTTTTCCATTGCGGTATAAGTTTGTCCTGTGTTGCCAGCACTTTTTCAATGTAACCGTCTTCATAATAGTTATGATTTACATCGATCAAAACAACACCTTTTACTAATTTAGGATGCCTTGAAGCATAAAGAGTAGAAAGGTAACCTCCATACGAATGAGAAACCAATACAATATCTTTATCGTAGCCTAGTTTTTTTAAACCGATTTCTAAATCTTCAATACTACTTATAATACCATGTTTAGATTCATCTGTTTGTAAAGTGTCAATTGTACTTGTGCCAAATCCGGCACGATCGTACGTAATCAGTGGTGCATTGGTAATTTTGGAGATGGGATCTAAAATAGAATTCCACACCGATCCGTCATTTCCTCCACCCGAATCAAAAAGAATAGGAGTTCCTTTGCCCGGTACAATTTTGAAATGAATTTTATGACTGCCAACATCTACTAAAGTATCAATAGTTTTTGTTTGGCTTTGTATTGTAAAAAAAGAACAAAGAATGAAAAGAGCAGGTAGTAAATATTTCTTCATTTAGGAATTTGTTATAGTGTAAGATAAAGTCTGACTTTGTAATTCGTTTGCGTTTCTTGTATTTCAAGCTCATGTTTTTTAGGATATAATAAATCCAGTTGCTTTCGCACGTTTTCTAATCCAATTCTGGATTTATCAGAAACATTGCTTAACTCATTTTGAGGCTTTGTATTTTCTATGGTAAATAAAATTTGGTTTCGTGTACTTTCTAAATGCAGTGCAATAGTTGCTTTCTCAGTTTCATTGATTACACCATGTTTGAAAGCATTTTCTATAAAAGTCAGTATGATTAAAGGTGAAATTTTAACGCTTTCCTGAATGTCTTTTGTAAATGAAATAGCCAATCGGTTATCACTGTAGCGTAACTTTTCTAAAGCAATATAATTTTCAATCAAAGCGATTTCTTTCTCTATTGAAACATAATCTTCATTACAGCGATAGAGAACGAAATCCAGAATTTCAGATAGTTTAGCAATAATTTCAGGAGCTTTATCATCTTTTTTTAAGGTCAGCGTATAGAGGTTATTTAAAGTATTGAAAAGAAAATGCGGATTAAGCTGATTCTTCAGCACTTTCAATTCCATTGACTTTTTCTCTTCTTCCAGTTTTAAAAGACGTTGCTGTTTTCGGTTAAAACTAATAAAACCAAAAATGATAACAGGATAGGTAAGAAAAGAGAATTCTCTCAACATCAGTTTACCTGAGGTTAATCTTTCCGAAAGGCTCATTTTATGTCCAAACCAGTCTTCAAAAAAGTCAGGAAATTTTGGTTCGAGGAAATAATACTTTAAAGTCATTA
>Ga0247808_10000993_pt1 | contig 13745 bp, 12 predicted proteins | sample UWRJL089202R1_FD_179914 | JGI IMG/M metagenome (GOLD analysis project Ga0247808, IMG submission 179914) | Plant litter microbial communities from Arlington Agricultural Research Station in Wisconsin, United States - UWRJ-L089-202R-1 | ecosystem: Environmental > Terrestrial > Plant litter >... | reverse complement strand
ACGCGCGCCATAGCCCCGTCACAGGTGAAGCTGAACTGGCAGCCGGTGACACGTTCCGATCCCTGGAAGACGACGCCGCAGACAGTGTTTGGATAGGCAGGGTGACGCATGCGGTTGAGCACCACCTGAGCGACCGCGGCCTGGCCTTCGGTCGTCTCGGACGCAGCCTCGTAATAGATGGCGGCGGTCAAGCAATCGAGCGCACGGGAGTATTCGTCGATCTTCTCCGGCGTCATGATGAAGGGCCGAGCCGCCAGGATTGGAAGGGTCGAGAACGGAATGCCAGCGTTGAAGGTGCGCGCGGCGTCGGGCTCGAGGGCACGGACTTCATCGGGGGCCAGGGTGAAGGTCTGGGCAGCCATGCCAGGGGGCGTCAGCGGCAGGGAAATCTCATCCGCCTCCTGGCCACGGTTCACCGTCTTAAGTTGATAGACCAGGAGCGCGGTACCGGCGGCGACCAGCACCAGAATAACGCTCACGATGATGAGGATCTGACGAGCCCGATCACTGTACTTCAGCGTCTTGATCGCATTTTGCGCAGCGCGGCTGACACGTGTCGCGGCGTTCGAGAGCCTGATGGCGATCTCCCCCGTCGGCATTCGTGTTCTCCAGTCTCGATTTGTTGCAGCGCCTGATTGAAGACCTGCCTTCTGCAAAGCCAATGCCACGATATTGCGAAGAACGCATCGCGGTTAATGCGGCAAAGCTTGCGAGGGTCTGTAGCTAGGTTCGGCTCTGGCCGAAGGCGAACGACAGGCCGAGGAGGAAGGCCCAGAAGGCCGCGATCGATGGCACCTGCAGGCCGTAGTCGGTCGTTCCGTGGATCAGCACCACAAGGTTGGCGACAACCAGTGCTCGCAAGAGAGTCTGCCCTGAACGAAGCTGTGTTGTGCGCCAGACGCCGACTGCAAGAAGAACACCAATGAGCATGAACATTGGCGCGGCGCCGACAATGCCCGCCTCCTCCAGCCACTGCAGATAGACGTTGTGCGTTGCGCGGATAGACCAGAGGTTCGGGTAGTTTTCCGCCGTCATGATCTGACTGTTCACGTCATTGAACGAACCCAGGCCGTATCCAAACAAGGGCGAGGCAAGGAACGCTTTCCAGTGGGCGCTGAAGATGGCGCCCCGGACAAGAACGTCGCCATTGACCTGATCCAGTCGCTGCCAAAGGAGATCGTTGCTGCCCAGGAGAAGCACCCCGGCGACGACGAAGAGGACCAGACCTGAGATGAGGATTGGGAGCCGCTGGCCCTTAGCCTCGAAGGTTTCCCAGATCAGCAGAACGGAGGCGGCGATGGCGGTGGCGACCACGCCCATACGCGACGCCGTAAGCAGCAAACAGGCGGCGAAAAGCAGAACGTAGGCCAAGGCTGTTGAGACTTGGGACAGCTGCCGGGCGACGCCCAGACCCGCGGCTTGTCGCCACTGCCGAACCAGGTTGCCTAGTCCGATCACGGTCAGAACGCCGAACACGGTCGCTCCGCTATTGGCGCTCAGAAAGCCACCTGACAGCCGGCCGCCGACCATGATCTGTTTGCCCGACAGGAAAAGCAGGAGGGAAACAGCGGCATAAATGGCCCCAATGGCAAGGAGTACATCTAGCGTCGATCGGCCTCGGTCCTTGCGTGCTGACTGCAGGCAACCCACAACGAAGACGCAGGCTAAGCCGAGAAGTTTGATGATCTCCTGGATCGTCGCCGAGGGGTTGACGGTGGAGGCGCCGGGAGAAACACCCGCCCATGCCCAGATTGGATGGGGGCCGCCGGGCGTCCACGGCGTTAACGACCAGATCGCAACGCCGATGACGGCCAGGAATAGCGCCAGGGGGACCAGAACCGGCCTCAAGTCGAACAGACCGATACGCGCCTGTGGAATGAGCAAGGCGACGCAAAGGGCGATGGCGAGCAAGGTCGAGAACCACAAGGCAGCGACGGGCTGGTTCGCGCCAAATGTCAGGTGGGTGAGGAAGAGCAGACCCGGGACGACACCGAGCACCAGTAGTGTGCGCTTGTCCGTCTTCCGGCGACTTTGGCCGGAAGACGGAGCGGCGAACGCCTTTGAGTTGCGCCTGCGGCGGCTAGGTTCAGACATGATAGCGCCTAGGCGGCGTAGTACTTCTTGTATTCAGCGTAGTAGTAGCCGGCGTCGCCGTAGCCGTAACGCGCCTGGGCGTTCATATCGACCTGGGTCATGGCGATCCCGGCGACATGGGCGCCGGATTGTCCTAGCATTTTGAGCGCCGCAGAGATCGCCTTCTCAGGCGTCTTGCGCCAGCGCGTGAGGAAGACAACGGCGTCGGAGCGGGCGGCCAGAACACGGGTGTCGGCGACAGCCAGCACGGGCGCGGTATCCAGAATGACCAGGTCAAAGGTCTGGCGAAGCTGGGCGAGCAGCTGCTCCATGGTGTCCGAACCGAACACGTCCTTGGGTGTAAAGCTGTTCTTGGCCAACGGCAGAATGTAGGCGCCAGAGGCCTCGTCTAGCAGAAGAACCTCTTCCAGCCTGGCCGTTTTGGTCAGCACTTCCAGCAGGCCGCGGTCAGGCTCTACGCCCAGAAGACGGTTCACGTTGCGGCGGCGCAGGTCGCAGTCGACGATCACGACGCGGGCGCCGGACTGGGCCGCGACACGGGCCAGACAGACCGCGGTCGTCGTCTTGCCTTCTGCTGGAAGGGCGGACGTCAGGGCCAACACTTTGATGTCGTGGCCGATGCGCGAATACAGGATCGACGCGCGCAAGGCCCGGACCGCTTCGGAGAAGCTCGAGAGAGGTCGCTTCAGGACATAGTCGACCGGGGCCTCGTCGCGATCCGCCGGGTCAGCGACAGACGCGAGGTCGGGGACCGAGCCCAGATGCGGCATGTTGAACTTGCGCTCGATGTCTTCACCGGTGGTCAGACCCGAGTCGAGCATTTCAGCAAGGACGATTGAGGCCAGACCGGCGCCGACGGCCAGGACCAGGCCCAAGGCGAGGTTCAGCGGAATGTTGGGCGAGCTTGGTCCCGTGGGGATGGCGGCGCGGGAGACGATCCGTGCGTCTGACTGTTCAATGCCTTCCGAGGAACTCGTCTCTTTGAACCGATCGAGGAAGCTCTGATACAGGGTCCGGACCGACTCGGCGTTGCGCGACAGCTCGTTCAAGCGAACGCCCGCGGCGTTGTTGGCGGCTAGGGTGCCGCGGGCGCTTCCAAGGCTTCCAGCCATGGATCCGGTACGCTCTTGCGCCACCTGAACCCGGGCTTCGAGGTTGGAGATGATGCGCTGGATTTCCGCTTGGATCTGAGAGTCGATGTCGCCGAGCTCGCGCTGCGCACGCAGCATGTCGGGGTGGCGGGGACCGTAGCGGCTGGACAGGTCCGCGACCCGGCCGCTGACTTCGGCGCGACGGGCGCGCAGCTGTTGCACGACCGTCGAGCCGAGCGCTTCGCCGACATCTTCACCTGTCGATCCGCTCGCGAGCTGAGCCCGAGCCGTGCGGAGACGCGCGACCTCCTCGGCCTGCTGTGAACGAACCGTAGCGAGTTGTTGATTGTAGGCTGAGATTTCCTGTTCGGTGAGCGTCGCACCAGACGCGCTGAGCAGGTTATTCGCCGTGCGGTACTGCTCGACAGCGGCTTCGGCTTGCTGAACTTCCGTGCGCAGCTCGCCGAGGCGTGTGTTCAGCCAGGTATTGGCCTGACGGGTGGCGTCAAACTTGGCTTCCAACTGCTCAAGCAAATAGCGGTCGGCGAACGTATTGGCGATCCGGGCTGCCTTGGGAGCGTTGTCCGACTCGAAGCTGACGTTCATGACGTAGGTCAGGCCTGCGCGACGAATGCTCAGGCGGCTCAAAACGGCGTCAACGACGCGCTCTTTTTCTTTCTGAGCTTCAATCTCGCTGAGACGCCCTCGGGCGGCGTCGGGAGCGGCTGCGCCAAACAATGAGCCGATGCCGCCCACAACCGATGCGACCGGCCCCGGTTTGCGCAGCTTGCCGTTAAACTCGGGATCTTCCTGTAGCTTCAGAACCTCGACAACGCGCTCAGCGAGATGGCGCGACTTCAGGATCTCGACTTCGGTATCAACGACGCCAGAGTCCGCGGAGAGGCCGGACAAGACGGCCGTCGCATCGACGACCTGTTCCTTACGGGTGTCGATCATGAGATTGGCCGTCGCCGTGTAGAGCGGCGTCGCCTGTATCGTCATGACGACAGTCACGACCAGCACCAGAAGCGCCACTGCCAGGAACAGCTTGAGCCGGCGTCGGAAGGCCGCGATCAGCCTGTTCAGGTCCACAGCCTGACTGATCGATGACCAGCCATTCCCGCCCCAATCTCCGGCGTGTTCTTGCCCGGCGCCGGATTGTGGCGCGCGAAAATCATTGCTGTGGGTCATGAACTACCGGCAGGAAGCGAGTGTGTTCGGGACAGTCTAGAACTGACCTACGAACGAAATCATAAGCTTGTTCACATCGAAGTCGGAACCGTTGTTGGCTCCCTTCGAGTTCTGTTCCATGTGGGTGGCGGCGAGGCTGACGCCCAGGCGGCGGTTCACCAGATAGGTGGCGCTCACGGAGCCCATGAAGCGATCGTCGTTGCGGTCGATGCCTTCATAGTCATCTTCCGAATAGCTCAGAGCGCCGCCGACGATGACGTTGCGAAGAACCTCATGGTCGATCTGCAGTCCCACCGCCGTGGAAAGATAGCCGCCCGAGCCGATGATGGCCGAATCTTCAACGGTGCGCGAACCGGTCGCGGTCACTGTCGTCAGCTGGGTTGGGAACCACTCGATCAACGCGCGCGCGCCGAAACCATCGACCTTGCCGTAGACGTCCTGGTCAAACTCCTGGCTGATGTAACCTGCGGCGACCTCGCCTCGCGCTAGTGCGCCCAGCTCGAAGTTGGCCCCGGCGAGCACTTCATAGCCCGAGGAGTCGCGGTTCGGGAAAAGCGTAGTCGAGGCGATATCGTATTCGCGTTCGTTGCCGGTCGCTTGAATGAAGAGGGCGGTCGCTGGGCTGATGGCGTAATCGGCTCGGCCCGTCACGCTGTAGAGATCGCGATCCCGGTTGTCCTGATCGATCACGATGCCGCCGAGGGTTTCGCCATCTTCGTAGTCGAAGCTGCGCCAGTCGCCGCGGGCCGAGAGTTTCAGTCGGTTGCTCGTACGAGATCCCGCAACATAGGCCGAGGTCATGTCGTACTGGATGGGTTCTGCCGTCGCGGTCGGCGTGTTCGACGACGTGCGGGGCTCTGTCAGGCTTGCGTAGTCAATGCCGGCGATGACATTCGTCGCTCGAGTGACATCGAGACGGCCGTTTGCGCCCACGCCCCAGTCCGTCGTGCTCTCGTCGTCAAAGTCTTGATACTCATTGAAGGCTGCCCGGGCGTATGCCGACACGGCATGGCGCGACCATCCCGAGATTAAGGAGACTTCGGGTTTGACGCGGATGATTACGTCATCGTCTTCACCGGTCGAAACAGCGAAGATATTGTCGTTGTACTCGGCGCCGACTTCCACCTTCGGGTAGGCGGTGAACGTTCCGACCGGCAGTCCAAAGGCCTCATATTCGGGATGCGGCCGGTCACGCACAGCGACACTGCGGTCGCGCGCAAACATGTTTCCGGTTTGGGCTTGGGCAGAGTTCAGCGAGCTGCTGGCGGACTGAGCCAGCGCGCCGCCAGCTTGAGCCGTTGCGCCAAGGACCACGAGAACAGTCAAGCCTTTACTGATAGCCGACATACGATCACCCATGATTCATTGCGGGCGCCGCCCGAGTTTCAGTCGAGAAAGAGACGGCCCCGGCAAAAGCCGGGGCCGTTTGATCTTAGGAACCTGTCGGACGGTAATCCGAACCGCCACCGCCACCGCCGCCGGCGGACGCCGGTGCGGACACGGGAGCGGAACCGGCAGAACCGGTCGAGGCCGGGCCGGTACCTGTCGGCGGAGAAACTTGAGCCGAGACAGTCGCCGCGCCCGCAGCGCCGGAAGCCGTCAGCTGGCCGTTCGCCGTAAGAGCGGCGGTCGCCGCGCTCAGGGCCGCAGCCGCTTGTTCGCGTGTTGCGCCCGACGTCGAGATCGCACGTTGGATCGCCGCTTCGACGACCTGAGCTGCCGCTTCGCCCGTCAGGCCTTGCTGAGCTGCAGAGGCTTGCGCGCTGATGATAGCGGCTTGAATGGAGGCTGTCAGGCTTACGACGACAGCATCCTGAGCGATGGCAGCGGAAGCCACCATAGGAGCGGACGCAAGACCGAGGACGCCAAAGGCGGCCGCAGCGCGGAAAGTGATTGCCATAAAGGCTGACTTGGCCATTTGAATTTCCTCTGGGTCTAGGGTTTCAGCCTAGACTGAGCAGTTGCGAAAGGTAAAGATGCCACTGTTATATCTGCGTGGTGTCGACCCCGCATTTGCTTAACAATGTGTCTATCGCGCCACTTTTGCTACCGCAACACGAATCGCCCGCTGGTTGAGAGCCGCCATCGTGTTCATCTCGGCGATGAAACGCCCTTGGGGGTCCGCGATGTCTTCAGTTTTGAACACCCGGCCGCGGTGATAGGCGAGCGTATCCAGCTCGGCCAAAGCCTGTTTTCGCAACGACGGCGTGACTTGCGACCAGTGATCAAAGACGAACCGCAGACGCCAGAGCGATGCATCGGGCCCAAATGGCGCGACGGAATAGGACCGCTCCAGCGCATCAAGACTGGCGGCGTTGGGCGCAGCGCCCGTGCGTGTCTGCAGATAAACCGCCCGCAACAAGGCTGAGGTCGACATGGGCGCGGCCTTCAGCGCGCTACTGTTAAGTGAAGTCGCGGCCCCGGACTGAAAACCATTTCGCGCTGCAACATCAGCCCGCGCTTCACGCACCGCGCCTAGGCTTGAGGCAATGGGCACTGACTTCGCGGGCATAGCGACCGCCAGCGCCGTGCTCAGGGCGCAACCAAGACCAACAGCCGCCAGTACGACGGCCGAGAAAAGCTTCAGCCGATATCGGGTTGTAGGCCGCATGGCTTGGAAGCTCTCGTGTTGGTTCAGGACGCCATTCGGACCCAATCAAAGATCCGACCTGGCGCCTGACGTTCTTGCCAAACATAGTCAACTTGATCCCAGCGCGAAATCCAGGGTGAAAGATTATCAAGCACAAACTCACCCGTGTCGGTTGCGACGAGCAGGACAGCGTGACTTTCGCCCCACCGGGTCGTGACAATGGCGATGGATAAGCTATCGGCGGGAATACCAGCACTGATCAGGTCCGCGCGTTTTGCGAGGACATAGTCTTCGCAATCGCCTCGTGCGCCGGCTTCCGTGGGAGCTTGCCAGAAGTCCTCGACGCCGAAGGTGCGCGCGTCAGACCCCCGCCGAATGCGTCGGTTGACCGTGCGATTGATGGATTTGACCAGCTGCCACCCTGCCTTATCGAGGCTCACTATCGGCACGTCATTTGCGACAGCGGAGGCGGTCGATCTGCCGCCGAAGGCGTCCTCATGATCAGCTTGAAAAGGCCGAAAGGTCGATGCATCAGGCAAAGCCAGCGGTCGCATGAGGTCAGGGAAGGCCTGTGAAACGTCCGGCACGGCGTCAGCCGAGGGAGCGACGGCCGGCACTCGGTTCAGGTTGGTGAAAACCAGCGACATAGGGTTATTCGAAACGACCGGAGGCCGCCTTGTGATGATCGACGTAGACGAAGCGACGTCCGTAATGCTGACAGCGTGGACCGCATAGTCTTCCGCAGCTGGAGCCACGAACGACGAGGGGGCGGGAACGACCGCACTGGATGGTGAAGTACGAGCGACGTTGTCACGACGGCTCGCCGACGCCCGCGCCTGAGCGAAGGTATTGGCATCGCGAAACACCCGGTCCCAATCGACACGGGCCCCGCGTTCAGATCGCCCAGTCGCTGCAGGCCCCGCGTTCGCGGATGATTTGCCGAAGACGCCAGCCCAGTAAAGCTCATTCGCTCGAGCCTGGACCATCTCAACATTGTCGGTTTGAAGGTTGGGCGCGCGGCATTGCGCGGGACTTCGCCGACAAAAGTCCAGAAAGCCGGTCGGAGCCGCGACTGCAGGCCCTAAAGCCATGCGTGCGGACGCCGTTCCGCTCAGGACGGACCGATCGCCAGCTTCCGCGATAGTCGCTCCGGCCAAAACGATACCGGCGCACGCCAGCCGCGCCAAAACCTTCGATTGCGTCAGTCGGATCATAGCTGACCGCCCTCCTCTTCTCTGGAGAACTTGACAGCCTGACTATAAGATGTGCCTTACGAACAGAGTTTCATCAATCTGTAGAAAGTTGGTTTCTCATTAGGTAGGGTTACTTGGTTTTTAACCTTGATATCGCGCTGCACAAATCTGGCGTGTGCGAGTTGGAAACTGCGAGGAGGTTGCGCTAGGATCGCGCGGCACCGAGGGACCAACCGATGACGTCATGGATACGCGCCGTATTTGTAAGCTTGATGCTGGTGTTCGCGGTGGCGGCGTGTGCATCGGGTCCCGCTGGTGGGGAACTCACGCTGGCAGAATCATTCGCGCAGGACGGCGCCGTAAGGACCGTCCCTGAATATCGCTTGGGCCCGGCCGACAAGGTGCGGGTCAATGTGTTTGGTGAAGAGGCCCTCACCGGCGAGTTTCTTGTAGGTGGCAGCGGCAAGATCTCGCTGCCGCTTCTCGGCGAGGTTCAGGCCGCCGGTCTGACAATCTCGCAGTTTCAGGAAGAGATCGCCGTCGCCTTGCGTCAGGGCTACATCAACGAGCCTCGCGTCAGCGCCGAAGTGCTGAACTATCGGCCATTCTATATCCTCGGCGAGGTCAACAAACCGGGTGAATACCCCTACACGAACAACCTGACCGTTTTGAACGCCGTGGCGACAGCCGAAGGCTTCACCTATCGTGCTGATACCCGCCGCGTTTATATCAAACGAGCAGACGCGGCTGGCGAGCAGCCCTTCCCTTTGACCACGGCCACACAGGTCGCCCCGGGCGATACGATCCGGATCGGTGAACGTTTCTTCTGATCCGGCAAGGCGGCGCTTGATCTCTGAGACCATCAGCATGATGTGTCAGAGATGATCGCCTCCCTGTTCAAGAAGTTCAAAGCCAAACCGGTCCCGACGCGGCAAGCCAAAACCCCGGTGGACACGGTGATCTGGGCTGTAGGCGATGTTCACGGCCGCCTCGATCTGCTGGACCCCCTCGTTGGGGCCATCCTTGAGGATCTGGCGCGATCGACGGTGGGGAGAAAGATCGTCGTCTTCTTAGGCGATTACATTGACCGCGGTCCGGATTCTCGCGGCGTGCTGGATCGACTTTGCTGGCTGCAGGACCAACCCGGTATTGAGACCCATTTCCTGCGCGGCAACCATGAAGACCGCATGGAAGCTTTTCTGGTGGACCCGGAGGTTGGTCCGGGCTGGTGCGAGTATGGCGGGCGCGAAGCTTTACGGTCTTACGGCGTGACCCCGCCAGTGATGAAGGGGGACGTGGGAGGCTGGACGGCCGCTTCGCTCGCACTGAATGACGCACTGCCCGACCGCCAGCGTCAGTTTCTGTCCCGTCAGGAATCCAGCTTCGCCGCCGGTGACTATTTCTTCGCGCACGCCGGAGCGAAACCGGGCCTGGCCCTGAGCGAGCAATCCCCCGATGACCTAATGTGGATCCGCCAAGGCTTTCTGGAGCATACCGATACCTTCGAGCAGGTTGTCGTGCACGGCCATACGCCAGGCGAGGCTGTCCACGCGGACGTGCGCAGGATTGGCATCGATACCGGGGCCTATGCGACCGGCGTGCTGACCGGGCTGCGACTGGAAGCGGCCGCGCGCGAACTTATCCAAACCCGCACCGCCGGCCGAACCGTGGCGCTGACGCGCACACCGGCCTAGAAGACCCTCAGAGCCTTTCGGGCGCGTTTGGATCCGATAAACCGCCCTGCCAGATTCGCCACCAGGCTGCGAACCGTCGCAGCCCCTCCGCCAGCGGCACCGCTGGGCGGTATCCCGTCAGGGCATTGAGTTTGGAAACATCGGCAAAGGTGGCGGTAACATCGCCGGGCTGCATGGACCGCATGATCTTGACCGCCTGGAAGCCCAGAGCGTTCTCCAAGGTCGAGATCATCTCCATCAAGCCGACGGGCTGGCTGTCACCGATATTATAGACCTCGTGCCCGCCCCTGGAAGGCGGGTGATCCAGCACACCCACGATGCCATCGACGATGTCGTCGATATAGGTGAAGTCGCGCGCCATCCGCCCCTCGCCATAGACTTCGATGGGCTCGCCGCGGACGATCTTCTGCGTGAAGCTGAAATAGGCCATGTCCGGGCGGCCCCAGGGGCCGTAGACGGTGAAGAAGCGCAGACCTGACTGGGGAAAACCATAGAGTGTCGCGTAGCTCTGACTCAGCAGTTCGCATGATCGTTTGGTCGCGGCGTAGAGTGAGACCGGATGGACCGTCGGGTCATCCTCGCGAAATCCTGCCGCATCTAGCGGCCGATCGCCATATACGGAGCTCGACGACGCGTAGACCAGGTGTGTCACGCCATTGTGCCGCGCCGCCTCCAGCATCGAGAGATGACCGGCCAAGTTTGACCGCTCATAGGCGAAGGGGTTCTCAATCGAATAGCGAACGCCTGCCTGTGCCGCGAGGTGCACAATGCGTTTGACGCCCTCGTCTTTAACCAGGGCCAACATCGCCTCATGATCAGCGATGTCGGCGCGGACCATGCGGAACCCTACCCGGCCCTCCAGCCGCGCAGCCCGAGCGGCCTTCAAGGCGGGATCATAGTAGTCATTGAAGTTGTCGACGCCGATGATGGTTTCGCCTCGTTCGAGCAGGCGCTCGGCCGTGTGCATCCCAATGAAGCCGGCTGCGCCGGTCACGAGGATCGGCGTCGCCATCATCCGCGTCCGATGCCAGCGTATTTGAAGCCGCGGCGCTCCAGGTCCTCAGGACGGTAGACATTGCGGAGATCCAAGAGCACCGGCTGTCTCATCAACAGTTTCACCCGGTCCAGATCCAAAGCGCGGAACTGGTCCCATTCTGTGACGATCACGACAGCGTCTGCCCCTGTGACCGCGTCGTAGGGGCCGTCCTTCATTAGGACGCCATCGAGAAGCTTCGAGGCCTCGTGCATGCCTTCAGGATCAAAAGCCTGAACTATGGCTCCCGCAGCGATTAGGGCCGGAGCAATGTCCAGCGACGGCGCGTCGCGCATGTCATCTGTATTGGGTTTGAACGTAAGGCCCAGCAAAGCGACCGTCTTACCTTGCAGGGTCTCGCCAAGGGTTTTTTCAACACGACCGGCCATTGCCTTCTTGCGCGCTGCGTTTACCTCGACCGTGGCCTCGATCAAGCGCGTAGGTGTACCGTACTGCTGGGCGGTCCGGACCAGAGCTATGGTGTCCTTGGGAAAGCAGGAACCGCCGTAGCCGGGACCAGCGTGCAGGAATTTGGAGCCGATCCGCTTGTCCAGCCCGATGCCGCGGGCGACCTGCTGGACATCCGCCCCGACGGCCTCGCACAGGTCCGCCATCTCGTTGATGAAGGTGATCTTCATCGCCAGGAAGGCGTTGGCGGCGTATTTGATCAGTTCGGAGGTGCGACGCCCCACAAACAGCAGAGGGCTCTCGTTTAGGTTCAGCGGACGATAGAGTTCACTCATCAAATCGCGCGCGCGCCGGCCCATGTCGCCTTCGATGTCATTGACGCCGATGACGACCCGGTCCGGGCGTTTGAAGTCACCGATAGCCGCACCCTCGCGCAGAAACTCCGGATTGGAAACGACCGCGAACTCGGCTTCCGGTCGCACCTTACGGATGATCGCCTCGACTTCGTCACCGGTGCCAACGGGCACGGTGGACTTGGTCACGATGACGGTAAAGCCCTGGATCAGTCCGGCAATCTCCTCGGCGGCGGCGTAGACATAGGAGAGATCTGCATGGCCGTCACCGCGACGCGAAGGGGTGCCAACCGCGATGAACACCGCATCGGCCTCGCGGATGGCCTGCTGCGCTTCAAGAGTAAAGAACAGCCGTCCGTCACGGACATTGGTTGCGACGAGATCGTCCAGACCCGGCTCGAAGATCGGGATTTCGCCGCTGTTCAGCCGCTCGATCTTTGACGGATCTTTGTCAATGCAGGTCACGACATGACCGAAGTCGGCGAAGCAGGCGCCAGAGACCAGGCCAACATAGCCGGTGCCAATCATGGCAACTTTCATGAAATATCTCCCATCCCCACTGCCGACGCTTAAGCGTACTGGCATTGCAGCGCAACATAGCGGTGACGGCCTCTCTTCCGGTTAAGCGGAATCCTTGGAAGATGTCATCAACAGCGGTTCTTACGGAGCACGACCCAGCCGCCTGCGCCGATTTGGAGACACCTCAAGAAGTGTGGAGGTGGTCATCGGCGATGCATTCCCCCGAAGGTCAATCCCGGCTAAAGCGCGCGGCATGGCAATAGGTGTTTTCGATTCCGGTGTCGGCGGCCTCACAGTGCACCGTGAACTCGTCGCCAGATTTCCCGAACGGGATTTCATCTACCTGGCTGACCAGGGTAACGCCCCATACGGGGGCCTCGGTGGTGAGAAGATCGTGGACCTGACACGAGCAGGCTGCGAGCGTCTTTTTGAGGCCGGTGCAAGCGTCATCGTCTTGGCCTGCAATACGGCGAGTGCGATCGCTCTGCGGCGTCTGCAACAAACCTGGCTTCCCGAGACCCGCGCCAGACACGGTAAACCCGTCAACGTCCTTGGTATTATTGTACCAACGATCGAAGCGGCGACAGGCTTGCCCTGGACCTACGAGACGGACCGGTCGGCCAAGGACGACAAGATCGAGGCCATCGACATAACGGGCGTATTCAGCACGGCCGCGACCGCGCTCAGCCGCGTCTATGAGATCGAGATCGACAAGCGCAGGGAGGACCTCGCGGTCTTCTCAGAGCCGTGTCCAGGCCTCGCCGGCTTGATTGAGCTTGGCGCCTCGGCTGAGGAGCTGAAAGTTGTGATCGATGAGCACGTCGATGCCTTGCGTCGACGCATTGGCCGCCACCCGGATACAGCAATCCTAGGCTGCACCCATTACGAGATTGTCGCCAACTTGTTCGCCGCAGCCCTGCCTAATACGACGTCGGTCATCCATCAGCCGACGGCGGTTGCCGATGCGCTTGGCCGGTATTTCGAACGCCACCCGGAGTACAACCTTGGAGGGAGCGGGCGCCGCACATTCCTGACCACTGGGAAGGCGGGACCGCAGTCCGACCTGGTCAGCCAGTTCTGGGGGGCGCCCCTTACCTTTGATCCGGCCTGACGTCAGTCATTCTCGAGTTGCTCGAACAATGCCTCGGCCTCGTCGAACGTGTCATACATCAGCTGTTCTGGAGGATTGATGATCCAGAACCGGCTGACAGAGACACCCCCAGCATCTTCAACATCCTGCTGCCACATGGCGTGATCCGCCCGTTCCTGTAGCAAGGTCCAGACCCCAGCTTCATCGGGATGATTGAGATCAGCCATTAGGTCTCCGAATATCGGCGCGAGGATTAGGCGAGGGTGATCGCAGTAGCCCCATCTAACGCAAGATTGCGACTGGTGGCCGCCAACTGCGCCCAGGCCGCCGAAATATGATAGAAGGAACTCGCAGGCGCCGGCTCGTCAATAAACTGGTCGTCTGCGAGCAGCTTGTCGCGCCACAGGCCCTCTGGCGTCAGATAGCGCCAGACCGCCCTCTGAGCGGCTGCGGCGTCCGCCAGTAAAGGCGACCGATCAGCCTCCTCAG
>Ga0247808_10000992_pt1 | contig 13749 bp, 10 predicted proteins | sample UWRJL089202R1_FD_179914 | JGI IMG/M metagenome (GOLD analysis project Ga0247808, IMG submission 179914) | Plant litter microbial communities from Arlington Agricultural Research Station in Wisconsin, United States - UWRJ-L089-202R-1 | ecosystem: Environmental > Terrestrial > Plant litter >... | reverse complement strand
ACCATTCTGGGAGCCAGATTGGGACACGTTATTTTTTATCAGCCGGAACTTTTCAGGGAGGATTTCCTCAGTGTCTTTTTGCCGATCAGCACAAAAGGCGGTTTGCATTTTACAGGATTTTCGGGCTTGGCAAGTCACGGTGCAGCAATTATGGTCATTGCAACTACTTTATATTACAGCTACAAAATCATCAAGAAAAATCCACTTTGGGTTTACGATAGAATCGGAATTGTGGTGGCTTCCGGCGGTGCTTTTGTGAGAATGGGAAATTTTTTCAATTCAGAAATCATCGGAAAGCAGGTTGATCCTTCTTCCCCATTTGCCATTTTATTTCCACAGCAAAGTTCAGAATATGGTGTTACTGTCCCGAGATATCCAACGCAGTTATTTGAGGCTTTTGGTTACATATGTCTGTTCTTTTTGCTTTGGTTTTTATATCGTAAAACAGACAAAAAATATCAGCAAGGCTGGTTATTCGGATTATTCTTCATCCTACTTTGGGCGATCCGTTTTTTTGTAGAATTCCTGAAAGAGCCTCAAGGCGAAGAGTTCATTTCTTTTGCAGGACTTAATACCGGTCAGATTCTGAGTATTCCGTTTATGGTTGCAGGAGCGGTGATCATGATTATCTCGAAGAAATACAAACTTCAGAAAGAGGAAATAATATAAAGTAAAAACTCCCTTATTTGGGAGTTTTTTTATGAATAAATTTCAATACAGTTAAAATTTACAAAGCTTTAATTTCATTAATAAAATCTTCAACAACCTCATCAGAAGTTGCCCAGGAAGTAATAATTCTTATCGCAGAATTCTCTTCATCGATTTTCTTCCAGACATAAAAATCAAAGTTCTCTGATAACTTTTCGATTTGAGAATTATTCAGGATTGGGAAAATCTGATTGGTGAACGTTTCGGATAAAAAGTTGAAGCTTTTGTTCTGAAAAGCCGATTTGATCTTCATTGCCTGAACATTGGAATGTTCTGCCAGATCGAAATACAGATCATCTTTCATCAATTCTAAAAACTGAATTCCCAACAATCTGCCTTTTGCCAGCATCGCGCCTTTTTGCTTGATGTGGAATCCGAATTCTCCCTTCAGCTTATCATTACTAATAACAATTGCTTCGCCGAGAAGCGCGCCGTTTTTTGTTCCACCTAGATAGAAAACGTCTGTAAAATTAGCAATATCTTCCAGAGTCAAATCATTGATTTCCGAAGTCAGAGCCTGTCCCAATCTTGCGCCATCCATAAAAAGATAAAGATCGTGTAATTGGCAAAATTCGTACAATTCTTTCAGTTCATTTTTCTGATAAATCGTTCCGATTTCTGTTGAATTTGAAATATAAACCAACTTTTGTTTCAACTGATGTGGTTTGTTGGTGTGAGAATCTAAAACTGATTGAATGTGTTTTGGTTTTAGTTTTCCATCTTCGGTTACGATGCCGTGGATTTTGTGTCCTGTTGCTTCTATGGCGCCGGTTTCGTTGGTGAAAATATGTCCGGTTTCAGCAGAAATCACACTTTCGTGAGGGCGAAGAATCGAAGAAATAATTAAAAGATTCGCTTGAGTTCCGCCACTTACAAAATGAATGTCTGCTTTATGATCATTAATTTTATTCTTAATTAATTCTCGGGCTTCATTAGAATAATCATCGTAACCGTAACCATTTTGCTGATCGAGATTGGTTTTGATTAACGCTTGTAAAATATTGGGATGACAACCTTCTGAGTAGTCATTTTTAAAAGAATATTTCTTCATTTTTTCTTTCTGCTTTATGAGTATTCAAAGGTATTAATTTTGATTTATGGGTTAAAATTAAAAACAAATTAAATTGTTAGCCACAAATCGACCATTATCTAACTTTTCCTTAATTTTGAAATATGAATTCTTTAACCGAAGAAAATTATCTGAAAGCACTTTACCATCTTGTGAATGAGAATGATGAAGTTTCCGTGAATGACCTCAGCCGACAGCTGAATATCAAAATGCCATCTGTCAACAGTATGGTTAAGAAATTTGCAGAGAAGAACTGGGTAAAATATGAATCTTACAAACCCATCAAACTCACAGAATCCGGTAAAAAAGAAGCATCACTCATCGTAAGAAAACACCGATTGACAGAAATGTTCCTTGTAGAAAAAATGGGTTTCGGATGGGAGAATGTCCACGAAATTGCTGAACAATTGGAACACATTCATTCCGATGAATTTTTTGATAAAATGGACGAAATTCTGAACTATCCGAAAATGGATCCTCACGGCGAACCAATTCCAGACAAAGACGGAAATGTCATCCAGCCAGACCATAAAAAGCTGAGTAAATGCAAGGAAAATCAGACAGTAGAATTAGCATCAGTTACAACATCATCAGAAGAATTCCTGAATTTCCTTAATAAAAGAGATCTGAGTCTTGGAACCAAACTAAAAATCTTACAGATTGAAGGTTTTGATCAATCGATGTTGATTGCTTATAATGGGCGTGAAGAGAATTTTAGCAAGACGGTTTGTGAGAGATTGTTGGTAAAGTAATTACAGTTTCCAAATTAAACCCTTTCAGGGTTTCCTTAATCATAATTCTTGTTTCCACGGGTTACACCCGCGGCTACTATTATTAAACCCTTCGGGTTTTTAGACGAAGAACATATTAATAAAAAAAGAGACTCAAACCGAGTCTCTTTTAATATTTAGTTGAACATATCTTTTACTTTCTCAAAGAATGTTTTTTCTTTTCCTGTTGGTTCGGCGTTCATATCGCCGTTTTCCAGTTGTTTCTGGAAGAAGTCCTTTTGGTCTTTAGTCAGTTTCTGTGGCGTCCAGACATTGATATGAACAAACATATCGCCTTTCCCACCGTAACCTTCGATGTTTGGTAAGCCTTTTCCTGCCAATCTCAAGATTTTACCAGACTGTGTTCCTTCATCCACTTTGATTTTCACTTTTCCACCAACCACGTTGATTTCCTTAGTGGTTCCCAAAGCCGCTTCTGCAAAAGAAACATACAATTCCTGATGAAGATTGTCGCCTTCACGTTTGATGGTTTTATCCACTTCCTCCTCTACCACGACTAAAAGGTCACCAGGCGTTCCACCAAGCGGTGCATCATTTCCTTTTCCTCTCACATTCAGTTGGATGCCGTCTCTTGCGCCGGCCGGAATGTTGATCGTGATTTCTTCGTCCTCTTTAACAAGACCTTGCGCATTGGCTCCGGCAGGGATTTTGTCCGCTACTTTCCCAACACCCTGGCAAGTACCGCAAGTCGTTTGCGTCTGCATTTGTCCGAACATTGTGTTCATCATTCTTACCTGCACGCCGCTTCCGCCGCAAGTAGGGCAAGTCTTGGAAGTCACGCCTTTTGCCAGCTTCATCTTTTTTACCTTGATGGTTTTCTGAGTACCGGAGATCATCTCTTCAAGGTTTAGTTTGATACGGACACGAAGATTAGAACCTCTCGATTGTTGTTGTCTTTGCTGACCGCCGCCGCCAAATCCACCACCGAAAATATCGCCAAATTGACTGAAGATGTCCTCCATATTCATTCCGCCGCCAAATCCGCCTCCGCCAAATCCGCCTCCTGCACCGCCAACTCCTGCGTGACCATATTGGTCGTATCTTGCTTTCTTGTTGTCGTCACTCAGTACTTCGTAAGCTTCTGCCGCTTCTTTGAATTTTTCTTCAGCCGCACTATCACCCGGGTTTTTATCCGGGTGATATTTGATTGCCATTTTTCGGTAGGCTTTCTTTATTTCATCAGCACTTGCTGACTTGGTAATTTCTAATATTTCGTAATAATCGCGCTTCGCCATAATTGATTGTTCATAGTTGATGAATGATGGTTGATAATCGATTTAAATCAATTATCGCTGATCTTTTATCATTTATTTTTTAATTCCCTGTCACTACTTTTGCGAAACGGATTACTTTCTCGTGAAGCTGATATCCTGTCTCTACAACGTCAATAATCTTTCCTTTAAGATCTTCGGATGGCGCAGGAATAGACGTGATAGCCTCGTGCAGATCCACATTGAAGGCATCGCCCTGCTCTACGTGGATGGCTTTCAAACCTTTGTCTGTCAATTTGCTTTTCAGTTTTTGGTAGATCAATTCAATCCCTTTCAGTTCGGACTCGTTGCCGCTTTTTGAGATTTCTTTGATGGCTCTTTCGAAGTCATCTACAACACCAAGCATAGATGTCATCAGATCCTGAGAAGCGTAAAGATAGAAGTCATTCTTCTCTTTCTGCGTTCTTTTTTTATAATTTTCGAATTCTGCGTAAAGACGGATGTATCTGTCTTTCTCTTCTGCCAAAAGTTCTTCTGCAGTTGGTTTTTGTGACACATTTTCCTGATTTTCCGTTTCAGGATTTTCTGTTGAATTCGTTTCTTGATTTAGGTTTTCCTCGTGTATATCTTTGTTTTCTTCCATAATGGTAATTTTACAAAGTACATTTCTCAATTCTTTTGCCAATCGTGGTTTTTTGACAATTAGGCAGAGTTTGGATTGATAACAAGAGAAAATATAGAATCAAATTTGTTAAGAAGAAAAAACTTTTATAACGCATAAGTCTAGTCAAAGTAATATTGGGATATATCCCTCGAGCGGATTAGGGTGTATCACTCGAGCGTATTGGGATATACAATACGCACGATACTAATACCCAAATACGGACTATATAATCTTAACAATAATTCCTCTAGACTTGCAGATGATACAACGTTATAAATTGTACGAGATTGAAATCATAGAACAATTTGCACAATTCTTTTGTTTTTTTAAATGAAATCCAATGCCTATTCCTTATAGATTATTTTTCAGTATTAACTTGATGCGTAACGGAATTTCGGAACTCAATATCGTCCAATGTCCACTTCAGGATTTTATCATCTTTTTCGAAGATATCGTTATAATTCGGATCTACCGGGAAATTAGGAACCACACCTCTCTTTTGGTCTTCGAACTCTATGTTTGGGCGGATGAGGAATAAGCCGATGGGCAGCGTCAAATGTGAGTTGGGAAGTACCACAGTATTGTTGACGCCGGCTACAGTGCCGTCATTTGCACCGCCTGTCTCTTCGCCCACGATCACTGCTCTTTTCTCGTACTTTAGTTTCGCTGATATGATGGATGATGCAGAGAAACTCGCCCCATTTACAAGGACATAGATTTTACCTGTAAAAGCATTGTCTTTTGGTTTTGTGGGTTTGGATGAGAACTCACGAAAGACATATTTTTTGTCTTTTTTAGAAGAGAGAAGGTAATTGCCCACAAGAAAAAACGGATAGCCCGGGGCAGTTAGAATACCACTGAAAACAGATTGCCCACGGAAATAATTCTGATGCATGCCGGAGGTTTTGGATGTCATTTCCGGCGATTTGATCAAAGTAAATTTCTCATCCGTAAGGTAAGAATACAAGGTATTGATCTCTGAAAGTGAACCACCAAGGTTGTCCCGGACATCTATAATTAAATATTCGGATTTCGCATTTCTGATCTTCCTGAAAGTCTGCTCATAGAACTTTTTGGCGTAGGTTGCCGAAAAAGATTTGATCTTGATGTATGCCACACTGCTGTCAGATTTCATAAAGCTGAAACTTCTGTTATAGCTTTTGGAGGCGGCATCATAATCCTGAAGTTTCTGATCGGCTGTTACCTTTGGCAACACTTTTTCCTCGGTCACTTCTTTTTCATTTTTCTTTTGTCTTTTGAGGTGTACGTCTTGTATGACGTTATCACAGACTGTTTTCAGTTTCACACTGTCCAGATAACCATTCTCCAGGGTATAGTAGCTGAAGAATGTGAGATTCATAAAATACTTCTGAAAAGTTTTGTTCTCACCATCCGAGCTGTACAGTTTCTTATATTTTTTTACCAGATCAGACACATTCTCACCATTGATTTTCAGGATCTCTGTTCCTGCCTTAATCTGGGCCACATTTTCCCGATTCTCTTTCACAAAGATTCTGTCATCTATGATTTTATAATCCATCAAGGCAAAAAGCGGTTTCTTGCTTTTGAATTCTTTCTGCTCTGCTTTGGAGTATTTTTTCCCGACAGACCTCAGCCTCAGATGACCTTCGTTGATGCTTGCAATGACAGGAGCCAGTTTGAAGAAGAATTGGTTGGGCGTCAAAGGCTCATTTATATTGGTTTTGAGGCTATCAAATTTATAATCCAGCTCTTCCTTAGAAATATACCAGTAAAGATTGGGATGAAATCTCTGCAGTTTCTGATAAGTGAAATCTATATCCTTTCTCAGTTCAGCTGCAGGAATCTTTTTATCCAAAAACAGATTATTCTTCTTGACAGACTGGCAAGAGAAGATGATGATTAGTATTAATAAAGAGATTGATTTTTTCATGAACAAGAGATTAAAAATAAGATATTTAAAATAAAAAGAGTCAATTGCAATTATAACTTTAACATTTTATAACAAAAAGTGGTTTTAGATTTGTAAAGATGTGCTTGTTATTAAATCAACAATTACCATTATGAAAAATATAATCCTTGCCACCTCGGCACTTCTAATCTCTCAGTTTTCTTTTGCTCAAAGTAGAGACATCACGGCTTTTACCAATCTTAAAGTGTTTGATAAAATCCCGGTTGAGTTGGTTTCTTCAGACACTTACAAAGCCGAAGTCAGCGGAACAATGGCAGATGATGTAGAATTTGTAAATTCCGGAAACGAACTCAGAATCCGAATGAAACCTACAAAGCTTCTGCAAGGCGATGATGTGAAAATATTGCTTTATTATCAGGACATAAATGATATCCAGGCCAGCCAGGGTGCAAAGATTACATCCTCTGATATTGTAAAATCAACAAAACTGGGACTGACTTCCAACGAGGGTTCCAATATCGATCTTAATATCAATGCGAAAGTAGTTGAAGGGAAAATCAATACCGGCGGACTTTTAAAACTGTCCGGAAATACAGATTCGCAATCTATCGTTGTGAATACTGGCGGAAAATATGACGGACAAAGCCTTCAAACACAAATCACAAGCATTACTACAAACGCCGGAGGAAAAGCATCAGTAAATGCAATAGAATCTGTTGACGCCACTACCAGAGCAGGCGGCATTATCGATATTTACGGAAAACCAAAATCTAAGAATGATAAGAAAATTGCAGGTGGTAAAATCAGTTATCATTAATAGAAGTTAGATATTAGCTTATAGAAATTAGAGTAAAGCGCACTTCAACTTAAAATAAACTAAAACCCACCAGGATCTGGTGGGTTTTGGTTTATTTGCTTCTCTTAGATGATTGCCTTATTTGCAGCATTGGTGTGAGAACAAGTTTCTTTTCTATCGTGATTCCCGAGAAGTTATCTTTGATACTTTCCAGGAATACATTGCCGGAAACTTTCCCCATCATAACGGGTGTCTGATCTACAGAACTGATGGACAATTCCATAAACTGGGTAAAAGGTTCATTACTGAAGCCTATCACACCAATATCTTCCGGTATTCTGAGTTTCAGATTTTTGATTTCTTTACAAACCCCTAAAGCTGTAAAATCCGAAGCGGAGAAAATAGCATCCGGTTTTATTTTGCGTTTCCAAACATTTTTCATAGCGTGGATTCCTTCTTCTATAGAACTTCCGGTATTGATGATATTCTCCTGAATCACAGGTAATTTATAATCCTGCAAAGCACTGATGTAACCTTTGAGCCTGTTCTGATAGATCTCCAGATTCTGATCTCCCGAGAAGTGGTAGATGTTTTTATAACCTTCATTAATGAGATGTTCAGTTGCCTGATAAGCTCCTTTGTGGTCATCTATTGTAATTGTACTGATGCCCGGAACATCCTTCTTTCTATCAAAAAATATAATTGGGGTATTGGTTGTGCTTACCACTTTTTTCAGATATTCCGTATCCGTAGTATTCTTTGAGATCGAAATAAAGATACAGTCCACCTGAGTATGAAGCAGAGTATTCAGCTGTTTTTTTTCTATAGAAGCATCGTCGTGGCTTTGACAGATAATGACACGATAGCCGTGCGGAGACAACTCCTCCTCTATCCCGCGAATCACAGATGAGAAAAAGTTGGTATTGATATATGGAACTATTACACCTACTGTTTTGGTCTCTCCGCTTTTGAGTGCTTTTGCAAGATTGTTTTGCTTGTAGTCCATTTCCTTTGCCGCATTCACAACCAATTCTTTGGTTGCCTGGCTTATTCTGGGATGATTGTTCAGCGCTCTGGAAACAGTCGCCACACTTACATTCAGTTTTTTGGAAATGTCATATATCGTTGTATTTTTCTTTGTCATGTATTCTTTATCTAATCATTAGATACCAGTGTTGTAAATATATAAAATAATCCCTGTCAATACGGAATATTAAATTCAGTTTTCATAAAAAACAAGATTAATCTTCCAACACTTTCGGCTTTTTTAACATAAACCCATTACTAATAAAAATAATTTAGTCAGGCGTATTAATTATTAAAAAATCAATAAGGAAAAAAGCCAATCCATCGAAACGAAATTGGCTTTCACATTATGAAATTTATTATTTCTTGATTAATTTACCATTGATCTGACCCGAATTTGTTTTTAAACTATAAAAATAGATTCCGGTCTTCCAATCCTTGGTCTGGATTGTCAGGTTATTAATTCCGGATTTCTGATTCACCTTCTGAATATTCTTAATCATTCTTCCGCTCATATCGTAAACTGTAACCGCCACATCAGAACTGTTTTTCAAATCATAAGCAATCGTTACCTGATCTGTGAATGGATTTGGATACACACTTAGTTTAGCTTCTCTGATGTTGTTTACTCCTAAAGTTCCAAAGTCAAAACTAACAGAAGCAGGCGGCATCCAGTCAAATACAAATGACGCATCTGTTTCTTTTTTGAAGACGTTAGCAATCGTATACACCTGAGATTGCGGTTCTGTAAGCACCATGCCTCCGTTTGCTCTCTGCGCGAGGCGTTCCGGTGTTGCACCATCGCCTGTGTTTCCATACTCTACAAATGTTACCGGCAAAACGCCGTTGATAGGTGTTGTCCATCCTGTTGCATTCAGCATAGATGGTGTTGCACATCTGATGAAAGCTGCTTTAGGCATATTCTGCCAAGCACGGCCAAAGTGGAAATTACTAATAACGGTTCCGTTAAAATCTGTAGTTCCGGCAGCTGGTACTGTCAAATTACAATCCAGGAATACAAATCCGAATTTGGTACTGGCCTCTGTAGAAGGTGCCGTTACCACACTATTGTTACGGTTGATGTATGTTGTACACTGATCAAAAACAACAGTCTGACGTCCGAAAATAAAATCTACGTTACCTTCTATGTAAGAGTTTTTGAAATAAGCTCTACCGATGCTGTTTCCAAGATATGTATCCTGATAACCCAGAATTCTGCAATCATAAAAAGCCTGACGATCGCCCTGCGTTTTCAAAGCAACTGCCTGCGTGGAAGAATTGATCTGAGTATTAGCCGTTGAATTTACAAATGTATTAGCAATGGTAATCTTCGATGCTGTGAAATCATTGCCGAAAACTGCCATTGTCTGGGATAGCGATGTTCCGTAAGCCTGACCTGTATCAGGATTGATGTTCCCCGCAGAAATATTATTTGTAATGATGGTTGTAGCAGCATCATCGCCAATCAGGAATACATTTGATTTAGCAGCAAGCAACGTAGGTCTTTCTGTATAAGTTCCCGGCTTGATATGGATAATCCATCTTCCTGTGTAATTGTCCGGAACTGCATCGAAAGCTCCCTGAACAGTTGTATAATCTCCAGAACCATCTTTAGCAATTGTTTTGGTGATATCCGGGTCGGTTGCTTTTGTTGTTACAGTTGCGACACTACCATAAGAAGTTCCTGCAGAATTGGTTGCAAAAGTTCTCACATAATATAGTGTTGACGCCTCTGCTCCGAAAACAAAAGAAGAGAAAGCTCCTAACCCTGAACCTGTTGTTACTTTGGTTGCATTTTCCAGCGCAGGCGTGTTATTGGTTTTTGACCATACGATTCCGCGTTCTGTAACATCTGCCCCACCCCAATCTGTCACATTACCAGAAACTACAAAAGATTTGTTGGTAACCTGAGACTGTGAAGTAGTTGTAACTGTTGGCGCAACAATATTTGCCAAAGTTGTAAAACTAACCTGAGAACCATAAGAAGTTCCGGCAGAATTGGTTGCATAGGCACGTGCGTAATATGTGGTTGCAGGAGTTAAATTCGATAATGAACTTGTATAAGATCCTGATGTTGCGTTTTCAGTCGTTTTAGAATCATCAATTGTAGGCAATTGATTTGTGCTCCAAACCACACCGCTTGCAAAAACCGTTCCGCCTCCGTTGCTGGAAATAGTTCCACCAGAAACCGCACTTGTTGTAGAAACAGAAGAAACAGCCGTTGTGGAAACTGTTGCAGGATTTGCAACTGCGCCTTCCATAGTTCCGGAAATCTTAACATTTCTTAAACCAAATTGCTTGTTTGTAGCTGCAGAAGCCAAATATGGATAAAATCTGACATACATTTTCTGACTGCCGGTTAAAACCACAGGAGTAGCAAGTGTAAAGCTCAAGGCAGATGAACCATTATTTGGTAGTTTTAAAGCTGACTGGATAGACACTGGACTTGAGAAGTCAGAATTAACGCTGTAAAACGCCTGATAATACATATTCCCAGTTCCTGATGCACCTACCAGAGCATCAATTTTGTTAACCGTCAATGTTCCGCCATTTGTTGGATTCACATCCAGCTGAACGTATACATCGGGATTTAATACCGTGGTACTTCCCGTTCCTGTCCAACTGTTTGCAGAACCAATAAGCTGCCAGAAAATAACATTACTGTCCGTAATGGCATCGCCTGTAAAATCTATTTTGGTATTTACCTGATAGGCAACACTGGCCGCTGGATAACTGATACTGGATTCCAAATTACCTTCAAGAGATTTCTCGGTAATGTTTGTAATCAAAGGCCAAGTTACTGATGCAGGTGTTGCTTCAATTAATTTTGACTGACCTGCGATATTTTTATTTTCGCCGGATTTATAAACCTCTTCCAATTTTATATTGGAAATAGAAGTTTTCACATCGTCACTTGATGAAACTTTGAAGTAAGACACACTTGTTCCTATTCCGAAGATCATCACAGCACTCAAAAGTGCAGCTGGAAAGATTAGAGTTTTTTTCATTGTTTATTAATAGTTGTGAATTGTTTTAATTTTATTTTACAATTACTTTTTGCACGTAAGAATTATCCTCAGTTTTCACTTCGAATAATTTGACACCTTTGCCAATTTTCTTCAATGAGATCGAATTGATGGTATTATCGCCTTTAGAAAGCGTACCATTATAGACAACACCTTCGGATTTACCTGACATATCCATTACTCTTACCTGAAATGCTTTGTTGTTTTCTTTGGAAAAAACTTTTAGAGAAATTTGTTCGGAAGCTGGGTTTGGGTAAAATGTTGTAGCTGAACTTAATTTGGAATTCACTTCGCCCGTTGCCAAAAAAAGGCAATCCGTAGGTTGCAAAAGTACAGCTCCGGCTCCTGCCATCACGGTTTGTTTTACATCCGTAGAAGCAATTTTATTAATCGTGTACGGAGGCGTAAAAGCAGTTCCAGAACCTGTCATAGTTCCTGTAGCTCCTGAGAAAGTATTGCTAACCAATTGTGCTGCTGTAAAGGTTCCTGTTTCTAGTCTGATTGGATTCTTTACATTTTCAAAATAATTACCCTCGATCAGAAGATCCGCTTTATAACCGGCATAAATACAGTAGTTGCTAACAGAACTGTTAAAATAGTTGTTCAGCAAATGAACTTTTCCAAATCTCACTCTTGGCATTCTTTCTCTTACGCCAGATCCCCACCAGCAATATTGCATAGTGATTCTCAATTTCCCTTCGTCCTGTGTCGCATCATCGCCAGACCCGAAAAGATTAGAAAATCTGTGGTCATTGCTACCTCCGGAACCTCCGGGAATAGGAGTTTTTAAATATTGAAATTTTGTCCAGGACACAGTGATAAGATCAGATGCATTTTTGATATCAAGATTGCCGTCCAAAGCATCCTGAAAGGTACAATGATCTACCCAAACGCTGGTACAGTTGTCTATGGTTAAATTATCATTTCCATCCACATCGTAAGCGCCGGGACCTTCAAACGTGATATTTTTGATAAGGATATTGGAACTGTTTTTTGCATAGAGAATTCCTGATCCGCCAGACGTAAGATCTACGGAAATCAGTTTTGCTCCGGCCAGTCCTAAAATAGATTTTCCGGTTTGATTTTGAAGTGTCAGTCGGCCAGCTGTAGGAAACGTAATTTGCCCTGAGATGTGAATTACTTTTACCGCAGTTGCATTGATTGCAGTTTTCAGCTCCGCATAAGTTGTAACCACTGTAGGTGTAGCTGTTCCTCCGCCGGTAACTCCATTTTGAGATGCCCAGCCTGTTGCAGGACACTGTGCTTTTACATTGATCTGAAATATAGACGTTATCAGAAACGCAGACATTAAGATTATTCTTTTCATTAGGATAAAGATCTTTTAGAATTAGTTTGAAATATCGGAATTGATACTCCAATTTTTATATAAAAAAATGGTTATTAGTTATTTATAATTATTTAATTTTTAAAAAAAGGAAAAAAAAAGTTTGATGAAAACGCGTTTCATCAAACTTCTATTAATGAAAAATTTAATTCATTTAAATTTTATGATTTTAAATCCCTCTTGAAAAAGATCTTATCTTACCAAAACTTTCACAGATTTTTCACCCGCTTCAGATTTAAGGTTTACGATGTACAAACCTTTAGTATTTACTTCAAAGTTGGCATCTGCAGAAGTTGTCATTGCTTTTACCAAAGATCCGTTAGCATTAAAAACATTTATCTGCGTATTTTTTGATTCAAGATTAGAAACAAAAACTTTGCTTCCGCTGGTGTAAACAGTAGCTTTCATATCTTTTCTAACATCATTTACGCCCAAAACAGTTGTCCCAACGTTTGTTGCAGTCATTTTGTAAAGATTAAGAGACTGATCTCCGTAGAAGTACAAATTAGTTGCAGGACCTGCATATTCAAATGTATAAATGATACCATCTGAAGAGTTAGAATAAGTCTTAGAGGCAAGTACTGCTGATCCGTTACCGATATACAGAGTACGATCTCCACCGCCTCCGTTTTTGTACCAAATAGTTATAACAGAATTTCCGTTTACTTTAAGAATAATGTGACGTTGTGTTGGCGTAGTATTAGTTCCTGTTGAAGTATAGCCGCCACCATTCAATTTGAAACGTTTTGTTGCAGAATAACCATCTGAGAATGTAGCCGTGTTAGCTTCTACCTGTGCAAAATTCACAACAGTAGCAGGTCCCGGAACAAGTCCTAAATTATTTTTCACTGTAGCTGTAAGTTCACCAGCAGTCAGTGGCCATGCAGCACTGGAGAAGTCCCAGGTGGTTTGCGCTTTGAAAGAATTAACAGACGCTACTACTGAAAAAGCTAAAAGAAGTAATGATTTTTTCATGATAAAATAAATTATTAAATTGTTTGATATTTTTTATGCAATCGATTACACAATTATGTGTAATAATTCTACGGTTCTAATATAAAATTATTATTCAATATCAAGATATTTTTTTTTAATTTAATGTTAATTTTTTTTAACAGATCAAAAGAACTCTCTATTTATGGGGCTTTCATAATAAATATGATGCCTCAAAAAGTAAAATAGATTACTGAAAATGAAAAAATGACGACAAAAATAAGTGCAA
>Ga0247808_10000989_pt1 | contig 13779 bp, 13 predicted proteins | sample UWRJL089202R1_FD_179914 | JGI IMG/M metagenome (GOLD analysis project Ga0247808, IMG submission 179914) | Plant litter microbial communities from Arlington Agricultural Research Station in Wisconsin, United States - UWRJ-L089-202R-1 | ecosystem: Environmental > Terrestrial > Plant litter >... | reverse complement strand
TTCGGAGAAAGACAAGGCGAAGATAAAAGACTATACACCGACGTCGTGGGACGATTCATTTACACAAGTCTTTAATTACCTGGAGAAAATATGAGCAAAACCGTACGAGTATTACAATTTAGTTCCCGCAGTTCTGACAACTGTGGTGTTGGTAAATATCAAGAAAATTTTGTGAATGTTTACGATGACATGACAGATCAGATTGAAACACGATTTTTTGATTCGTCTCCATACAAGACACGGGTTATGAATCAGACTGAGCTTGACGAAGTTATTGTTCGGCTAAAGAAGGATCTCGCGCATTTTGATGCACTGCATATTCAACACGAGTTCGGGCTATATTCAGGTACGGAGTTTGCACAGATTGTTACAGCAGCAAAAGAACTTGATAAAAAAGTAATCGTCACGGTTCACCTTTCTCCAGCGCTTGCCTTCAAGTTCAAGCCACGTACCGGTGTGGGTCCGCGCAGTATCGTAAATTACCTTCGTCAGAAGCGTCTTCATCTTATTTTTAAGCAGCGCCATATTTATCCTATGCAGAAGGCAGATCTTCTAATTACACATAACGCAGGCGCCACTAATAGTCTTATTAGTTATGGTGTAGATCGTAATAACATCCTACAGATGAATCATCCAGTTCTTCCAAAGACAAAACCGACCGTGGTATCGACAGAAATTGCAGACGCACTGGTGAAGCAAAAGGGTGACGTTATCTATTCAACGGTTGGATTTATGCATAAACACAAAGGCATCCAAGATGCTGTGAAAGCATTGAAATTTTTACCAGATAATTATAAATTGGCGATTATTGGTGGTATGCAACCGATTAGCGATGAAAAGAATATATATAACAAGATTACAGATCTTATTGATTCGCTTAACCTGAAGGATCGTGTCTACATTACGGGCTACGTCCAGGATGATGATCGATTGAATGCACTTATTCGTGAGACTGATATCTCTGTGTATCCATATGACAACACCTATTATGGGCAGGTATCTTCTGGTGCACTAAACCTAGCATTCGCAAATGAACGACCGGTTATAGCGTATCAAACCGACAGCTTCAAAGAGTCGAATGAAGAGTTTGGGCAAATTGTTTTCACTGGCGCACAGGCTTATTATGAAATTGCTCGCCAATTAAAAACAATTGATACAAAACTACAGCTTGAACGTATAGAACATTATTCGGAAAAATACAGCTGGCCTAAGTTAGCATTGCAAATTCGCGACGCTTACCAAACACTTCTTAAATAGTTTTAAAATCGTAATATAGCCCAAGGTCATTAAACCATGCATTGTATTCTGATACGAGGTTGAAGTATTCTCGCCTTGTTCCGTTAACAGCGGGAACTTTCACCCAGAATTCAAATGTACCTATGTCACCTGGTTTTACGGTATTCTCTGTAATTGACGCGGGGCGGTTAACCGAGTACCAAGTACTATCTTGATAGCTACTTAGGCGGTTTTGCGGTCCTGCTGTAGCTAGGTTTAAGTTATTTTTATACCATATTACGTTACCAGCGTTTTTTGCGCGTATCTGAAGATATATACGCTGTCCAGCTACGAGGTCTTTGGTGTCAATTGCTTGTGCTTTTGTCGCATCTAAATACGCTGATTGACCAGCTGGTTCCCACTTGTAAACCGCTGGCTTAACGGTGTATTCGTAATAGAAACCAATGTCGTTCATCCACGCTATCCCTTCAGCAACTGGAGAGAAGTATTCGCGGAATGTTCCGGCTTTTGAAAAATCAACCCAGAATTCAAATGTACCAGTAGCACCAGGGGCGACCGTCACCTCTTTAAGGGTTGCCGCACGGTTTGGACTAAACCATTCAGGTGAAGCAACAGTGCTTTGTCTATTATTAGGTCCTATGGTTGCAAAATTAATTGACTCTTTGGACCAAGTTACGTTTCCTGTATTCTTTGCGCGTACAACCATGTATGCACGGTCTCCTGCAACAATTTGATTGTAGTTGAGGTTTGACTGCTTGGAACTATCGGTAAACGCTGTTTGCCCTTCTGATGACCAGCTATACTTTGGGGGTTGTGTGTTAAATGTGAAATGTTGTCCCATGTCGTTTAGCCATGTCACACCTTCGGCAACGACGTTAAAATATTCTTTTATGGTGCCTGCGCTTGGCGGGCGATTTATCCAGAACTTAAAGGTGCCGTAATCGCCAGGTGCAACTTGGTTTTCGCTGAGTGTGGCTGTTCTGCTTGGTGATAACCATGTTTGATCGTAAATGCCACTGATTCTATTTTGCTGTTGGGAAGTGCCTAGGTTTATAGCGTTTTTGTACCATGTTGATGTACCAGCGTTTTTTGCACGTAGTACGACATAGATTCGCTTCTGGGAATCTGGCGTGAGGTTATTTAGATCGATAGGTGTTGAGAGTGAGGAGTCTGTGTAAGCAGCTTGTGTAGACGGTTCCCATCGATAACTTGGAGCGTAAGTGCTGCCGAACCAATCATTGTAGTATAGCCAGAAGTTTCGATTTCCATATGCACCACAGCTTGCTGTTCCGTAGCCGGCGGCAAGTGCGCCTTGATTCGGCTGGTAAGGCGTATAGTTATACATCGCCTGAGTTGCGCGGTTCTCTATGTATACAGTACTTCCACCACAAGACGCAGTAGGATTATACTGAATATAGTTGTTACCAGTAAGGTAAGGTGTATACCAAGTAGGTGAATTGTTAAGAATTGCTCTGAACATACGTGCAGACCAGCGGAGTTGATTGGTGAGTCCATAATACTGTGAGTCGCATGGTGCAGTGTCTGGGCAGCCATACCCTGTTGCACTGCGATACTGTATGTTTAGAGGCCATGTGTCTGTAATTAGAGCCTGCTCTTTTTGTAGAAGCACTATTAGAACTTTTGGACTAATCTGAAACTCTTGAGCAGTATCGTATATAATTTGAGCTGCACTTTTACCGCCTTCGGAATAGTCCTTTATACATGTGAACGTAGATTGACCATATTTAGCTGCACCCCATTGTGCACGAGTGCCGCCACCATATTCTGACGTCTGAGTTCCATTTGTATCGCAATTAGTAACCTTACTATTCAGAAATGATTGAATTTCATTTGCCGACAAAGACCCTTTATCACTAAGAACACTATCGTCGATGATACGACCAGCTTTAAATTGAGATAAGTCGGCTGCGTTGGAAGTTTGGAATCCAGCAAGTGAAACTATCATGGATGCAAAGATAATTCCTGCATATAATAGCTGTTTTGCCGAAGGTAATTTAGATATTAATGACAGTTGTTGCATCGCCAGTCCTTTCAGTTGAGGTTACGATTATCTTTACATTCCAGCTTCCGTTTCCAAGCTCAGATACAGGTATGTCAAATCCAGCACAAGTAGAGAAGTTTGCGGTTGGTTGTACGGAGGCTTCTTTTGTTAATACTTTATCATTTTGAGACAGAGTGATTTTGCAAGCACCTTCGCTTAGTATGTCGTCAATACGCGCGCGGACCTGGTATGTTGGTCCATTAACGGTATTCGCAGTAATAGTGACTTTTATAGGTGAAGAGGGAGTATTAGTATTATCATCTTGTGTTGCTTCTTTTTCTATGGAGTCTTGTTTAATTTGGTCTCCACCCTTTTTTTGCTCATCGGTGGGTTTTTCTGCATTAAATTTTGTTTCAATTACTTTTGTCCCAAAAGGAGACCACCCAAAAATGGAAGATTTATTTATATAGGCATATGTTGCAAAAAAACCTGCGGTGGCCAACAAAATAATAACTATAACAAGAAGTGCTATGGAGCTTTGGCTGAGTTTTTGCTTGTTTCTTTTTATTTTCATGGTGTAATCCTATATATCTAATATATAGTGTCTGGGCATGCATTTCAATAGAGCCTATGGTTATTTATGGAACATTCTTGATAATTATACGAGGGTTATTTAAGGCTTTTATCATGTCAATTGTTTTATCGGAAGTGATTACAACAACTGTTTCTTGTTCATTAATGCATTTTTTGAATCTATCAATTTTTTCGGCAATATGTGGCGACTCTGCGTGGGCAATAAAATCAAGGGACAGATCACTTTCGCATATATCAGGCATGTGGGCTGTTCTATTTGCGAAGTATGTTGCTACACTTTCCTCAACAGGGTTCATATCACGTAATACCATAAGGTGTGTCTTCGTGACATCATTATTTTTCAGGTAATCCTCTATCGCAACGGCTAGTTCGGTTGTGACTTTACTATTTCCTTGTTTAAATCCACTAAGTGCTAATGTGTTTTGCCCCGTTGCAACCATGAGGATAGAAATTGTAATGACAGCGAATATCGTTTTTATATATGAAAGAGATGAATCTCGAACAAGTCGATTGATTAGCGTGACAAAAGCCGGAACAAAGAAAATACCTAATACACAAACAGTAATACCTACAGACTTTACGAAGTAATAGGAAGTTTTTTCCATGGTCAGTAGTTGATATACGAATAGAAATCCAGATAACAATACGAACGGTGCGATCGAAATTATAAATTTATCTTTAATATCTTTATCTGTAGTTTTTTGATGCCAAAAAATTAAAGTAGTTATTGCTACAACACCCATGAGTATATTGCTAATCCAGAATATACCACCGTCATCGTTGAGCGCAGACACACTATCAACAGGATTAAACTTTAACAAAATCAGAACCTGGAAAAGTGCACCAGCTCCAGCAAGTGCCATAAAAGGGAGTGTCTTAAGTAACAGGCTTCGATCTACTTTTTTTGTAGACATAAGCAATTCTTTTAGTCTTGGGCCATAGTTCATTAAAAGTAAGAAGAGAACAGCCGGTAGAGGTAGGAGCCACGTTTGAAATGTTGCAAATGCAGCGAGACAGCTGATAAATAGGGTAACTAAAAAGTTAGATTTTGACGTATCAAGAACAACTGAAATAAGTAACGTTATGTATGCTAGACATCCTATAAATGACGCAAAACCTAGTAGTAGGCTACCCCAGTAAACCAATAGCTGTATTAGTAGGCCGGCAGCAGCAAACGTAAGAACTGTGTCTAGTGATTCATCATTTTCTTTTGAATATTTTTTGTAAATACTCCACATAATACGCGTAGCAATGAACAATGTAATTACGTAACTTATAGCTAGGCTAAAAAGGTATGCATTAATAGCCAGGAAAGGGTTGCTTGATTTAAAGAAATTTATACCAAACGAATTCATCAAATGAGAAATGGTCAAGTGCCATCCCTGCGGATACGCATTTAGGTCGGTAATTGTCTTGTTTTTGACCACTGATTGCTCACCGTAGACGTATCCTTTTTCGTCTGAGGTTGTGCGAACCAGAGAGAGGTGAGCAGCGTTATCGTAACCGTTGCTAATTATCTGAAACGAGGCTGCGTCACTCGGTTTTGGAAAGAAAAAGCTCAGTGCAATTATTGGGATAATAACAAATGAGATTCCTAATGAGATAAAATCTGCCTTAGTAAAACCAGTAACATGCGCTGCTGTATTTTTAGATAGTTTTTTGATTATTAGGGTCGTTAACAACAACAAGCAGGCCACTATAGGCGGGTAGGTTTGGATATGGAGTAGCCAGGCTGCTGTACCTGTTATCATAATAATCGCGCCAAAAATTAGTACGGCGAGTATAGTCCTTGAGAATATTGAGTCGAATATTTTTGAATATGTAAGTTGCCTAGAAAGCGCGTACACGCCCACTAGGTATGAAATGCCATATAAAGGTGTGAATAACAATGCTAAAAGCACTGTTATGATAACTGCCCTACCTACGATAGATGGTCGATACTTCATATGTTTATTTTCCAATGTTCATTAATATTACGCCACCGAGTATTAAGAAGATTCCAACAATCTTGAGTGCCGTAAAGGCCTCTTTAAAGATAAAGTATGAAGCTAAAAATATACCTACATATACTAATGCTGTTGAAACAGGAATTATGTATCCAAGCTCATTTTTCGAAATAAGATAGGTATAAAGCGCAAAACTTAGTCCGTATAACAGAATGCCAGTAATAATATAGGGGCCAAAATTGAATTGAGCTTTACCGTCTACGAGTGAAAATGGCGCACCAGTTTGGCTACCCGCTTTTAAGAGAACTAAAGCTCCCGAAGAAAGAAGCGCATAGATCAACAAAAGCACGTTTGAAAGTAACATGTTATGCCAATGTCTTTTCTGCTAGGTTTTCAAGATACCAATCATATGTACGTTTTAGTCCGTCTTCAAACTTGATGCTATGTTTCCATCCTGCATTATGTAGACGTGTTACATCCAGTAATTTCTTAGGCATGCCATCGGGTTTTGTTGAGTCAAAAACTAATTCTCCCTCATAACCAACAAGCTCCTTGATGATAAAAGCCAACTCTTTAATAGAGATGTCTTCACCCGTACCAATGTTTAGGAACTGTTTTTCTGTGTACTGAGTTAATTGCCACACGACAGCATCCGCAAGGTCATCAACATGGAGGAATTCTCGGCGACTTACTCCTGTTCCCCAGATTACCACTTCGGGTGTGTTGTTGACTTTTGCTTCATGCATACGACGGATTAAAGAAGGAATTACGTGGGATGTTTCGGGATTGAAGTCGTCGTTTTCACCATAAATATTCGTAGGCATACAAGAAGTAAAGTTAAGACCAAATTCGTCGTAGATGTATTCACAAAGCTTCATGCCTGCAATTTTAGCGTAGGCATATCCTTCGTTGGTCACTTCAGGGGCACCCTTGCTAAATGAATCCTCGTTCATGGGTTGAGGTGCATCTCTCGGATAGATACAAGAACTCCCAAGGAAAAGGAATTTTTTCACATTTGCATTTTTAGCTGACCATATAAGGTTGTTCTGAATTTGTAAATTTTCGTATAAAAATTCTGCAGGGTGTGTCATATTCGCTTTTATGCCACCAACTTTTGCTGCACTATCGATCACGTATTCAGGTTTCTCTGTTTGAAAAAATGCTTCTACTGCTTTTTGGTCAAAAAGGTCTAACTCTTGACGAGTTCTTAGGACAAGATTTGTGTAGCCTTCTTTTTCAAGTTTGCGTACAATCGCTGAGCCTACAAGACCTCTATGTCCGGCTACAAATATCTTTGTCGTTTTATCCATGTTATTTTCCTAACAGTCCGCAAAGTGTTGCGATTTCTTCAGGTGTCATTTCTGGGTTGTTACCAAAGTAAAAACCATTTGCATGAACGAGATCTGAATTTGGTCGCGGAGCGGTATCATTTACATATTTTTTATAGAACGGTTGTTCGGTCATATTACCTGCAATTACAGGACGGATTTCAACTTCTGCGTCCTGGAATTTCTTTTTGTATTGCTCTGCAAGCTCTGGTGTCTTACAAATAACAGGCATAGAGAAGTTTGAGACTGCGTCCATATGTCCAAGCTCGTATTGGTAGAAGTCATCGTTTTCTGCCATTGCCGCAGCAAACGCGTGGAAATTATCAACTCGCTTTGAAACAATTTCGTCCCAGTAGGGCATTTGAGTGTTTCCAATAAAGCCATTGATTTCCGTTGGACGGAAGTTAGAAGCAATATCGTAGAAGGTATATTTTGCGTAAAAATCGTCAATACCAGCTTCTGTGCGAAGTTTTTGCTGTGTTTCTGGTGAAAGGTTTCGGTCCCATCCGTGTGCACGACCCATGACGAGGTAATCATGAAGCTGTTCATCATCTGTACATACCATCCCGCCTTCAATGGTAGACATGTGGTGACCTACAAAGAATGAGAACGTAGATGCAACTCCGAAATTCCCGAGCAGTGTATTGCTCACACTTGACCCTAGTGACTCACAGTTGTCTTCAATAAGAAGCACATTGTTTTCGTCACACAGCTTTTTTAGGCCAGGAAGGTCGTCACAAAACCCAAGGACATTTGTGAGGAAAAGGGCGCTAAGGTCTTTGATGTGTTCGGCTAGTTTTGCCGGAGAAACATTTAGTGTCTCAAGTTCACAGTCGATTGCAACTGGCTCAAGTCCAAGCTGAATAAGAGGCATGACATTTGTTGGCCATGTAAGTGCAGAGAATCCAACTTTGTCGCCGCGCTTTAGCTGACCTGTATTAAGGAGGGATTGAATAAGAAGCAAGTTAGCAACACTTCCATTAGAAACGTATACGGCGTATTTGCGTCCTTGTTTCTCGGCAAAGCTTTCTTCAAATTTCTTACATTCTTTATTCATGCTGAGAATTTCTTCATTCAGAATGAAGTCGGCAAGTGCTTTTTTTGTCTCTGCTTCGTGATAGAAACTAGATTTAATTAGTTTTAACATTAAGCTTTTGCTCCTTTTGCTGATTCTGTTTCAAGGTCTGCATCAACCATGATTTCAACAAGTTCTTTAAACTTCACTTTCGGTTCCCAACCCATAATCTTTTTTGCTTTTGCAGGGTCGCCAATAAGAAGGTCTACTTCGGCTGGACGGAAATAAACAGGGTCAATTTTAATGATAATATTGCCAGTTTTCTTATCGACACCGACTTCTTCCACGTCTTCGCCTTGCCATACCAAATCGAATCCAAGGCGTTTCGATGCGACTTCGATAAACTCACGAACAGTATGTGTCTCATTTGTTGCAAGCACGTAGTCGTCTGGCTTATCTTGCTGGAGCATCATCCACATACCTTCGACGTAGTCTTTTGCGTATCCCCAGTCTCGTTTTGCGTCAAGATTGCCCATGTAAAGCGTGCTATCAATACCAAGTTTGATCCTAGCTAGACCGCGAGTGATTTTACGAGTAACGAATGTTTCCCCACGACGAGGAGATTCGTGATTAAAAAGGATTCCGTTACATGCGAACAAATCGTAACTTTCACGATAGTTTTTTGTAATCCAGTATCCATATACCTTTGCTACACCGTATGGTGAACGAGGATAAAAAGGCGTTTCTTCTGTTTGTGGTACATGCTGTACAAGGCCGAACATTTCAGATGACGATGCTTGGTAAAATTTTGTTTTAACACCCGACTCTCTGATGGCGTCAAGGATTCGCAGCGTTCCGATACCTGTGACATCACCGGTATATTCTGGCATATCAAAACTTACACGTACGTGGCTCTGTGCAGCCAAGTGATAAATCTCATCTGGCTGAATCTTTTCAATTAAACGAGAGATATTGCTTGCATCTGACATGTCTCCATAGTGAAGAAAAAGTTTTACATCCTTCTCGTGAGCATCTTTAAATATATGATCAATTCGATCAGTGTTGAAAGTCGACGATCGACGCACAATTCCATGTACTTCGTAGCCTTTTTCGAGTAATAGTTCTGCTAAATACGAACCGTCCTGTCCTGTAATTCCGGTAATGAGAGCCGTTTTCATATTTTCCAATATCCTTCACTTTGTCTGTAAATACTTATTAAATAATAGCTCAACGCGATAATAAACACCAGATGGGCGAGTTTATCGATCGCTGTTTTTTGACATTTTTTTTGCTACAACATTCACGCGTTTAGCTGCTAGTTTTGTGGCATATCTAACAGGTATTTGCCATATTGGCGAAAATGGACGCAATGTCTTTGGCAAGTGCTTCCTTTTTACTTGCTCAGTTTCTATTAGAGATTTATTTCTATTGGATACGGTAGTAGATGTTGGATGCCAGCGGAAAGATGCTTGAACTCGTTTCGTGTTAATAAATTTACCAATCTTTCTTAGTCGCAAAAACATATCTAGATCCATGGAGTATTTATTTTGCTCATCAAACCCACCGACCTTATTTAATGCAGATGTCCGGAAGACTGCACCAGGACAAGGCACAAGGTTTGGCCCCCAGGTCATCAGCCAAGGCGCCAAATTACCTGCACGGCTTGTGAATATTTTATTTCCATCAGAATCAATGTAGTCGCAGTAACCAAATGCAACGACTGCTCCAGGTTTTTGGTCGAGCATATCAACTGCAGTGGATAATGATTTTTGTGAAATAAGGTCATCGTCTCCGATCCAACCTATATATTCATGATGTGGCTTTGCCTGAGCTATGCCGGCATTTACAGCCGATGATATTGAGCCAGGATCTTCAACAGAAATCGCGCCATATTCTTTTGCAAGCTTGGAAGCTTCTTTATTTTTAAGGGGATAGATCATTACGATGTCATATGTCACATCTGATTGCTTTTTTATAGACTCCAGAGTCAATCGTAAATAGTCGATTCGTTCACCCAATGTTGGGAGAACCATCAGTACACGTGCGTTTTTTGATTCATTTTTCATGGATGTATAATGCGCTTTCTGAACATCTTAAATAAGGAGTATGTTCGTATATTCGGATATAGTCAGTTGTTGTTTCTGTAGTTTCTATTATAACTAGATCTCTGATAAAGTAATATGTAAATGAAAAAAACTATTAACTCAGAGACTGCGATAGTTATCCCTGTATATAACGAAGATAAGGTTATTGGTGATGTCATTAAGTCTGTATTGAAAGAATTTAAATACGTTATTTGTGTGAATGACGGAAGTAGTGACCAGTCTTCAGTGGAAATTTCAAAAACAGGTGCATATCTTGTAGAGCACCCTATCAATATGGGACAAGGCGCGGCGCTTCAAACTGGCATAGAGTTTGCTCGTAAACTTCCTGTTAAATATTTTGTGACGTTTGACGCGGATGGGCAGCATCGTCTTGAGGATGTTCGACTTATGCTACGCACCATAGCAAAAGAAAACAGAGACATAGTGCTGGGGTCTCGTTTTCTTGGCGACACAATTGGCATGACGAAAAGTAAGCGGCGTATTCTAAAACTTGCGACAACATTCAGTAACGTTACATCAGGGTTAAAACTAACAGACACACATAATGGGTTAAGGGTATTTAATAGAAGATTCGCTGAAAGTTTACAGCTAAAGGTTTCAGACATGGCTCATGCGTCAGAGATTCTTGAAGTAATTGCGGTTGGAAAATATGATTACACAGAGGTCCCTGTCACTATTGAATATACAGACTATTCAAAAGCGAAAGGCCAATCAATTATCAACGCAATTAATATTGGTTTTGACACGCTGCTCCGGAGGATTTCACGATGATTATTTTTTTACAGATTGTAGTGATAATTGTTGCTCTTTCAATCATAGCTACTGTTCTTGTCGGTAAGCAGACTCATGCCGCACGAGCTTGGAAAAAAATTGCTTTATGTATCTTGGCGCTATGCATGGTGGTAGCGGTTATTTTCCCTGATCTAACTAATATGGTGGCTAACCTTCTTGGGGTTGGTAGGGGTGCCGATCTACTCCTCTATGTCTTAACAATTGCATTTATTGGGTATGCAATTAACAATTATCTTCATCGCCAGCATGATGAACATGTGGTTCATAAACTTGCTCGTCGTATTGCTTTAAACGAAGCAGAGAACAAGTACAAAATATAAGACAAGGGTGGTTCGGCCACCCTTGTTGTTCATGTACTTTAAATTTGACCGATAATCGCAAAGCCTTGTGGGTTTTGCGATTGCCATTTCCATGCGCTGTTACAAGCATCTTCTATTGATAGCATCGATTTCCATCCTAGCTCTTTTTGCGCAAGTGAGACATCAGCGTAGCAACTTGCTATGTCGCCAGGTCTACGGGCTGTCACTTCGTATGGAATATCTTTTCCTGACGCATTTTTAAAGGCGTTTATCATTTCTAGTACAGATACTGATCCACCGGTCCCAATATTGTATGCCTTGTATACATTTGGATGATCTAAGCTCCTCAGGGCTGCAAGATGTGCTTTCGCTAGGTCTGTAACATGTATGTAATCTCTCAGTCCTGTTCCGTCTTTTGTGTCGTAATCATTGCCAAAAACCTGTAGACGTTTGAGTTTGCCGGCTGCAACCTGTGCTACATAAGGCAATAGATTGTTAGGTAGTCCATTAGGGTCTTCGCCGATTAAGCCAGATTCATGAGCACCCACTGGATTAAAGTAGCGAAGTGAAGTGATGTTCCAATCCTCACCGGTAGCTGAAATGTCCTCAAGGATTTGCTCTATCATAAGTTTTGTTTGCCCGTATGGGTTGGTTGCACGTCTTGGCGCAATTTCAGTGAGAGGGAGTGAGTCGGGGTTTCCATACACTGTTGCTGAGGAGCTGAATACCAATTTTTTTACATCAAACTGCTTCATTGTTTCAAGCAGAATAAGGGTTGATTCAAGGTTGTTCTGGTAGTAATGGAGGGCTTTTGTGACAGATTCACCAACTGCTTTTAGGCCTGCAAAATGAATAACAGCATCAAAATTCCCAGTGTTAAAGATAGCATCAAGCATGTTGCGATCACGAAGATCTGCTTCGTGAAATGTCAGGTCCTTCTGGGTGATTTGCTCAACTCTACGAAGGGATTCTGCATTACTGTTTGACAAGTTGTCTACAACAGTAACTGTGTGGTCTGCTTGTAGGAGTTCTACAAGGGTGTGTGAGCCGATATATCCGGCGCCACCAGTCACAAGTATGTTCATACTTCTATTCTACATGTAAATTCCCTATATCGAAATGTTATAATGTAAAAATGATTACTGTAATAATTGCCGGAGGGTCTGGTACACGATTGTGGCCCCTCTCAACTAGTGACTACCCAAAACACCTTCTTAAATTAACTGGTGACCGAAGTTTGCTTCAGTCTGCATATGACCGCGCGAAAGAGGTTGGCGATACCGTTTATGTCGTTACTGAAGCCGGGCATGCCCATCACGTAAAAGACCAGCTTGCTGATCTCCCTGATGAAAATTTCCTTATTGAACCTGGTCGAAGGGGTACGGGTAACTGTATCGTTTTTGCCCTTGATGTCATTAGCCGTCGTCATGACCACGATGAGCCGATTGCCTTTGTACACTCAGACCACCATATTCGCGACGTAGAAGGGTATGCAAAATCTTTGCAATCAGCTGCAAACGCATCTGGAACGTCTAACAAGGTGACACTTATCGGTATTGAGCCTACATTCCCGTCTATTGGGTTTGGCTATATCGAGCGAGATAGTGAAGTCGAAGGTTCAAGTGCCTACCGAATTGAATCATTCAAGGAGAAACCAGACTTTGAAACTGCGCAAAGTTATTTGAACGCCGGAAATTACCTCTGGAACTGTGGTTATTTTGTCGGTTCAGTAAATACGTTTATGTCAGAAATTCGACGTGTTGCGCCAAACCTTGAAAATAGCTTTAACAAGCTTTCTGAAGTGAGCGATATTCTGGATAGCTCATATAACGAAACATACCTTTCGTTTGAAGATCTTGTTATTGATTATGAGCTTGCTGAAAAGTCAGATAATCTCGCGGTTGTTCCTGCTAATTTTGACTGGATGGACATCGGTTCATTTAAAGATTTACACGACGCAAATCAATCTAATGAAAAAGGTAACTTCTTTAAGGGAAGTGCCATTTACGATGATGAAGTGGAAAATATTTACGTCCAAAACGACGAAGAAAAGCCAGTCGTTGTCATCGGCCTTGATAACATTGTCGTCATCAATACGCCTAATGGTATCTTGGTTGCACGCAAAGACCTTAGTCAACGCGTGAAAGAAGCTGTTGCAAGAATCAAAGAGGATCAAGCGTAATGAAAAGAGTACTTGCTTTCGACCTTGATGGAACACTTGCGCCTAGTAAATCTACATTGCCACCGCGTATGGGTGAACTTCTTGATCAACTCCTCGATCACTATGAAGTATGTGTTATTTCAGGCGGTAAGTTTGGCCAGTTCGAGACTCAGCTACTAGATGGACTAAAGACAACCCCAGAAAAACTCCAAAAGCTTCACCTTATGCCTACCTGTGGTACGCAATATTACAAATTCACAGGTAGTGAATGGGATCAAGTGTATGCTGAGAACTTTACCGA
>Ga0247808_10000988_pt1 | contig 13783 bp, 15 predicted proteins | sample UWRJL089202R1_FD_179914 | JGI IMG/M metagenome (GOLD analysis project Ga0247808, IMG submission 179914) | Plant litter microbial communities from Arlington Agricultural Research Station in Wisconsin, United States - UWRJ-L089-202R-1 | ecosystem: Environmental > Terrestrial > Plant litter >... | reverse complement strand
ATCAACAAACATCGATGCAGATTCTGGAAACTTCTCTACCGGATTAAACTTGTCGAAGCCTTCAAACGTGTACGTTTCAGCGTGGCCACCAGCGGTAATTTGAACTTGAGCAGTCGCCCAATCAATTTCTAAAGTATCGAGTTCTTTTTTCGCTTGTTGAATATAGCCGTGCGCCACGCCCATCCACGCCAAGTGAAGCAATACCGTTACTGTGCCTTTTGGCGTCTGCGCCTCAACGTACGCTATTGGGCAATCGGCTGGCCGCGCAGCAAGAACGATATCCGGATTATAGGTATAGATTAAGTCCCCCGCGTTGTCTGGGCGAAGTATATCAGTATCATCAGGCGCGAGTGGCGTATCGTCAAGGTTCACAACGCTCAGCGGTGTCGTGTAATCGCGTTCAGGCCGAAGCATTCGTACATCGGCTGAGTCGATTTCTTGGTAATACAAAAAGGTATGCAGGTTCTCTTTCGCATCTTCAATGCGCTGTTCAGGAGTGAGTTCGCTTGGGCCATAGCCATTCAGCGGACTCATATTCCCGTTGACTACAACACGCTTTTCTTTTAATTCCTCGGCGACTTCCGGGTCATCGGTATTTTCAATTTTTGCCGATAACACATCACGCGGCGCACCAATACTGTGGAGCGATTGAATAACTTGAAGCGAGCTGCCTTTAGTCATCAAAAATGATTGCTTGTTAAGCTCATCTATTTTTTTGTACCGTTCAGGTTGCGACTTGATACGTTCATACGATTCCACGTGCACACTCCTACTCTTCTAATTACCAAATGCTGACTCAATAAAATCAAGTAGTATTAGTATAACAATCGCAATAATAATTGCATACGGCACACTTCTTCGGAGTCGACGTCCTTTAATAGCGACAGTGCCGGCTGTTTCAGCCCGCGAGTCACGGTAATAACCGGTTTGCTTCAATGCTTTCACACCTACAGTATCAAGTATTCCCAACAATGTCTCGAGTGTTTCGGGCTTATCGAGTGCAAATGGTTTTGTACTATAAATATACAAACTATTGTCGACTATTTCCGCATTCAGCCCACCCGCAAAGTCGATAAAGCGTGCCATTAAATCAGGAGTAAAAACGTACAACGCATCAGTTTCGTATTCTTTCGGCGCGTACAGCGTAAAGTGGTCATTGAAGTCACCTTCAAGTTTTAGCACTTGATCTTTACTGAACGCGCTGGCGAAACTCGAAATATGAATGCCTGGAAGACGGATGTCGTCAACTGTTGAATCGAGCAACATGTGAGGCAGGTTCCTATCAAGTTCAATACGCATAAAGCCATACGTGTGCGTTGTCTCGTGCTTTTTGTACGTAGACCGAGTTCGATAATAAAAGTTACCTATTTCAAACGGTCGCTCACCATCCCTAAACACTCTATCGTACAAAAGTCGCGATGAAGTACGCGGCGCATTGAAGATAAGGCCGCTACGAACAATTGGTTCAGGGGTTTTCAGTTGGTACCCTAGCCCGTTAGACGTTGCAAAACGATACAATTTAATCGAGCGATCCATTTTGCTTTTGTACGTAAGTATTCTGTACAGCAGTGAAAAAAACGGAAGCAATCCAAAGGCTACAAGTATTATTCCTCCACTTAGCTCTGTCCTGCCACCATTATTTATCAGTGAAATCCCCCACCAAAAAACAAGTGCTGTAAATAGTGCCATGCCGACAAAAAAGATTCTCGGGAGGCCAAAGATTGAATGCTTGGGATAGAACTTAGCTGTAAAATCTACGCGCTCTTGGGGAGTCACCGCAGTTGCGAAGAGTGTATGGTCGATAATCATATAATTTATTCTGTTCGAAGCGCTTCAATTGGGTCGAGCTTTGATGCCTTACGTGCTGGCAAGATACCAGATGCAACGGCTACGAGCATGAGGCCGATAACGACACCGGCGACAGCAAGCGGGTTGAACGATAGCAGTGATGCTTCGCCAAGGTCAAGGGCTTCTGTAATGAATGGGTTGGCAATTGTACCGGCAAGTACCGCGAGGCCCGCGCCAATTGCGCCACCAAGGAAACCAATCCAAGCAGCTTCAAGTTTGAACAAACGTCCAACATCACGACGGCGCATACCGAGGGCTTTCATCAAGCCAATTTGCTGTGTACGCTCAAGCACTGAAATGTACTGCGTATTGATAATACCGAATACTGATGTAAGCACCGCTAAGGCACCGAAGCCAATAACAATACCCAGAAGCACGTTAATGAACGTATTCACCGTACCAAGGAGGTCTTCGGCGGTTTGCGCTTCAAAGCCTTTGCCTTGCAGTACATCCTTCACTGCGTTCGCCTTGCTAGCATCGTCAATTTCAACAGCTGCGAGCAAGAAGTTTCCGTAGGCACGAGTACCTTCGTTTATGTAGTTGTACAGTTCACGGTTCGATTCAGCAGAAAGTTGAATTGAGGTTTGTGTACGGAACGCTAAGCCAGATTTGCTACTGACTGCCTTAACGGTATATTCAAACAACTGGCTTTCAGGCGCAGTAACTGGTGATGAAAGCTTGTCAGCTTGAAGTGCAACTGTTTTACCAATAGCATCGCTTGGGTTATTGAAGCCAAGTGCTTTTGAATATTCTTCAGGGATGATGATTTCTGTATCAGAAACTCCCCCATCAACAGAACCAGCCGCATAGGTGCCAGTAACACTTGGACTAAACGCAGCAATTGAATCTACAACAAACTTCTTGCCAGCTTCGCTTGTAATATAACGAACGGTTGGGCTGTAGTTTGGTGTGACTGACGTTACATTGTCTTGCTTCAAAATTGTATCGAGGTCCGCTTGTCCTAAAAAGGCAATTTGCTGACCGCCACTGCCTACGCCAGCACTACCGCTAATCGCAGTTTCGCTGTAAACTTGTGGACCTTGCGCTGTTACTGGTTGCTTCTTAGTAACGAGTAGTTCGGTGCGGCTGGTATTGGCGTTCACGATAGAATCGGTATACGCCTTACCGCCCTCACCTGCTGCGAGGCTTAGTGTAATAGTAAAGGCGCCTACACCAATAGCGAGGCTTGTCAGTAGTGTTCGGGCTTTCGCATTTTTTAAGCTTCGGCCGGCACGCTTGATAGTATCAATGTATTTCATAATTACTTACTTTCCTCTGCTGGTTCATCTTCAAATATCGGCTCTTCTTTAATGTCAGAATCTCCAGTGACAACATCTGCGTCAACAATAGAGCGACCAGTATTGGTATCGCGGATTGATTCAATGCGACCATCTTTAATGTTAATTTGCATGTCGCACTTTGCAGCAAGGTCAGGGTCGTGTGTCACGATAATAAGCGTTACGCCGTTTTCTTTATTGTAACCAAATAGCATGTCTTCGACTTTTTCACCCGTCACGCTGTCGAGGTTTCCTGTCGGTTCATCGGCAAAAATAATTTGCGGTTCGTTCACAATTGCGCGGGCAACAGCAAGGCGCTGTTTTTGACCACCAGAAAGGTTCTTAGCTTTATTGCCAATTTTCTCAATAAGGTCAACACTTTCAAGCGCAGCTTGAATTTTCTTTTTGCGTTCGCCCCATGATACGTCAGCAATTTCAAGAGGAAGGCTGACGTTGTCACTTACTGTTTCATTTGCTTGTACGAAAAAGCTTTGGAAAATGAAACCAATTTTGCTAGCACGAAATTTATCAATTTGTTTTTCTTTAAGGGTAAGGATGTCTTGTCCGTCAATAATAACTTGGCCTTGTTCAGGACGGTCAAGCCCACTCATGGCGTGCATCAAAGTAGACTTACCACTTCCGGACTTTCCTAGAATGGCAACACTCGCGCCATCGGGAATCGTAAAGTTAATATCTTCAAGTGCAACAAAAGCATTCTGCTTTTTACCATACGTCATTTTGACATTCTTTACTTCAATCACCTGTTACCCCTTATTTACTACATTAATTTTAACATACCACCTATGCTTTTAAACTAATACGGCCGAGATGTTACCCTCGGCCATATTAGATACTGCGACTTACAACATTTTAGTTGTAATCGTTATAGTCTTCTTCGCCTACTATGACCGAAGCGCAGTTGGTGCGATGTATTTCAGCAGGTATTTGCTTGCCGTTGTAGGTCATCACACCTGAGGTAACACCCGACACTGATACGTTCGTCGAGCCACTGTATGTTCGGTTGCCACACACGTCAGATTGCGTAACGTTCAGTTCGCGAACCGTCCCAGCTGAGACACTCAACTCTTGTGTAGAGTTTACTGTAAGAGATTGGATTGCCGCAGAGCTTGCGTCGACTGAACCTTTACCGGTTGCAACAACTGCTTGGTATGAGCCGTTTAGTGTTACAGTTCCGAAGTTCTTTGAGAGGTTGACCGTGAGTGAATTTTGAGATGTTGTGTTTGAGTAATTTACTTGTACACCATTTGTCTCAACAGTCTCAAGCGCTGGGCCGTACACAATCAAACTTGGTTGTACGTAATTGTTACGGTAGTCTTTTGGAATCTCGAGTGAGATGCGTGTTGTAGCACCTTCTGTTTTCAGCACTACTTTCGTTTTAGGAAGCCCCGATAATTCGTAGCGCGGTGCGCCTTCATCAACAATGTATTGGATGTTGCTTACTGCTGCATAGTAACTTCCAGTGTCAGATTGGTTCGGGTTATCAAACACTACTGATTTTGTTGTCGCAAATTCTTTTGGCAAGTTAAGCTTTGTCGTCTGAACTGCAGATTGCGCTTCGGTCGAAACGCGCCATGTTTGTGTTGCTGCAGTTCCAATTGCGACACCCGCTGCCGACAAGCCAAGAGCAATGATAACAATGCTAGTAACAATCATACGCTTTGTAAGCTTTTTAGCTAAGAATGCATACGCAATAATTGAGAACAGTGCAGTCAATAGAAGCATACCGGCAATGACCAGCCAGAATACGAGCCAACCAAGCCATGCATCCTGGTTACCAGGGCCAAACAGATTATCAGATATACGAGCGATACCACCGTGCCATAACACGACAATCGCTGCCCATACAGTCATCACAAGGGTCGTCACCGCAGCAACGATGCTCGTAATACCAAATGCAATGCCAAGAATGCGTTTTAGCACGGGGGCGACTGAACGGGTTTGGCTTGTCTCTGCTTCAATGTTTAATTCACGAATCGATTCAAGTGTTACAGGTTTGCCTGCAAGTTGCAGTTTTTCAGCCGCAGTGCGAGCTGGTGGAACGATAATCCAAAGTATTACGTAAAGAGGCAACGCCAAACCAAAAGATATAAATGCGACGAGGATAAAGATAAGCCGAGTCCATAGTGGATTCACTTTAAAGTATCCAGCGATACCGCTCAGCACACCACCAAGCACTGCGTCGTCAAGGCTTCGGTAGAAACGGCGGTTATCGTCTTTGTCGTCGATTGCACCAACAGCAATGTCGCCGTCTTCGTTTGCGAATTCGTAGGGCTCGCCAAGTTGTTTACGGATAGCCGCAACATCTTCAGTGCTAATTACTGCACCGGCTGCAACGTTTCGCTCCGCAAGCAGTTCGGTGATACGGATTTCAATATCTGCAAGCACTTCTGCATCTTGGGTGTACGTTTCGAGGCTTTTAATATATTTTTCTAGTTGTTTCTTCGCGTTCACTTCTATGTCGTACGCTACTTTTGCGATGTGGATGCGGGTAATTTCGTTCATAGCACGTCTCCTTATAATTTCTTTAGTGTGTTATTTAAATCGGCAATCTTTTTTCCTACTCGCACAACTACCTCGTCGCCAAAGTCAGTTGTTTTGTAGTACTTACGAGGCGGGCCTTGCTCGCTTTCCTGCCATTCGTGTGACAGCAGGCCGTCTTTTTGCAAACGGCTGAGCAGTGGGTAAATTGTCCCCTCCACTACTACCAACTCGGCATCCCGTAATTGGGTAATAATGTCGCTGGTATATTTTGGATTCGTTGAACATGTCTTCAACACACAGTACGCAAGGAAACCTTTGCGAAGCTGTGTTGCGAGCTGTTCAGCATATAGTTCACTATTCATATCTTGTTGTGTCATAGTTCTATGTTATACATAGTACTATTATATGTCAACTACTAGTCTTTAGGTTTCATTTGAACAAAGAGGAATCATAGTTTCGTGTAATATACGAGAAAATGGTATAATATAGTTATTCAACATCCATTGCATCCCCTACCCTAAGGAAGTGAAGCTTGGTAACGAAGAACCGTGACAAGAGGCCTAAGCGACTGTATGTGTTTACCTATCCAGGTCAGCCGACCGCTACGGTTAACGTCGTCGTCGATACGCTCAAAAAAGCGCAGGCAGGACGAGCGAACGCTCAGCGCTCAATCTTGTATCAGTACAAGCGGACCGCTGGCATTAAGCTAGAGACGCTCCTTAAGTGGAAGTTTCTCAAGCTTGAGTCACATGCGGCCAGCGAGGCCGAGAAAGCAAAGTCTCAGTAGCGAGACAACAAACGGGGCGCCCTTCTCTTTCGAGATGCGGCGCCCCATTTCATTTTCAGAAGGAAAGATTATTCTTCGGTAGTTTCAGGTTCTTCTTCGAACTTAACCTGCGGGTAAAGTGCCTTAGTCGTTTCATCATACTCTTGGCGAAGTTGTGGGAATGGTACTCCTTCCCTAGCAGTTACGCCTTCAAATATCCAGAATACACGTTCGCTGAAGCCCCAACCACAAGCAGGTGGCATACCGTATTCGAGCATTTCTACGTAGTCAATATCGAGCATCATCGCTTCGTCGTCACCGGCGTCACGCATTCCTTGTTGTTCAACAAAGCGGTTCAATTGGTCAACTGGGTCATTTAGCTCGCTGAAGCCGTTACCGAGTTCTGAACCAGCAATGACCGGCTGGAAGCGTTGCACGACACGAGGGTCGTTTGGATCTGCCTTTGATAGCGGTGAAATAAACGCTGGAGTGTTAATAAGCCACACAGGGCCAGCAACATCTTTACGGATGTTCTTCCAAAGCTTGTCGATACCACGAGCACGGTTTTCAGTCTGCTCTACTTCGAGTTTGTTGTCACTAAGGGCTTGCTTCACTTCTTCAAGTGAGCTGTCGTACACATCAATGCCGTAGCGTTCTTTGATGATAGTGGCGTAATCCCAGATTTCCCACTCACCTGCCATGTTGATATGCTTGCCATTAAGGTCAAATTCTAAAGTTCCAAAGGTTGCTCGAAGAATATTTTTATACATTTCTTCCATAAACTTCATACCGTCTTGCCAGTTGGCATACGCCCAGTACCATTCCATCGCTACGTGCTCTGGAAGGTGTTCGTCAGAGAAATTTTCGTTACGGAATCGGGGTCCAATGTCATAAACCTTTTCAAAACCAGCACCAAGCAAACGCTTGAGTGGGAGTTCGTGAGAGATTCGAAGGAAGAAATCGTGGTTCAACGCGTCCATATGAGTAACAAATGGGTTCGCATCGGCACCACCTGTAGTGTGCTCGAGTACAGGAACGTTTACTTCCAAGAAGCCATTGTCGTTTAAGAAGTTACGAGTTGCCTGCCAAAACTTGCTGCGGCGAACAAAACGCTCACGAACATCAAGATTTACGTTCATATCAACGTAACGGCGGCGCATGCGCTCTTCTTTGTTTGTGAAGCCTTCTTGTTGTGATGGCATCGGGCGAAGTGCCTTAGTAAGCAGACGGAATTGGTTTACTTCAACGGTTGGCTCACCTGTCTTAGAACGAATAACAACACCGGTTGCTTCAACGAAATCACCAGTATCAAGTAACGGCAATTCAGCGATAGTTAAGAGGCCTGGAGTAGATTCGAGAATCTCAGGTGTTGGCATCTCGTCACCTTCGTGGGGTTGCGGAACCGCTACCTGGCTCAGGAAAAGTTGGATAGATGCTGATTGGTCGCGAATAACAACGAAGGCAATTTTTCCAAACTTACGGATACTTGTAATACGACCGACAACTGAAACAGTTTGGCCTTCAAGGGCATCAAAATCATTTAAAATTTGTTGGTTTGTGTGGCTACGAACAGCCTCTGCTGGGTATGGGTTAACACCGAGTTCTTTTAACTCAGCAAGCTTGCGCAATCGCTCGTCCCGGAAATCTTTTAAAGTCGACATATTAGATAAATTATAGCATAGAAATTACAGAGGAGAGAGTGTTACCGAGGGGGTCAGGCTTTCGCCCGACCCCCATCGAGAAATGGTTAGGCTATCCGCCAGTACATCTTGATTTCGTCGGTCTCAAGCTTCACCGCAACGCGTTGCGTTTGCAGATACCGGTTGAAGTCGACAATGAACATCTCTTTCGAGCTCAACGGAAGCCGAGAGTATGGATACAGCGCTTCCAGGTAGTCGTCTTCGGTTAGGTCGTGTACACGACCAGTGAAGTCCGTCCACGGGTTGTGGTCGTTGCCCGGAAGCCGACCTTTTTGCAGCCGCCCCAACAGCAAGTACGCCAAGCCAGTTGGCGTGTAGGCTTCGTGGATTACCTCTTCGTAAAAAGTCTTCAGGTAATCGAAGCGAATTCGAATGAACGGAGCGCGATGCTGTTCCATCTCCGCAACGGTACGGCCGAAATTCTGGTTGAATATTTGAATCCTTCGACGGCCTTCCATATTGAATATGTTGTCACTTACCACGACACTCACCTCCTCTGTAAAGAACACCATCTTCAACGTTACGTAACGAATGTCAGCAACGGAGATGGATTTACTTGTTATACCATTTTGTCCGTCTCGAAGAAACCATGAGCGCTTAGCACACAAAAAAAGAACCTCAATGTACGAGGTTCTTTTTGATTCTCTGCAAAGGTTACTTATTAACCAATAGAAACGATGGTGTAAGAAATATCACCACGTGGCGTTGAGATAGTAACAGTGTCACCTTCTTTTTTGCCGTAAAGCGCCATACCGATTGGAGATTCGTTTGAAATTTTACCCTCAATTGGGTTTGCTTCAACTGGACCTACAATAACGTATTCAACTTTAATTTTATCGTTCTTAAGTGCAACGCGGCTACCAAGCCCAATAGTGCTTTTGCTACTTGCCTTGATGATTTCTGCGTTGTTAACAATTTCTTCAATTTCTGCAATTCGTGTTTCAAGGAGACCTTGTTCTTCACGTGCTGCGTCGTATTCAGCGTTTTCGCTAAGGTCACCGAAGTCACGCGCTTCTGAGATTTTATCAGCTACCTCACCGCGGCGTGCTTTCAGGCCGAGTAATTCGGCTTCGAGCTCTTTTTTACCATCAGCGGTAATTTGGTACTGCTTTTTCATTATATTCTTTACTTTCTTCGTATTTAATTTCGATAGACACGCTATATGTAGCGTATGCTAGTGGTCTCGCATCTCTAGTCAGCTTATTTTAGCAAGCAGTTCATCTAGTGTCAATAACTCTGTCTCACTAGTGTTACGATAGGTCAATTCCAGCTTACCCTGTTCTATAAGCCGTTCGCTAATAGTTATGCGGTACGGAAGGCCCATTAGTTCGGCATCTGCGAACTTAGCTCCAGGTCGTTCAGCGCGGTCGTCAAACAAAACAGTGAGGCCAGTTGCAAGCAGTTCTTCGTACAGTTCGTTCGCTTGATCTGTAATATCACCAATGCTTACCAAGTACACCTTGTATGGCGCAATATTTACTGGCCATACTAACCCTTTATCGTCAGCGAAGTGTTCAGCAATTAAGCCCATAAGGCGGCTTGGACCAATGCCGTAGCTACCCATAATAACTGGCTTCGAGACGCCATCTTCATCGGTAAAGTTAAGTTCAAGTGGGTCGCTAAACTTAGTGCTCAGGTTAAAGGTGTTTCCAACTTCAACGGCTTTCACTTCTTCGAGTGTATCTTTATTCAAGCCAAGTTCGGCAAGCACTTCGTCAGTGTACACTTCTTCGTTTACTGCAATACCACTCGCGCGGTCGAGGTAAATAATATCTTCCCCGACTGGGCTGATAGTCTGGTATTCGTGACTAAAGCGAGCAAAGCTTCCGCCGCTGGCGAATGTTTTAAATGTGCTATCACCTAACCCAAGGCGGTCAAATACGCGCACGTACGCAGCTGAGACTTCTTCATAAAAAGCATCGTGCTCTTCTTGGTTACGACTAAAACTATAAAGGTCTTTCATCCAGAATTCACGGCCACGCATAAGGCCGCTCTTTGAACGAAGCTCATTACGGAACTTAATTTGGAATTGGTACGGATATACCGGAAGGTCTTTGTAGCTATGAATGTAGTTCTTCATAAGCTTTGTAAGTGCTTCTTCGTGGGTTGGTGCCAAGCCAAGCTCAGTACCGTTCGCGAGCTTAGTTTTAAACCAAACATCAAGTACGGCGTCGTCCCAACGACCAGTCGCCTTCCAAGCTTCACTTGATTGAAGTGCAGTAAGGCTAATTTCGTTTCCACCAATGCCGTCCATCTCTTCACGGATAACTTGAATGATGTTTTCGAGTACTTTCTTACCAAGTGGCAAGTACGCATACACTCCGGCCATTTCTTTATAGACAAAGCCGGCACGAATTAACAACTGCGCATTCTTCGCTACTTCATCAGCTGGTGCGTCTTTTAGGGTTTTGGTAAATAGGTTAGAAACTCTCATAATTATCCTCCCAGTGTACTAAGAACTGTTGGATTGATAAAGAGGAAGTAAAACGCGACGCCATTTTTCAGCATGTGAAGCATGATAGATGGCCACAAACTACCCGTGATAACGCGCAGTAAACACAGTACGATACTAAGTGCGAAAACATCGAGCCCAACATTCCAGGCAAAGTGTACGATAGCGAACAATAAGCTGGTGATAAAAATCGAAATCCACAGTGGTGCGTACTTGCGTAGCTTGCCAAATAAGTACCCACGGAATAACAGTTCTTCAGCGAGTGGTGCGATAACTACCAACATAATAAACGCGAGAATATATTCGTGTTGTTGGCCGATATTCGTAAACCCAGTATCTTGCGCTTGGTCGTAATTAACGAATGTCAAAAAACCCATAGCAACAGCTGTCACAACTGCCGTTAATACTAAGTACACAATCGCACCGGCTGGCACCCAAAGGAAATCCGTCAGAACTGGAAGCCGCTGCATACCAAGCTCTTCTTTAGTGGTGCGCGCCCGTTTCACCAGGTATGGCACGCCAATAACAATGAGGAGTGTAAGGGCGTATATCACCCCACCTGCAATTACTTGGAAAAGAGAGTTATTAATTTGGTTCAGCGGCACACCGAGCTTCGTAAGCACTTCAATGATGACAACAACGAGTGCCTGCGCCAACATAAAGCCCAGGAACGCCCAAACCGGCAAACCGATGCATAGAAGAATGCGGCGACTTAATGAAACGACCGGCTTATTTGGAGGCGTTGGCGTTACTGCTAGTTCTGAAACCACAGCAGGCTGGATAGTTGGATTAGAAGAGTTTAAGGACATCAGCAATCGTCACCAGTAAAATTAACCCGAGCAGCACCATGAAACCAGTACCGTTAATGCGCTCTTCGATGTCTTTTGTAAGTGGTTTTTTGATAACCCGGAATAATGCAGTTACAAACCAGCGGCCACCATCAAGTGATGGGATTGGAAGTGTATTCATAACAGCAAGTGTGAGCGAGATAATAGCTGCCAAGAAGACAACTCGCGAAGGCCCCACTTCGCTTGCAGCTGGGAAGATAACACCAAGGATACCGACTGGGCCAGCAACGCTCTCCCCTGCTTCATTTAGCTTTTCAGTTGCTTTGTCGCGGCCTTCTTCGCTAGCACTTAATTGGCCGGCTAACCCGCCAAAGAAATTACTTACTAAGTTACCGAGGCCTTGAACAGTCAGCCAAGTATATTGACCTGTTGATACAACACCAACAATTGGCGCAGACCAGGTTGATTTCGTTTTTTGGTTCTGACCAAGTGCCGCACCAAAGGTTGCAGAATCGGCGTCACGAAGCGCTACGTCTACAGTAGACTGTTCATTGCTACGCTCGTACACGACCTTCACTGTTTCGCCACGGTTTTCCTTGCTGACATCAATCAGTTCAGCAGTAGTATCGATAGGTACACCAGCTAAGCTAATAATTTTGTCGCCTTTTTCGAGGCCCGCTTTTTCAGCTGGGTAACCGGCAGTAACTGAGCCGATTTTCACCGGTTCGGTAATAACCGTTGTGTCTGAAGGCACGGTAAATTGGTTTGGAATACCACTCGGAAGGCCCGTAAGCGCCAAAATAGTGAGGAGTACTACAGCAATCAGCCAGTTTACAACAACACCAGCGAATAAGATTTTCGTTTTCTGCCAGAAGGTCGCGTTTCCGTAATCACCTTTTTTACTCGCGTCATCGCTTTCGCCCTGAAGCCGCACAAAGCCACCCAATGGCAACCAGTTTACAGTGAACAGAACGCCATTTTTGAGCTTTTTAGCCCAAGCACGTGGCGGGAACCCAATACCGAATTCTTCAACCACTACCCCATTGCGCTTGGCAACGATAGCGTGACCCAATTCGTGGGCGGCGACCAAAAACACCAAAACAATAAGCCCAATAATGATTCCAATAATTAACATCTATCCTCCAAAACGGCGCTGTCTGCGCGTATATTCTTTCATTATAGCTGTCACATCTTCTTTTGTCATGTCTGGCCAAGGTTTATCTAAGAACAGCAATTCGCTGTATGCAGAACGCCACAACATAAAGTTGCTCAGGCGCTGCTCACCACTGGTACGAACGATTAAATCGATAGGTGGCACTTCAGGTGCATAAATATTATCGGCAATAAGTTGGGGCGTCACTTCGTCAGCAGATACACCCGACTGAACAATTTTTTTAACCGCTTCCGCGATTTCGAGTTGGCCGCCGTAATTGAAACAAAGTGCGAACTCACCGGCAGTGTTACCCGCGGTCGCAGCTTCAGCCTTTTCAATGGCTTTGATAATTTTCGGGCTAATACCCTCGCGTGAACCAAGTACCTTCAAACGAATATTGTATTCGTTAAACATCGGAATATCGGAAGTTAACAGCCGCAACACAAGGCCAAGGAGTTTCTTTACTTCATCAGCGCTGCGTTGCCAGTTTTCTGTTGAGAATACGTAGGCAGACATGTACGTCACACCGCTCTCGATGGTGGCGATTGCAACATCCTTTAGGGCGTTATAGCCCGCTAAGTGGCCTTCGTACGCTGGCAAGCCGTGCTTCTTAGCCCAGCGGCGGTTACCATCAACAATATAGCCAACGTGCTTCGGTACAACCGGTGCAGCGATGTCAGCCATTACAGTGTCAAAATCTCTTTTTCTTTTTCTCGGAAGGCAGCGTCGAGTTTGTTGTTAGATGAAGCAACGAGGTCATCAATTGCCTTTTCAGAACGCTTTTGGTCGTCTTCTGACATTTCTTTAGAATCTTTGAGGCGCTTTGTTTCCTTAAGCGCTTCTTGGCGGATGTTGCGAAGTGCAATGCGCGCTTCTTCTACCCTCTCAGAGGTCTGCTTCACAATTTGCTTGCGACGCTCTTCGGTAAGCGGTGGAATTGGGACACGAATAACACGGCCATCGTCGCTTGGGTTAAGACCTAACGATTGGTCGTTACGAATAGCAGCCACCACTGTTTGAATTGTTGATGGGTCAAACGGTGTAATAGTAATAAGTTGCGCTTCAGGCACCGTTACATTTGCTACTTGGTTAAGTGGCATACGTTGGCCGTAGGCTTCAACAGTAATGCTATCAAGCATTGTAGGGTGTGCACGGCCTGTACGGACCTTTCGCAACTCATCTGCGAAGTGTGAAATGGTTGAAGTAAAACGATCTTCGTATTGTTTTTGGTTAAACATGTGTCCTCTTTCTTATATGTATCTAGTATACCACCCCACTCAACACCTTGAAGACATTG
>Ga0247808_10000987_pt1 | contig 13788 bp, 9 predicted proteins | sample UWRJL089202R1_FD_179914 | JGI IMG/M metagenome (GOLD analysis project Ga0247808, IMG submission 179914) | Plant litter microbial communities from Arlington Agricultural Research Station in Wisconsin, United States - UWRJ-L089-202R-1 | ecosystem: Environmental > Terrestrial > Plant litter >... | reverse complement strand
ACGTGCATTAATATGACAGGATAGAAAGGTCGCCGATGTGCAACATATGAGTACATAGTGGATACAGAAGAATCAGAGGTCTATGCGAGCCGCCCAAATCGCTAGAATAATAAAAAAGAAATGATGCCTAATTGGTTATTCAGGGCTTCTTCTCGCCGTCCTTGGCCTCACCCTCCGATGGGTTGGCCTCACCAGCACTACCGGGCTGCTCTGAGGGGGACTCATTGCGGGCCTTGTGCATCTTATCAAACAGGTTCAAGCTAGCCATCTGGAGCTCATCGGTCTTCTCCTTTAGCTCGGCAGCGGTAGCAGATCCCTCGCCAGATTGGCTCTTGCTGACGAATTCGCGAAGAGTAACTATCTTCTGACGAATGTCGTCAACCTCAGTCTTGTCAAGCTTATCAGCGAATTCATTCAAGGCCTTCTCAGTATCGTTCAAGACGCTGTCGGATCGGTTGGCAGCTTCAATGGCAGCCTTACGTTCCTTATCCGACTCGGCGTACTTCTCAGAATCGTCTACCATGTTCTGAATTTCTTGGTCAGAAAGGCCGGAACCTGAGGCAATAGTGATAGAATGGTCCTTGTTCGTGGACTTATCCTTGGCGTGAACGTGAACGATCGCATCTGCATCGATGTCGAAGGTAACCTCGACCTGGGGAACACCTCGGTGAGCAGGTGGAATACCAACGAGTTGGAAGTTGCCTAGCATCTTGTTGTCACGGACAAGCTCACGTTCACCCTGGTAGACCTTGATCTCGACAGCAGTTTGGAAGTCAGCGGCAGTGGAGAAGACTTGAGACTTCTTGGTTGGGATGGTGGTGTTACGGTTGATCAAACGAGTGAAGACACCGCCGAGGGTCTCAATACCGAGAGACAGTGGTGTAACATCTAAGAGGAGAACGTCGGTAACGTTACCAGCTAGGACACCACCTTGAATAGCGGCACCCATAGCAACAGCTTCATCAGGGTTCACAGATTTGGCAGGGTCACGACCGAATATGCTCTTGACTGACTCAGCAACCTTAGGCATACGTGTCATACCACCAACCAAAATAACCTCCTCGATATCTTTAGCTTGGAGATTGGCATCCTTCAGTGCCTTTCGGACAGGATCGATGGTGCGACTGATCAAAGGATCAACAAGCTTCTCAAGTTGTGATCGAGATAGCTTAGAGTTGATGTGCTTTGGTCCGGACGAGTCAGCGGTGATGAAGGGGAGATTGATGTCGGTCTGTTGAGATGAGGAGAGTTCGATCTTAGCTTTCTCAGCAGCCTCACGGATACGTTGAATAGCCATACGGTCATTGGACAGATCAATTCCAGAATCAGTCTTGAACTGTTGAACCAGGTGGCGGACAAGGTGGATATCGAAATCTTCACCACCCAAATGGGTGTCACCATTGGTTGACTTGACCTCAAAAACACCCTTTTGGATCTCGAGAATGGAGATATCGAAAGTTCCTCCTCCCAAATCGTAAACTGCAATGACCTTGTCTTGATCCTTCTCCAGACCGTATGCAAGAGCAGCGGCAGTTGGTTCGTTAACTACACGGAGGACATTGAGACCTGCAATTTGTCCTGCATCCTTGGTAGCTTGACGCTGGGAATCATTGAAGTACGCAGGCACAGTGACGACGGCATTTTGGATAGACTTGGTGCTGAGATAAGCCTCGGCAGTCTCCTTCATCTTCTGCAAGACGAAACCACCAATCTGGGATGGTGAATAGTTCTGGCCGCGGGCTGACACCCAAGCATCACCGTTGGTGTGCTGAACAATCTTGTATGGCACCTCCTTGATATCGCGTTGAACTTCGATATCAGTGAATTTTCGTCCAATCAATCGCTTTGTGGCAAATAGTGTGTTCTCTGGATTCACTACTGCCTGGCGCTTCGCCGAAACACCGACCAATCGCTCCCCATCTTGCGCGAAAGCTACCACTGAGGGTGTTGTTCTGGCACCTTTCCGATGTTAATATGTAAAGCCCTTCAGGGGGGACTTGTGGTAAATACCTTCTGAGTTTTCAATGATCTTTGCAGTTTGCCCTTCCATGATGGCTACGGCAGAGTTGGTGGTACCTGCATGGCCAAATGTAAGTATATGAAATAAACAGGATGCGGCGCCACTCGACAAGCGAACATACCCAAATCAATACCGATTACCGGGCCCTTAATCTTCTTTTCTTCATCTGAATATCTTACAAAAGAAGAGCTGAAAGGCTTGCGGAGAAGGTTGGCTGAGCGTGTGGCGGAAGAGGTTGCTCTGGGTAGCTATAGATGTCATAATTAGTTGATGGACGAGTCAATCAATAGGAGTGTAAAACATACAGCTCTGGATAGTCTTGAGGACAGCATATTGAGAGCCACAGCAGAATAGAACAGTGGGTAGAAGGAGGTAATGGGTAATTAGATGGAGTATAGGGAGTTGATAAAAGAAAGAATGGATGGTTTGATGTTGAAGATGGGAAAGGTGGACGGAGACGATGCTTGCTGGATGATCAGTAGAAAAAAAAGATGCGCTAAAATTCGAAGAACATCTCCGAACACAAGCGAAATAAGGCATCAAATTCTCATGCATGGGTGCCTCGTTTAGATTGGTTGGCCGAAAGCTCCCGTGCTACCCCGGAAGGCTCACGTGCTATTACTGCATACTGTACGTCAATGGTGTAGGATTGAGTTGGTATGACCGTCGTGGTGTTGGTGGTAGTCAGTCTGAGGAAAATATAGCCTTTCTCCTCAACCCTTACTCTATACCAGATTATACTTGTGCTTCATCTCTTAACTTCAATACCAATATCGATTTAATCCAATCCACCAGCTATCTTGCCTGTCCCGTCCTGTCCGTGTGCATCGCCCTTTGCTCTACAAATTGCCACCCCATTCCCGCCCATCGTCGCCTCATATCGCTACCGCATCTACACCAGCAACTCCGTAGATTGAATTGTGCCGTAAGCTCGGCCATATACCCAGTGGCTGCTCGCGTATTCTTGCTATGAGACACGAACCATAGTACTAGAACCTAGCATCTACTGGCATTGCTTATGGGCACATAATATCACTACCCCAGTCGCATCCATCAAATGGCTGTGACCGACGAGAGTTTGTACGCTTGCGCAATATCCCTTTTGCCTGTACAATGCCAATCTTCTATATGCTGATTGATTTGTAGACACCAGGCCACCAATTCCCTCATTCTTCAAAAGCCGCAGCGACGCTATCAGGCCAGCATCCACACAAGTCATTGGCAATTACGATCTCTCATTAGTGCTCATGACAAGCATCTCATCTATTATCCCAGTGGACCTGATGTCTATGCCTTGAATACAAAAACGAAGGAGCGCCAACTTATAACGACTCTACCATTTACTCCACTGTGCCTTACGGTTGAAAAGGGATGGCTGTGTTGCGGAGGACACCACGGGAAATACACATCTATATGTCTGGATGATAGCAAGACAGACTTCGACTCACTAGGACTGGGTTTAGAGCCAGATGATCGCCTGCCGTTGGACTTGGATCCTTCCAGAAGGTCACAGCCTAGAGACATAGCTTCTACAACCCGTCATACTCGTACTTCAGTGCGTCCATTGATAGCTAGTCTTAAATTCTTTGGAGTCGAAAAGAGGGATGATGACAATGCTATCAACAACTGCATAAGTCTATGGTTTCCCAAAAAGACCATATCTGAACGAGTTTATAAGATACCAGTGGCCGTGCTAGCAAACAACGATTCGTCTGTATATATCTTGGATCTGAAGGAGTCTGAAGTCATAGAAAGACTTACCTACCCAGACTGTGTCAATCGCGCTGCGTTGTCTCCAAATGGCGAGCTCCTGGTTGCAGTCCTTGATGATCCGTTTCTCTACGTCCACCGAAGGAGTAGAAGGGCCGAACTTACCCCCGGACTCTTCAGTGAAACCGAACATTATGAATGGCAACCTATGTGTCGTATCCAATTGACAGGACAGAGTCAGGCTGATAAAACCAGTATGAAGGGCTCATTTGCGCTGACCTTTTCTAACTCTGGACAATACCTTGCAGTCGCTACGCAGCACGGTGTGATCTCGGTGTTTGACGTAGCGGCCCTCGCTGATGAAAATACTCAACCAATTTCAGTTTTTACATCGTCGAGACCGGGAATAGCATCTGGAGCTGTGAGAGCCATACAATTTTCCCCAGGACCGTTTGATATCCTTGCATGGACGGAAACCTCTGGTAGAGTGGGTGTTTCAGATATTCGCTCTCTATTCGTGTCACGACAACTGGTTGAAGTGGATAATCGACCTGATGTCATTGAGACCATATATACAATGGAAAGGACGGGGGATGCGGCTATCGATCCACGACTTCGGACCGTCAGAACCGAGTCTCCTTCGTCAACTCCAGATTATTTAGGTTTAGATTTTGAGCGAAGACAGTTACGGCAGATGGCGCGTGAAATGTTGGACAGACATCAAGCGCCACTAACATCGGAAGAATTGGAAGTCCTGCAGGCACACCGCATCGCCCGCCGTGCACGAGATGTATTTGCTAGTGTTCCTAGTACAGCCATATGGGATCTCACCTCCTACGGAAGAAACACCACTGCACCAAATGATGTCCCAGCTGGTGCAGGGGCCACAGCGGCTGATCGACGGCTTATATCTGGTTTGCCGGGAATTCTTCGAGATTACACTTCTACTGATCGTTCAACAGCGACTTTCCGAAACTTCATAAATGAACGGAATCAAGACCGGGAACGACGTAATCAGCAGGGGGAAACTCGGCGGCGCAGTTCTGTAATATTAGCTGCAGCTGAGCGAGCAATTGAGACGGAGACTTCAAACTCTACGTCAAGAAGTGGGAATGAACCTACCTCCAATCTCGAGCGTCTAACCCTAGCTACTGCCACTAGTACGGATACTCCAAGCAATCCATGGTCAGAAATAGATGCGCTATATCGCTCTAGATTTCCCAATGCCTCAAATTCTACTCGGCAACGATTTGAATATGAAGATGAAGATCGACAAACACTTGCTCGGCTACGGCTGCCATGGCGAGTGGAAGCGGGCATAGATACTCGTGAAGAGAGTACCTTAATCATCAGAGATTTGCTTCGGCATAGGCATGATGATGAAGAAGACCGGCCACCAGACATAATGGGTTTGTCTTGGAGTTCGGATGGACGCTTGTTGTAGGTTCAAACACTTGCCCCTAGACTATTATCTTGATGAAAGCTGACATATCTTAGGTATGTTGGTGCCGACGATGGCATCTACGAATACCACGTTAATGTAGATGGGAGGAGGAAGTTTCCAAGCATTGTATTGAGATAGTTGTACATTCTTGTGGTGTCTGGCGCAAATTCATGGGGGTGGATATGTAACATCATTTTTAGCGATTTTGAACTTTGCTTGCACATGAGTTCTATGTGACATGATAATACAAAGATATTTGCATCGCGGGTAAAGCGTAGTTTATTGCTGTTCTATATCTTCATTACTTCTCAGCCTCAGCGACTCTTTAGGATAATTATAAAAACAGAACTACGGTGTCTCGCCCAAATCCTGGGGCCTTCAAGAGTCACTTGCTATAAATACACCATGCACAATTTTCCGGATTCTTCTATAGTTTTTCTCTCGATTCTTATCATCCCTTAACTACTAACCCGTGTAAAACAACAGCTTGCTGGGTCACAGGATTTTAAGACACCGCTTTCATTCTGCATTTCCGACAACCATTAACTAAATAGATCCAACTTAGCTCCAAAGCAAAATTCTCACCCCTCTTAGCAAATCGCGCGGCATATTTTGTAAGCAAGCACAGATCTATGTTCTCACTGCTATGTTTTTACACTTTTCTTCACTTCGAGAAGGGACCATGGTATACGCATAGTATAGAAGCCGGTGCATGAGCTTCGTTTAGAAAAAGGCGAGACTCGCAATTATATCATCGTCCCAAACTTCCTCAACCATATCAATATCCGTAGATCGCGCCGGATGGGTTTCTGAAGAGTATCAAATAGCTTGCTACAATCAATTAAGGCGTATTTATTTACTAGATGCAAACGACTGCCTCTGTATTGAACTCCGCGACATATTCCATATCGCTTGTATTGCTACGGATTGTTCTTAGGCTCATAGCCTGCAGTAAGCGGTCCAAAGAGAATTGTAGTGACGAATTTAAATTTAGACTGTATTTGTCTACTGAGTTATGTTGAATGTGCTCATCACTACGGCACGAAGAAAAAAGCGTTCAAACTTTAGGGTTACCTATCATGAATTGAGTAAACTCGCTACACCCTAAAAGCTCAAACTAATATCCCGCTGCTCTCATAAATCTTTATATACGTGCCTGATCTCTTTCTTGGGTATGTACTCATTCGTCTGCAACCAGGTTTGTGCCTTCTCTGAGGCCCTCAACAACAAGATCATGCCCTTCCGCTCGTCGATAGATATCCTTGACGTCATCGGTGGTAGTTTCAAAGTGACTGGTGGCATCGTAGCTCTTTGAGATGAAGATATTGTCATTGACACCACTCTCTAGTGGCTCGTAAAGAGGAATTGGAGGGCCCATGAATTTCTCTTCGATCTTTCCTAAACGCTCGAAACCAGGTGCTAGCTCTAGATGGTGATTTGCAGAGGTCTCGGCGATTGTAGATACAATGGCAATGTAGTAGCCCTTGGGGCAGACATTATGAGCACTCGAGACAACCGCAATATATATATCTAGAGAGCTTAGTAAAGTGCAATTTTGGGACATTCTGGGAGAGCTTACCGTTTTTGCGTCCAACCTGAGATTGAGGGATAATTAATTGTGCCGAATCACTGTTATCGGTCCCCGCGAGAGGGTGGTTGAGAATACAGATAGCCTTCAGGACGTGTCCAACGACTTGGACCTTCCCGGGGAAATATGAAGGGTCTCCGAGGATCTTCTTGGCCTTAGTGGAAAACTTCATGGGTTCAGAGTCTCCACCTCTATCGTGCATAGTAGCCTTAATTCCGATAGCTTTTGTGCCATCGTACTCAATATCATCAATGCTAGTGTTGAGCATGTATGTACCTCCATAGATAGCAGAGAGGCGTGCAAAACCTTGTGGTAGCTCACCGAGGCCGTAAAGGGGGTAGATATATGGGGATTTGCCATATCGGGCGACCGAGTTACCGTACAGCTTGATACGCTCAATTGTCTCGGGGGCCTTGCCTTGCTCGGTGATATAGGAGTCAGTGGTATACAGGGCCATTGCATGGCCAATGAAATCTCGGGTTGAGGCTTCCAGACCAAATTTATCATAAACATCTTTCATGGTAGTAGTGTTGATGTTGAGCCCTACAGCAGTTAGTTGGCAGCCTCATTTCCCCATAAATTTTACCATACCTTTGTGGCTTGTGGAGTCATCAACGTTGAATGTGCCAACCCATTCAATGAAAGACTTCATGCGTCGTTTTTCAAAGATGCCCATTAACGAGGACCTTAAGGCCTCACCTGCATCTGAAGGCACCTTCGCAACGGTGGCCTTTGGACCAGTACCCTGTTGGACGTAGCTGCCTCCCACTTGTCTGAATTCGAGATACCTTGTAACATCCGTGGAGACGAGAATATTGGTGAGTTCTCCACTCGACATCAAGAGCTTTGGGACAAGGTCAATGTTCCTAAAGTCATCAGCATCGGAAGGATACCATGGAGTTCGAAGAGCTTACCAGTCATTGACTCGGCCGTACTTCTTCCATGGCTCTTCTCCCTTGTTGAAGTTTCCATATTTCTTGAAAAGTGCCTCAATATTCACAGACGCAGCTTCCCCTCCATAGTGGTCATTTTTATCGATATGTAAGACCTTCTTGCCCTTCACACTCAGAACACTGTCTAAAATTAGCACAGGTCAAGATCTTGTCCAATAGCACACATACCCAGAAAGAATACACTCGGTCAAGCCTACAAGATAATGGTTAGCAATTCTCCTGAGCCACAATGTTGGAGACAATGGAATAGCTGTAGTTGCCCCTCTATGCGGGGTTGAGGTTGAGAATGGGGATGGAGCTTACCAGTGCCTAGCACAACAACATCATACTCGGGGGCAATATCGTCCATCTTGCTATATGTAGAGTAGTTGCAAGTTCCAGAGTCAGAGCAAAATCAAATATGATTAAACGGTGAGAGAAGGTTGTCGGCGATGGTCCCCGCCCTTGTTGCTATGAGGTGACGCTCTCTACCTGATTGGGCTCGCTAAACTCGATCTGTTCATGCAACCACTCGTCGCGGCTCGATCTCCCTGCAACTGTATCAAACTCTCCGACACATTCGTTTTCAGGAATGATAAATCTAGGCATTAAAGAACAAGCGTAGGGATTCGGTTTAACAGTTTCCTGCCTCTTAGATTTATCATAAGTATCAATGTAGTCGATTTGCAATCTATCTTCATAACTCCTTACTCTAAACGTTCGCTATAGTTCTAATCGAATATATTTAAAATTGTATAAAGTGTAGCTAAAGTATATGTGTCTAGACTATTAAGTCAGAAAAGGTTGGTATGGATAATATTTTATTTTGCTCTGTACATGGGCTTGATTTCTATTACTAAACATCCTTACGACATCTGTAAACACTTATGTTCTTTTTGAATTTTGATAGTCAATGACTGTAATGATTATCCTTTCCTTTCCATAGCTTTTAGATGGTTTGACCAAATAATTAACGGCAGGCTGGGAACTAGCTGGACTAGAGTTGGTTCTAAGTTTGACATACGGCTATCGTAAAAAGTGGCATCAAGAGTGGTGAAGATTTCACGGTATAGAGTAAAGCCACTGCTCTTTGAAACATGTCGAGCTGTTTTAAGGATAAAGTCGTGAAGAGGCTGCTATTATCTCATTCTTCGTTGCAGAAAATCTCCTCTTTTGTCTATCCTCTAAAGATACAATGATCAATGATTAATACAAAAGCTTACGTCAATGACCTAGAGCTTCATGAACCACAAGGTTTAACTTCAGTAGCAAGGCATCAAAAACTAGTAGAGAATTTGTAGTTATATAGCTATAGTCGGAAGAATCAGATTGACTGACTTGAGGTACAGAACCTGCCACTACGGGGTTTTTGTTGCAATTACAGCATATGCAAAAGTGAAATGACTAACCACCGAGTTGAGTAGAGAGGGGATCTAGCCGGGGTATTCCAACATAATGCAAGTACTCTACAAAACAGTTTGCCAAAGTTAACTAAACATTGAGGAGTTGCGATCGCCGAAGCTATAAGCTATAAGCTATAAGTTATTCCGACACCTGCCTGTTGATCGTTATCATTTCTTATTTTAAGCATCATCCATTGAACCACACACAATAGCACAGACACATGTCCTGAAATATTCCACCATTGAGATCACCTTTTACTTGGGATACAAAGTTATAGAAGTTTTGATACATAGTTTTAATATACTCTTCCAACTCCTCCTGATGCGACATAATTTACAAAATCTACACACTCTGTCCTCACTCTCAGTGAAGAACATTGAACCACAGCCTCTCCGATATTTGGACAGCCCTGGTACTCTATCTTCTATGCTCTGGTAGAAACAAGGTCATTCGCCAATATCCATTATGTCTAGACGTAGGTGAACCTAGACGTTGGGTCGGGCTTCTGATCCAGCTGTGTCCTCTGGCTCGAACTGCTCACCCTCGGCATAATCCCTAGGTCGATATACGGGGCCCTCACCAGAAAGATCAAGCTCAGGGTCATTCTTCCCAACCTCCAGTGCATCTTTCCAGGAATAATATCGTTCGGTCAAGGTATGTTTGATAGCACGCTGCGTCCACCGCACCTATATCAAACGCCCCAGTCAGTATTTGTCAACCAAGTTTGCAATGAGTTATACGTACAGCTTTTTCTCTTTCAGAGCTTTCATGGTCTCCATATCCGGCATCCATTCTCTCCCGCTCCTTTCTCTCTGTGACAATTCTATTGCGCTCCTTGCAGCATACCCACCATAAACTGTGCAAGTCTTCCCAGCTCTTCACACGTAATTCCTCTACCGACCAAGGACGGCCGTATTGAAAATCTTCTTCAGGTGTGTTGATAGGCTTGTCCTTGCTGTGGAAGAACTGCCACAGGCCATGATTCTCGTCAACCTTCACCTTGGACCTTTTGGCTGGATCGAGCACAGGTCTGGGTAGCTCTGTTTTGGATACGGACAGCGGCTCTCGGGGCCCGGTACGGCGTTGAGTTGATACACCTCGGTCAGGGTTGTTGTCTCTCCTCTGGATACTGAAATTGGATGTGCTGGAGAACGAAGAGGTCTGGTGTTTGGAGGCTAGCAGAGAGGGTAGAAGGAAGGTTGGGGGCGATTGTGGCACATGGCTGGATTGAGCAAGCTTCCTGAATGCAGGACGCAAAGCATTGGAGGCTGACATGTTTTATGGTGACAGGCAGGTATGTCCTTCGACTTGCGCAGCTCGAACTCTAGATCTCGAAATATTTACTGCATTGCTGGCGTGAGTCGGTCACCGGGTCTCTCTTGGCGCGCACCCACCAGCCTTCTCCCGTCGACAATTGAAATGGAGCAAATCCACAAAGAAAAGGCCCAATTTTCACCTGACTTTCTGTTACACAAATGCAAAAAAGATACCCTGATTCCCGCGCAACAGAAGAGGGGTGTGTTGCATGTCGGTAATCCACTTGATCGAGAAGAAGGCGCCACCTTTGGAGATCCAGCCCCATCCTGAAAGCTTGAATCAACGGTCTTTCGAGGAGCAGGCCAACATATCCAGTCTCAACAAATCTGGGAAAAACCTGAGACTATGGGAGAGCAAAGCTTTGCTGCAATGGCCTGCAAATCATACATGATGTGTATATGCTAACTAAACAGTCCTATGGCGCCGGGCTCCTTTTCATAGGGATCAGCTAGCATTTCTGGTCGTGTGGTGAGGTGAGGATTAAGAACGGGAGTAGAAGTATCTAATACTCTTATGCTGCAATAAGTATCTTCATTGATTGAAATATATGGTTAGGATTAGTGTAGTTGCATGCCCGCTCTGCTATCAATCGCACAGAATAGAACATCAAAACAATATATTCACAGCAAGGACAGACGAAGGATAACAGAAAACTGCAAATTGGGTCATAATACTTCTGATTATTTTGGTACACTATTTATACAGCTTGATTTACTCAACATAAAGGCTATATGCGCCATCATCTTCTTTATATTGATGATATCAATGCCAATGCCTAGCTTGTCAGATTATGGTTGCCTCTAGGATTGTTGGATTCCCTCAAGACATCTTGTCAACAATTTCCACGTCTATAGTCCTCCGCATGTGCAAAGTGGTCGAGCATCCACATGATTCTGGTAACATCTTATAGTAAAGCTACTAGAGCTAATGCCATTACTCCCACGATGCCTCCTTCTGCAGTGTTTTTGACTGCATAATTTCCTGTTGCTGTAGGAGTTGCCCCTGAAGTTGTTGATGTTCCAGCAGAAGCTCCAGTGATGGTAGTGGAAGTAGAGGTAGAAGTTGGATTCGAGTTGTTAAGAGTATCTGTGGGCTGTACAGTTCCTGAAATCGTAGTAAGGTCGCCAACAACTACCAGGCTTGGTGATGACGTTGCAATGCTGGTATCGCTTGTAACAACCACGCTGGTCGTGAGAGGAGCTGATGGTGTGGTGGTCGATGTTGGGCCACTGTTGAAGCCTGTCAGAAAGCTTGGGGAGTAGGTCCCAGTGCCTGTATAATCCGGGCAACCAGCAACGTTCTTCTTGTTAGGAGCCCTTCCACCACCGCAATCTAAGAAATCGCAGATCTCTCCACTGCCTGGAATGTACCCTGATAGTAATTAATATGGCAAGTCAATTGTTGAATGGTGTGGAGAAGTGAAGGAGTCAGTTCAGGAGCTGCTGTTTCCACACCAGAACATCATGCTTCTAAATTAACTCCTCTAACCCCCCCTAACCGCTAATTAAAGGATAACTGATTCTCTTAAGAAACGTACAGAGTACACTTGCTCCTCCATAGGCAATCACATTAGAGCTGGTGCAGCCTTCAAGATCGGTCCTTGCAGCTGTGATGGCCGCCAACGCAAGAAAAGGAATGGTGAGCTGCATGTTCAGTGGCTTATGCGCTTAGGCTTGCAACAACGCGAGAATTGGAAGAATAACGGCGGTCGTGAGGATGAGCGTATGTGTTTCACGCGAATTTGCAAAGGAGTGTTGATTAAAAATAATGAAAAGGACCGCGAAGTGGTTTTACATAACTCTCCAAGACCGTTAGCAGACTTGCATACGAGTTATGATGAAATCAGAGATGCGCCTAGGAATTTTGCAAGCTGGCTTGAATGAGCAGATCTAGAAATAAGATGGTTTGTCCTTCTACACATATTGTTCAAATCAATCAATACCGGTGAAGAATTCTGTAGTGGGCATGATGTGATGTCCAGCTCTGTTTCTTTTCTCCTCAAAACAACAACGATAAACCGAACATACAGTAAATATAACGTACAGTAGCAAGTGGATGAAGCTGATCACTTAGAACTTGCAAGGAGGGAACACCCTGACGACGCTGATACCCAAGTACTTCCGTACCCAGGTACTACCTATACTGGCACTGGCGTACACCACACCTAATCTGGTAGTAGTTCGCTCTGATTTCGTACTGCATTATTCTTATTACTGTTATTTTATTATTTCTCCGTCCATCCGACAAGCATGCCTCATCCTACCCCACTTTTGGAAACCCACTGACTCGTGCCCCTGCAACTTGGCCAGCTGTCTTAAACCAGCACCAGAAACCATTTCATTATGATTTGAATTCCGAATCGAACCATGACCAGCCTTTCCCAACCATCGTCCCATAAGCGGAAATCACACGCATCTGATGAGATAGGGGCGCCTCTCTGCTTTGAAGACCTCTGCTCAGTCGTCCCTAGATCTCATCTTGGTGGATTCTTTTCCTTAACGCGGAACCTGCATGGTTGATTTAGACGAACAGAGGACCCTGCGCCATCTCTCGAAGGCGTGGTAACTCCACCGCAATCCCTACTTGCCACGAGGCCCGCGATTTCTGTAACACAGCTATGGATACCTTCACCTGAACAAGATTAGGAGTTGGCGAATCAGTGCAGCAAAGCTATAACGGTAATTCCAGGGAATAGAAAAGCCTCGGCAGATGAAGTCTGGGCATGTTTACGTGTTGCATTGAGATGTTTTGTCCATTTTCAATTCATGTTTTTGGGATGCAGAACCCTGAAGTCGCTTCTCTGTTCAACAACAGAAACGCTTCAGACCATCCGGTGTCAAGAAGGGCGGGACGAGGCAGAACCCGGAATTAGCAGGATCTTGAAGATCGGTTCTGCTTTGAACTTTTCCATCCAAGGCTCACAAGATTCAAAGCTCAAACCGACCGGTATAGAGTACATGGACGATCATAGTTGCGGCACTGGCTTGCTGGAACAGTACTGCAAGCCACCACTTAGGGCAAGCTCTGGCATATTCCGAGAAAACCTTTCTACGCCGAACATTCTAAACCTTACCAGGGTGAGCCCTAGCAATATTTTGTATTTATTGAATGCCGCCTCAAGGACTAGTTGAGTATAGCGCAGGAAAATACAGCTTGATAGCTCATTTACTCATCATTTACTCATCATAACGAATCGCCAAACCCTCGGAAGGACATCGGTGTTACATACTATCGAAAACATTTTTGGAACAGTCTTTTCCAAGTTTCAATAGTCATCCCAAGGTTCTCGAATCGCCCCCGTGGGCTTGAGCATGCACTGCACAAAGCCGCATTGGAAATACCATCCAACTCAATCAATTAACTGGAAAATAAG
>Ga0247808_10000986_pt1 | contig 13789 bp, 12 predicted proteins | sample UWRJL089202R1_FD_179914 | JGI IMG/M metagenome (GOLD analysis project Ga0247808, IMG submission 179914) | Plant litter microbial communities from Arlington Agricultural Research Station in Wisconsin, United States - UWRJ-L089-202R-1 | ecosystem: Environmental > Terrestrial > Plant litter >... | reverse complement strand
TAAAATTGCTCAACCTCTGTAGAATGTTTCATTGCGGTAGTTGAAGATCTTCCTATCGTAACCGTATTCTGAACGGCATCAAAATAAGAAGTTCCCACAAACGCCTGATGTTTTACAGCTCTGAATCCGCTTTGCTGTAAAGCAAATTCTCGTTCCTGCAATTCAGAATACCCCGCCATTCCGCGTTCTTTATATGCCTTAGACAATTCGAACATACTCGTATTTAAAGCATGGAATCCCGCCAAAGTAATAAACTGAAATTTATATCCCATTGCAGCAAGATCTTCTCTAAACGTTTCCATTTCTGCTACTGATAATTTTGCAGCCCAATTAAATGAAGGAGAACAATTGTATGCCAGCATTTTATCCGGAAATTCTTTTTTCATTGCATCAGCAAACTTTTTAGCATATACCAAATCCGGATTACTGGTTTCCATCCAAATCAAGTCGGCATACGGCGCGTAGCTCAATCCCCTTGCAATTCCCTGGTCGATACCATTTTTCACATAGAAAAAGCCTTCATTGGTTTTTTCGCCTGTAATAAACTTGGCATCTCTTGGGTCAGCGTCGCTGGTTAATAAATTAGCAGCATCAGCGTCTGTTCTTGCCACAATCAAAGTCGAAACGCCCATTACATCTGCTGCTAAACGAGCTGCAATCAATTTATTTATTGCTTCCTGAGTAGGTACCAAAACTTTACCACCCAAATGCCCGCATTTTTTAGCAGAACTTAATTGATCTTCAAAATGAACTCCGGAAGCTCCCGCCTCTATCATCGATTTCATCAATTCAAATGCATTTAGATTTCCTCCAAAACCAGCTTCGGCATCAGCCACAATCGGAACCAGATAATCTTTTTTATCCTCTACCTCATTTACTACCTGAATCTGATCAGCACGTAATAAGGCACTGTTTATCTTTTTCACTACCATTGGTACGCTGTTTACCGGATAAAGCGATTGATCAGGATACATTTCTCCAGCTAAGTTTGCATCGGCAGCTACTTGCCAGCCACTCAAATAAATAGCTTCTAAGCCCGCATCGACTTCCTGAATCGCCTGATTTCCGGTTAATGCCCCCAAACCCGCAACATAATCCTGACTTTTTAACTTGCTCCACAATTTTTGAGCGCCCATTTTGGCAATAGAATGCTCAATATGATACGAACCCTGAAGCGTAACTACTTCTGTAGCCGTGTACGGACGTTCAACACCTTTCCATCTCGGGTTGGTAATCCAATCGTTAATCAATTCCTGAATTCTGTCTTCTGTAGTTTTCATAAATAATATAGTTAAGTTGGTTAGTAAAGCTTTTTATTAAATCAATTAAAAATTGAGAATTAAAAATTAAAAATGTTTTTTCCACGCAGATTTAGCAGGCATTACAGATATCGCAGATTTTTAATTCTAAATTTTTAATTTTTAATTGATCACAGGTATTTGTAACATGGAATAGTTAGAAAATCAACAAAATCAGGATTTACAACTAGTCTTTCCAGTACTTTTTCAGCTAGAGGAAATTGTCTTTTTTCGTAAATTTCTTCACCAAATTCGTTTTTAATTTTCTCAAATTCATCTAAAGCCAATTCATGATAATGAGCGAGATCTAATTTTTTTCCGGTATCTAAAAGCACTTTGTTTTGTAGCCATTGCCACAATTGCGATCTTGATATTTCTGCAGTTGCCGCATCTTCCATTAAATTATGCAAAGCGGCTGCACCTTGTCCGTTTAGCCAGGAAGCCAGATACAAAACAGCTACATTGATATTTTTTCGTACACCGCTTTCAGTAATGATTCCGATTGGTGGTTCAATCAGATCTGCTTCTGTGATTTTACGGTACTCTCTTTTAACATGAATCTGATTAGGACTTGGCATTCCCGCATCAAAAATATTTTTAGCCAGCGCAACCAAATCGGGATGTGCTACCCAGGTTCCGTCATGACCATTCCGAACTTCACGTTCTTTATCTGTTTTTACTTTTGCGAAAGCAACAGCATTGGCTTCTTCATTGTTTTTAATCGGAATTTGCGCTGCCATCCCCCCAATGGCATGTATACCGCGTTTATGGCATCGCTGAATTACCAGATTGGAATAAGCATCCATAAAAGGCGACGTCATATTTACCTGATCACGATCCGGTACAATAAACTTTGGATTTTTTCGGAATTTCTTGATGTAGGAAAAAATGTAATCCCAACGCCCACAATTCAAACCTACAATATGTTCCTTCAATTCATATATAATTTCATCTAATTGAAAACTCGCTGTAATGGTTTCTATCAAAACCGTAACTTTTATGGTACCTCTTTTTAGTTTCAAATAATCTTCTGTAAAATCGATTACAGTATTCCACCATCTTGCCTCCAGATAATGTTCTAATTTTGGAATGTAAAAATAGGGACCCGAATTACGTTCGAGTAATTGCTTATAATTATGAAAAACATACAAACCAAAATCGACCAACGAACCCGAAACTGGGTTTCCTTCAATAGCCAAGTGTTTCTCTGTCAAATGCAATCCACGGGGACGAACAATCAAAGTCGCTACTTTTTCATTCAACTGATAACTTTTGTTTTTAGCTGTATCTGTAAAAGAGATTGTTTTGTTCACAGCATCAATTAGATTAAGCTGCCCTTCCATCAAATTTTGCCATGTTGGAGAAGTGCTGTCTTCAAAATCTGCCATAAATGTTTTAGCTCCTGAGTTTAAAGCATTAATAATCATCTTACGATCAACAGGTCCGGTAATCTCCACTCTACGATCCAGCAAATCTTTCGGGATTTCACCAGCTGTCCAATTACTCTCTCTAACCGATTTGGTTTCTGAAGGAAAAGACGGCATGACTCCCTGATCAAAAGTTACCTGTTTTTGTTCGCGCTGTAACAATAGCAATTTTCGCTGCGAATCAAATTTTCGATGTAAATCGGTTATAAAAGCAACTGCTTCTTCTGTCCAGATCGTTGGATAAGAAAGGTTCTTTTCGGCTAAAAATTCCATTGCCGTCTCGGTAATCTCTAATTGGTTTTTCATAGCTGCAAATTTTTTTGATCAATTAATTATTTCGTTATGACATGTTTTTAATATCTATAAAAGCTTAACAAATCTCAACTAACTAATAGTTAACTCGTTTCACACTACAATGTTAGGAAAAAGTTTTTTACAAAACAAGCGAACGTTCGCTAAATGTTTAAAATATTTTTTTGGCGATTATTTTTATAATCCCTACATTTGATTATATGGATATCGAAAAAGATTATATAAAACTGATTTTTGGCCTGAAACTAAAGCAAGTCCGCACTCAAAAGAACCTTTCTCTTTTTGGGTTAGCGAAGCTTACTAATCTTTCAAAATCGTATTTGAATGAAATTGAAAAAGGAAAGAAATATCCAAAAACTGATAAAATTTTACTTTTATGCGAACATCTGGACGTGAGTTACGACCAAATGGTATCGCTAAAACTTGATAACAATCTTGCTCCAATTGGAGAAATTCTAAAATCAGGAATTTTAAAAGAGATTCCGCTTGAACTTTTTGGCATTCAGGAAGCTGATTTAATTGACATCATCGCCAATGCTCCCGCAAAAGTCAATGCTTTTATCAGTACCATAATCGAAATTGCACAGCATTATAATCTTAGCAGGGAAAGTTTTTTCTTAGCTGCTTTGCGTTCCTATCAGGAAGCACACAGCAATTACTTTGAAGATTTAGAAAACAAAGTGATTGCATTTTCTAAGTCATTTCAGATTAATCTGGACTCTAAAATCAGTATTGAAGAATTACAAGCTATTTTAACGGAAGAATACGAATATAAAATCGAAGAAATCGCTTTTACTGATCAGGAAGCATTGGGCGATCTACGCTCGATTTACGTTCCTAAAAGCAAGACATTATTACTTTCTACTGAAATTGATGCTCCGCAAAGGGCTTTTATATTAGCCAAAGAAATTGCTTATAACTATCTTAATTTATCAGATCGTCTGCTGACTTTCAGCTGGATTAAGTTTGATAATTTCGACCAGGTTCTGCACAACTTTTATGCTTCCTATTTTGCAGGGGCTTTATTGCTTCCACGCCAATTGGTTGTAGACAAAATCAATAACTTTTTGCATAACGAGAAACCTAATCCTGAAGAATTTGTTGCACTCATTGAAAGTTTTGAGGTTTCGCCCGAATCCTTTTATCAAAGATTAACCAACTTACTGCCGAAAGATTTTCATTTAAAAAATTTATTCTTTTTAAGACTTTCGCATCAAATTGGTTCTGATGTTTATCAAATTAAAAAAGAGCTACACATTACCAACCAACAAGAACCACATGCCAACGAAACCAACGAGCATTATTGCAGAAGATGGGTTTCTGTAAAAACAATTGACGAGGCTATCAAACAAAACAAACCTCACTTTTTTGATGCTCAGATTTCAAGTTATGCCAATAGCGGAAATGAATATTTGGTTTTTTCATCTGCAACTCAGGACCCTTTTGCACACGATAACATTCGTAGTATTTCAGTCGGAATTTTGATCACGCCGGCAATGAAAAAGAAATTTAAATTCATTGAAGGAAAACCTCTAATAAAGAGAATTGTTGGTGTTACCTGCGAAACCTGCGCCGTAAAAGACTGCCTCGAAAGAGCCGCTCCGCCTATCGCACTCGAACAGAAAAAACGACACGAAAATACCGATGCGGTTGTACAGCAGTTTATTGCTAAGTATAGCTGATGTTTGGATTGTTGGATGTTTGGATTGTTAGACTTCTTAGATATTAGACTTCTTAGATTTTTAGATTTTATGCCCAATCTTGTCATCTCAACGAAGGAGAGATCTTCGCGAATAGCTCGACAAAGATTGGCGATATCGCCTATAAAACCATACCTAAATAGACGCACTGCTGTGCGTCTCTACGTTAAAAAAACATCATAAAAACCTTTGCCCCTCTATTCCTTAGCTCCTTATTTCCTCAAAACCTCAGAACCTTTGCAACTCAGAACCTCAGAACCTTTGCAACTCAAAAAAACTTAATCTAGGTTAAGTGCGTTTCCTCTATGTTGGTGGTAAATTTGTACCATAATAAAAAACAAAACACATAGCATCATGGAAAATATAGTTTTACACAAAGCAGAAACAAGAGGAAATGCAAATCACGGATGGCTTAATGCTTATCATAGTTTTAGTTTTGCAAGCTGGTACAATCCGGATAGAATTCAGTTTGGAGCACTTCGCGTCCTAAATGATGATACTATTGCTGCCGGAATGGGATTCGGAACGCATCCTCACGATAATATGGAAATCATTACAATTCCACTAGAAGGTGATTTAGCACACAAAGACAGCATGGGAAATACTGAAATTATCAAAAATGGTGATATTCAGGTAATGAGTGCAGGAACTGGTGTACAGCATAGTGAGTTCAATCCAAATGAGGATCAGCAAACTAAATTACTGCAGATCTGGTTGTTTCCAAACAAAAGAAATGTAGCGCCACGTTATCAACAAATCACGTTGAATGTTGCGGACAGACACAATAAATTTTCACAAATATTATCGCCTAATGCAGAGGATGAAGGTGTTTGGATTCATCAGGATGCATGGTTTAATATGGGAAATTTTGACGCTGGAACTTCCACAACTTACAACTTAAAAAAAGAAGGAAACGGTGTGTATGCTTTTATCTTAAAAGGGAACGTAACAATCAACGGCCAAGAATTGAATACCCGTGATGCGATGGGAATTTCAGATTTTGAAACGTTAAACATTACTTCAAATACAGAAGCAGAAATCTTATTAATGGATATTCCGATGAATTATTAATTCTGAAATTAAAAACAGAAAATCACAGCATTCAGATTTCTTAATCTAGGTTAAGTGCCCAAAGGTTACGCACTACGTAACTTTGTTTTATCAAAATGAAATTAATATTAAAAAATAAAATTATGTCAACTACAAAATGGTCAATTGACCCAACACATTCAGAAATTGGTTTTAAAGTTAAACACATGATGTTTACAAATGTTTCAGGGAAATTTGGAACTTACGATGCTACAATTACTACAGACGGAGAAAGTTTTGAAAATGCTGCAATTGAGTTTTCAGGCGATATCGCTTCTATTGATACAGCGAATGCTGACAGAGATGGTCACTTAAGAAGTGCTGACTTCTTTGATGTAGAAAACAATCCAAAATTGACTTTTAAAGCTTCGTCTTTCAAAAAAGTTGATGCTGGTGATTATGAATTAATTGGTGATTTAACAATCAAAGGTGTTTCAAAAACAGTAACATTTCCAGTAGAATTTAGCGGAATTATGACTGATCCTTGGGGAAATACAAAAGTAGGTTTAAGTATCGAAGGAAAAATAAACCGTAAAGACTGGGGACTTAACTGGAACTCTGCTCTTGAAACTGGTGGTGTTTTAGTAGGCGAAGAAGTTCGTTTAAACATTGAATTACAATTCGTAAAACAAGCGTAATTCTTTAATAATTTAGGTTTTAATTTGGTTGGTTAAAAACGCCTGTGCTTTTTCAAGTACAGGTGTTTTTTGTTGCTACAAAATAGTCATGAATTCACGAATTATTTTCCCATTAATGAATTCGTGGCTAAAAAACTCATCGCACAGTATTTCTAAATTCAGTCGGCGATGATCCGGTTTGTTTTTTAAAAAATCTGGAAAAATACGAGTAGTCTTCATAGCCCACTTTAAACGCAATTTCGTTTACCGCTAATTGTTTGTCGATCAGCATCCTTTTTATCTCTAGAATTACCCGATCTGTAATTACTTCTGTTGCCGTTTTCTTCAAAATTTCATTACAAATACGATTTAAATGCTTCAATGTGATATTCAGCTTTTCTGCATAAAAAGAAGGTAATTTTTCTTCTCTGAAATAGCGCTCCAAAAGCGACTCAAACGTATTGATTTTAACATTATAAGAATGTGTTTGATGCGAATACGTTTCACTGTATTTTCGCGCGATCTCAATATGTATGCAATCCAGCAAATTCAGCATTTTATCTAATTGATGTTTTTGCTCTTGGTTATTTTCTTCAATCAGCAAATTAAAATAAGGCAGGATTTTAGGAATCTGATTTTCTTCAAAAACCATTTCGGGACGATTGTGTATAGAGTGATAAAAATTATACTCGTTGATGTTTTTCTGTCCGAAGTATAAATTATACAATTCCTGCGAAAAAATAATCACAAAGCCTTCAATATCTTCAGACAAACTCCAATGATGCATTTGTCCGGGCTGCAAAACAAACAAGCTGCCTTTTTTAATTTCAAATTGATCAAAATCAACTTCATGCTGTCCGGAACCGTTGGTAAAAAATACCATCAAATAGGAATCATGCCGATGCGGTTCTTCTACAAAACTGTGACTTTTTAAATGTTCTGTAAAAGTATTTACGTAAAAATCACGATGCACATCGTTACAGCTAAAATTCTGAACACTATAAACGGGATATTTTTTCATATAGGTAGAATTTATTTTTTATTAGTCATATATGCGATCGCCCCATCACGTTTTTCGTTTACAAAGTCGTTTAAGATAGACGATGTCATACAAATGTCTTTATTGTGCTACAATAAGCGAAGATATAAAAAAGACTTTTAAGTGATTACAAATTACCTTTGTATAAACAAAAAATAACAAAATCATGTCAAGCGCATTAACCCATATTTTAAAAAACGAATGTCCTGTTTGTCACACCGGAAAAGTTTTTAAAGACAAAAATATTTTCCTGAATTTTAGTTTGCCAAAAATGAATGAATATTGCAGTCACTGTAATTACAAATTCCAAAAAGAGCCAGGCTACTTCTTTGGCGCTATGTATGTAAACTACGGATTAACAGTTGCTCAGGGAATCGCAACCTTTTGTATTGCGCAGTTTTTCTTTGAAAAAAATTTCGATTTAAGAATTATTCCAATTATTGCTGTAGTCATTATTTTACTCACCTCTTTCAATCTCCGATTTTCAAGATTAGCATGGATTTATATGTTTAAGGATTATACGAAATAAAAAAATACTATTTTTGCCTTTCAATTGAAAAGTAGTTTCAATTCAAAAAAAATAAAAAACAAACTAGACAAATGAAAGCATACGTATTTCCAGGTCAGGGAGCACAATTCACAGGAATGGGCAAGGACCTATATGAAAACTCGGCTCTAGCCAAAGAATTATTCGAAAAAGCTAATGAAATTTTAGGTTTTAGAATTACAGATATCATGTTTGAAGGTACTGCCGAAGAACTAAAAGAAACTAAAGTTACACAACCAGCTGTTTTTTTACACTCCGTTATTTTAGCTAAAACATTAGGCGACGATTTTAAACCGGAAATGGTTGCAGGACATTCTTTAGGAGAATTTTCAGCATTGGTTGCTAATGGTGCATTATCTTTTGAAGACGGATTAAAATTAGTTTCACAACGTGCTTTAGCAATGCAAAAAGCATGCGAAATTAAACCTTCTACAATGGCTGCTGTTTTAGGCTTAGCTGATAATATCGTGGAAGAAGTTTGTGCTTCTATTGACGGAATTGTAGTAGCTGCAAATTACAACTGCCCTGGACAATTGGTGATTTCAGGTGAAACTTCTGCTGTTGAAAAAGCTTGTGAAGCGATGAAAGCTGCCGGAGCAAAACGCGCTTTGCTTTTACCTGTTGGAGGAGCTTTTCACTCTCCTATGATGGAACCGGCAAGAGAAGAATTAGCAGCTGCTATTGAAGCAACTTCATTCTCTACTCCTATCTGTCCGGTTTACCAAAATGTGACAGCAAATGCTGTTTCTGATGCAAACGAAATAAAAAAGAATTTAATCATTCAATTGACTGCTCCTGTAAAATGGACACAGTCTGTACAGCAAATGATCGCTGACGGCGCTACTTTGTTTACTGAAGTTGGTCCTGGTAAAGTATTAGCTGGTCTGATTAACAAAATTGACAAAGAAGCGGCTACTGCAAATGCATAATTTTAGTATTTAGTTCTCAGTTTTTTAATATTCAGTTAAAAAACTACACAATAAAAAATCCTCATGAACTGATTGTTTATGAGGATTTTACTTTTTATTGAACATTAAATTTCATTATTTTTTCCAAGGATACGCTTTTATTCTTTTAGCCATTTCAGCTTTAAACTCCTTCGCAGTTAATCCTCTTGCAAATTCAGCATCAAAATTATCTGGCTACCATTCTCTAATCCTCTTAATTGATTCTGCTTTTGCTTGTTCCACAGTTAATCCTTTTGCAAACTCCGCATCAAAATCAAAAGCATTCTTTTCCTTTTCTTTTTCTATTTTCTTATTCATGGCTTGTACAATTTTATCTTACAAATTTACGAAATAACAAAAAAAGAAAAAGCCAAAATAATTGGGTTATTTTGGCTTTTTAATAAAAACGAGAGACGCACTGCTGTGCGTCTCTACATTTTATATTTTTACGAACGAACTTTTTGTTCCCATTTCCAGGCACTTGCCATTGCTTCGTCTAAACTTAACTCTGCTTTCCAGCCTAGCACATTATTTGCTTTGTCTGTATTCGCATACGCTTCTGTGATATCGCCTTCGCGACGTGGCATAATCTTGTAAGGTAATTTTTTATCGCTTACTTTTTCGAAACTGTGTATTACTTCAAGTACAGAACTTCCTGTTCCGGTTCCTAAATTAAATGTTTCTACTTTTTGTAAATTCTTTTTATTGAACAAGCGCTGTAAAGCAATAACGTGCGCTTTTGCCAAATCAACTACGTGAATGTAATCACGAACTGCAGTTCCGTCTGATGTTGGATAATCATCTCCAAAAACTGATAATTCCTTACGCAATCCCGCTCCGGTTTGTGTAATAAAAGGTACTAAGTTTTGCGGTACTCCAATTGGTAATTCTCCAATTTCTGTTGTAGCATGCGCTCCAACCGGATTAAAATAACGCAATAAAATAGCGCTGATATTGGTTACTTTTGCTGTATCTGTAATGATTTCTTCGCCTATTTGCTTGGTGTTTCCATAAGGTGACATTGCTGTTTGTACAGGAGCATCTTCTGTTATTGGCATTTTTTCAGCCTGACCGTAAACGGTACAAGATGAACTAAAAATAAAACTTGCCTCAGGTTTTTGTTGTAATTCCTGTAAAAGATAAACTAAACTGCTAATGTTGTTTTCATAGTATAGTAATGGATTTTCAACACTTTCTCCAACTGCTTTTGAAGCTGCAAAATGAATTACTCCTGTAACATCATTGTGTTTTTTAAAGAAATTCTGAACAGCCGTTTTTTCTCTTAAATCCAGTTTTTCGAATAAAGGCGTCTTCCCTGTAATGTTGGTAATTCCTTTTAAAACATCTTCTGTAGAATTCGAAAGGTTATCGATGATCACAACTTCAAAGCCTTCATTTTGCAATTCGACTACTGTATGAGAACCTATAAAACCTAATCCTCCTGTTACTAATACTTTCATTTTTTGGTTTGTTTATTTTATGTAGTTAATTTGTAAGCTTGTCTGGCAACAAGAATCCAATTGTTTTTTTGTTTTTGCCAAACAAGCATTATTCCTATTTTAATATCACGATCAATGCCATCATCTTTAGTATGTGCTGCAAGTACATGTCTCACTATTGCCACATCATTTGTAATAGTAACGGTCTGGTTTTGAAATTCAATCGAAACAAAGTCAGATTTACCGCTTACAATTCCCTCAATAAATTCGGATTGATTTTGATAATTCCCATTGGAATGAACGTAGTTTAAGTTTTCAGAAGTTAATAATTTTAAGTCCGCACCATTTGCATCAATCATTGCTTTGCGCAAAAGTTCGACACGATCAGTAACTGCTTTTTCTTGTTTCGGATCTGATTTTTGAGCAAAAACAGAAAACTGGCAACACACAATTAAAATTAAAATATAGAAAACTTTCTTCATTCTTTATTTATTTAAAAATTCTAAAACTGAATCTGTAATAAATTTAATTTGCTCATCATCAAGTTCTGTATGCATAGGCAAAGCAATAACTTCTTTCACTAATTGATTTGTTACAGGGAATTGCTCTTCTTTATATCGTACATCAACATACGCTTTTTGAGAGTGCAACGGAATTGGATAATAAATAGCGCACGGAATTGCTTTATCCTGCAAATGCTGCAATAAAGCATTACGATCTGCATTTACAATTCTCAACACATATTGGTGAAAAACGTGATCATTTTCATTGGCATCAAATTCAGGAACAACAATATTAGCATGACCTGCAAAAGCGGCGTTATATTTTGTTGCTGCTAAACGACGTGCTGTATTATATTCATTCAGTAAAGGTAATTTTGCATTTAAAACACCAGCCTGAATACTATCTAAACGTGAATTTACACCTAAAACATCATGATGGTAGCGCTCATACATTCCATGGTTTACAATTCCTCGAATAATGTGTGCTAAATTATCATCATTTGTAAAAATTGCTCCTCCATCTCCATAACAGCCTAAATTTTTAGACGGAAAAAATGAAGTCGCAGCCACATGTCCAATTACTCCAACCTTGCTTTTTACACCTGTTTTAGAAACATAATCAGCTCCAATTGCCTGAGCATTATCTTCTATTACATATAAATTGTGTTCTGCAGCAATTTCCATAATAGCATCCATATTGGCTGCACGTCCAAACAAGTGCACCGGAACAATGGCTTTTGTTTTTGGCGTTATTGCTTTTTTGATTGCTTCGATATCAATATTCATATTTACCATATCAACATCTACTAAAACCGGGGTCAATTGCAATAATGCAATTACCTCAACAGTTGCAGCAAAGGTAAAATCCGCCGTAATCACCTCATCGCCTGGCTTCAAATCCAATCCCATCATGGCAATTTGCAACGCATCTGTTCCATTTGCACAAGGGATAACGTGTTTTACACCTAAATAATCTTCCAGATTCTTTTGAAACTGGTGTACTAAAGGTCCGTTTATATAAGTATTGGTATCTAAAACTTCTTGAATTGAAGCATCGACAGTTGATTTTATTTTCTCGTATTGACCCTTTAAGTCAACCATTTGAATTTTTTTCATTTCTCTTTCTTTATTTAAAACTTAAGAATTGTTTTTGGAACTTAATCTTTTAAAACGCACAACAAAAATAGTTATTAATCCCTTCAAACCAATGAAAATAATTCAAAGAAACGTATTTTAGCACCAAAATTATAAACATGCTTTTTCTATACAATTTAGTAGTTTCCATCGCTGGTTTTTTAATAAGAATCATTGCTTTGTTCAGTCCTAAAATCAAACTTTTTGTAGTTGGACGTAAAAATGTTTTTACCATTTTAGAAGACAAAATAAAACCCACAGACAAAACAATCTGGTTTCACGCTGCTTCTCTGGGAGAATACGAGCAAGGGCTTCCGGTGATCGAAAAAATCAAAGAAAAATACCCTTCTCATAAAATCATCGTTACTTTTTTCTCGCCTTCCGGATATGAAGTTCGTAAAAACAATACTGTTGCAGACGTTACTTTATACCTTCCTTTGGACACCAAAAGCAATGCAAAAAGATTCCTAAAATTAGTTCATCCTGAATTGGTTTTTTTTATTAAATATGAGTTTTGGCTTAATTATCTTAAAGAATTAGAAACAAGCAAAACACCAACTTATTTAATATCGGGTATATTTAGAGACAATCAAATGTTCTTTAAATGGTATGGCGGTTTTTACCGAAAAGCATTAAACGCGTTCACTTACTTTTTTCTTCAGAACGAAAGTTCAAAACAAAAAATCGAAGCTCTTGGATTCAACAATGTGATTGTATCAGGAGATACTCGTTTTGATCGGGTAAATGCAATTTTAGAAAGAGACAACTCACTGGACTATATCGAAAGCTTCAAAAACAACCAAACCACGATTATCATCGGAAGCTCATGGCCAAAAGACGAATCATTATTAATTGATTATATTAATCAGGCGCCGGACGATGTCAAATTTATAATTGCACCACATAATATTAAAGGAGAACAAATTTCAAACCTTAGGACACAAATTACAAAATCAAGCGTTTTATTTTCTGAGAAAGAAAACCAAAACTTAAAAGTATACAATGTGTTTATTATTGACACAGTTGGGATATTAACCAAAATCTACAGCTACGGAACGATTGCGTATGTAGGAGGCGGCTTTGGAAACCCAGGAGTACATAACATTCTGGAACCTGCTACCTTTGGGATTCCAATTATCATTGGCCCTAATTATTCAAACTTTGCAGAAGCGGTTCAGCTTGTTGCACTGGGCGGATGTACTGTGATTTCTAACAAAGAAGAACTAAAAGAAAGCCTTGATCTCCTGATTACAGATACAAATTTACTTCAGAAAAAAGGGCAAATTTGCAAGTCCTATATACAGGATAATAAAGGCGCAACAAACACTATCATGCAACAGGTTCACCAATAAAACCCCTTAAAAAAGAAGTACATTAAGACGATTGTCAGGTAAAAAAAATCAAAATCATCATTTTTCACCACAACCAAAAGACCAAATAACGTTGCAAAAACAAAATATATAGCAAGTAACTAAATTAAAAAAGCCAATTCACTTACAGAATATTCAACAAAAAATAATTTACACGAAAAATATAACAAAAGAATCTCCTTTTATCATTGTGGCACATTATTTGATAATTAACTTACACGTGAGCAACGAAAATAATTTAAAAAAAAAGTAAAAAAATATTTTACATATTAAAAAATTTATATCTTTGCCACGAATTAATAATTAACCTTTTATAATAAAGTAAGATGAAAAAAGTATTTTTAAGTTTAGCTGTTGTTGCTGTTTT
>Ga0247808_10000985_pt1 | contig 13789 bp, 18 predicted proteins | sample UWRJL089202R1_FD_179914 | JGI IMG/M metagenome (GOLD analysis project Ga0247808, IMG submission 179914) | Plant litter microbial communities from Arlington Agricultural Research Station in Wisconsin, United States - UWRJ-L089-202R-1 | ecosystem: Environmental > Terrestrial > Plant litter >... | reverse complement strand
CTTGTGCCATCAATCGGCGGCGGGCGAGTAGTAGCGGCTGAAGTGCTGATTGCTAACCCGGCAGTCCGTAATATTATCCGTGAAGGTAAATCACACCAACTTGATGCCATTATTCAAACTGGTGCCGATGTTGGTATGCAAACCATGGACCGTACACTTGTCAGCCTGGTGCAGGCTGGTACTGTTACTTACGACAGTGCCCGTGAGTACGCTGTGGACCTAGTTGAATTCGAAAGGCTAATGAGGGGCTAATACGTGAAAAAGTTTGATTATGAAGCGCGCGACCAAGCGACCAATAAAGTTGTAAAATCAAGCATCCAGGCAGATTCTGAAACAGCTGCTGCTCGGCTTCTTATTAAGCAAGGTTTTACGCCACTCACTGTGAGTGAACAAAACGGCGGAAATGGTTTTTTTGCAAAACTTACTGGCCGTATTACCACCAAAGATAAAGTCGTCTTTACGCGCCAATTGGCTACTCTAATTGGTGCTGGTTTGCCGCTAAGTCAAAGCCTTCACACGGTTATGGAGCAGACGCAAAATAAAAAGCTCCAATCAGTTATTCAGGAAATCTCCGCGTCTGTAGAGGGTGGTCGTTCGCTATCTGATTCATTCGCAAAGCACCCCGATGTATTTAGTGAAGTATTTATTGCTCTGATCTCGGCCGGTGAGCTTTCCGGTACGCTTGATGAATCGCTGCAACGGGTAGCGAACCAACAAGAAAAAGATGCCGCCATTGCCAGTAAAATTAAGGGCGCCTTAACGTATCCAGTTATCGTTCTGTTCGTGATTTTTGGTGTACTAATCTTTATGCTGGTTACTGTTGTGCCGCAAGTTGAAAAACTTTACGACGACCTTGGTAAAAGCCTGCCATTCTTGACGCAGTTAATGGTAGATGCTGCCAGCTTCCTAACTCAATTTTGGTGGCTTGCCATTATTATTGTTGGTGTTTCGGTGTACTTCTTTGCTCAGTACCTCAAGACTGAAAGCGGTATTCGTTTTCTCGATAAATTTAAACTGGGAGTGCCATTGTTTGGCCAGCTATTCCAAAAACTTTACATGGCACGCTTGGCGCGAACCGGCCAAACGCTGCTTAGCACCGGTGTAAGCATGCTAGAGATGCTTAAAGTAACCAGCCGAGCGGTCAACAACACGCTTATTGCTGACGCTGTTTTGCGCGCAGCTGATAAGGTGCAAGGTGGTAAGGCATTATCTACCGCCCTTGAACCCGAGCCAGTTATTGCAACGCTTGTTCCTCAAATGATTAAGATTGGTGAACAATCTGGTCGTATCGATGAAATGATGGGTAAAGTAGCCCAGGTATTTGAGGATGAACTCGACGATCAAATCCGAACTATCTCGACACTCATCGAGCCAATTTTGATGGTTGTTCTAGCGGTAGTTGCCGGTGGAATGGTAGGGGCTATCTTGCTTCCAATCTACAGCCTGGTTAACACGATTACAATTTAAAAAATCTATGGACAGCAAAGCGTAAGTAGTTTACTATTGGGTTAAACGTATATAACGTTCATTTGAAAGGTGGGATAATTCCTATGAAACGTACAGAAAATATTAAAGGGTTTACAATTATTGAGGTTGTATTGGTACTAGCTATCGCTGGTCTAATCTTCTTGATGGTATTTATTGCCCTTCCAGCACTACAAGCTGGCCAACGAGACACTGCTCGTAAGAGCGACGTAAGCAACGTTGCTTCAGCAATCACAAGCTACGTCGGCACAAACAGAGGCAACTTCCCAGCTAAGGGTGAGACACTTGACGCTCAATTAGGCGCTTCTGGTGAGGGTGCAACCAAGACTTACAGTAGCCTGTCGAACAATATTAAAACAGTTACTGTCAATCTTGGTGAAGTTGTGGGTGAAACCAAGGTTACCGATGGTAAAATTACCGTCTACACAGGAATGGTTTGTAACTCAGCCGTTGCAAATGGCGAAGAAACAATTACCTTGAAAAAAGGAACTGCGCGCCAATTCGCAACAGTTACCAAGCTTGAAGGTGGTAACGGTTCAGGTTACTGTCTCTAGTAACTTATCCAACACCTAAACAATAGGTTGTTACATAAAATACGCAGGCTTTATATACAGCCTGCGTATTTTTTTGTCCCCGTGGTATTATAGAGCTTATGAATGACCTCTTAATTTATGTTGCACTTGTCTTATTTGGTGCGGCCCTTGGAAGCTACGGCGCTGCTACTGTTTGGCGTATTCGCGCTCGGCAGCTGGTTGCCGATAAGAAGGCTGGTGAGGACTACGACAAAAAAGAGTACAAGCGCCTCAAGAAAATCATTGCTAAGCCGTTAGACGACCACTCACAGTGCCTACACTGCGCTTATAAGCTGAAGTGGTATGACTTAATCCCGGTTGTTAGCTGGCTGGCGCTAAGAGGGAAGTGTCGTAACTGTCGCAAGCCAATTGGTTGGTTCGAATTTCTTATGGAAATTGGCGTAGCAGCATTCTTCGTGCTTTCGTATGCCTTTTGGCCCGGTGGTGTTGAAACTAACCTAGCTATCGCTCACTTTGTACTGTGGTTGGTTGCCGGCGTGATTATGGCGATACTATTTGCCTATGATTTAAAATGGTTCCTGCTTCCCGATAAGTTAAATATAGCCTTGGCGCTTGTTGGCGTAGCGATTGTTGGTGTTACCGTTGCCGAAACGGGCAATCTCGTAGGTACCTTGCTGGCTGCGGCTGGTTCGGTCGCTATTTTGAGTGGACTGTACGCGATATTATACTTCGTCTCAAGGGGAGCGTGGGTTGGTTTTGGGGACGTGAAGCTGGGTGTAGGCCTGGCGCTGATACTGGCTGATTGGCAGCTTGCCCTTATGGCGTTATTCCTCGCTAACTTCATCGGCTGTTTAATTGTTATACCGCTTTTGGCCACTAAAAAACTCAAGCGAACCGATCATGTGCCGTTTGGCCCGTTGCTTATTGCTGGTACGATTACGGCTTGGTTTTTGGGGCGAATTATTCTTGAATGGTATCTTTCTGGGATAGGGTTTTAGCTGCTCAAAAAAGCATAGGCTATATGCTGTTTACTTGCTGCTCGTGCTATAATTAACGCCAGATGGGCAATCACAAACGGGCCGGATTTACGATTATTGAAACGATGCTGTTCCTAGGAGTCAGTGGTCTACTAATCGTGCTCTTGATTAGCGGTACTGGTGCGTCAATAAATACTCAACGGTATCAAGATGCCGCCCAAAGCCTTAAGTCTCTTCTTCAGCAGCAGTATGCTGATGTTAACAGTGTCGTAAATAGTCGCGATGACAATTGGTCATGCGGTGATTCGGCAACTCCTTCTGTCTCGAGTACTATTAAGGACAACCGTGGCCAAAGTAGCTGTATCTTAATTGGTAAGTATGTACGTTTAGAAAACGAAAAAATATCTATTTACAATGTCGTTGCCGCCAAAAAGGCATCCAACTCTGAAGATACCGATATTAAATTATTGAAATCAAACTACACATTAAATATTTCGAAAGATAACGTTGAACAGTCGGTCATGGAGTGGGGCACTCGAATCGCTTTTCCAAGGCCGCAGACAGCCGATTCTCGCAAGATAGGCATTCTGATTGTTCGCTCCCCAGATAGTGGGCAAATTTATACATTCACAAACTCCGATTCGAGTGTTCCGAGTGATGGAAACGTTGGTCCAGCAAGTTTAGCCAGTATGTTGGTGAGCGGCACTAGTGTCCCAGGCCAGGGGAGCCGGGTAATTTGTGTCGATTCGGGCGGCATGTTTGCCAGCAATGACCGGGCTGTTGTTTTGCTCGAGTATGCATCAACCTCGGGTGCGGTAGAGTTACAATCGAATACCATACTTAAAGAAAACGGGCGGAATCAACAATGCTAGCCTTTAATAAATCACAAAGGCAAGACGCTGGTGACACCCTTATTGAAGTACTGTTTGCCTTAACGGTTTTTAGTATGATTGTTGTTACTTCTCTTAGTCTGATGAATCAGGGTGTGGCTGCTTCCCAGCGTTCGCTTGAAACGACGTTGGTGCGCCAGCAAATGGATGGTCAAGCTGAAACGTTGCGATTCTTGCACGAATCGTATGTGCAAGCCTACCAGTCAGGCCAGACGTATAACTTAACCGACACTGCAACTTCTCCAGCCGAAGAGTATTATAAAATTATCAAGCATGTCGAAAAAGGGGAGAACGAAAAGGCTTCTCCGTTCGGGGGCACTGCTCCGTGTAAAGTGCCGTACGACAGGTCGAAAGATTTTATCGTTAACTCTGTTTCAGCTAAGCTTATTGCCAATCCAGACATTTTCGCCAAAGCCCCAACATTCTCCCAGTTGGTTTATTCTGGAAACACTGTTCAGGCCAGCCAGGGTTTATGGATTGAAGGTGTTCGCTCACGCGACAGAGGAACAACTGCTGGGTATATCGATTTCCATATCAGGGCCTGTTGGGATGTTCTCGGCTCTGAAATTCCGATGAATTTAGGTACGATTGTGAGGCTGTATGAACCACGCACATAAAAAACAACAAGGCTTTACACTTATCGAGCTGTCACTTGCGATGACATTTATTTCCTTCTTGCTTATTGGTATCGCCATGACAATTATCCAAGTTGCTGCCATTTATAACCGGGGAACAACCTCTAAAGACCTCAACCAGTTATCACGTGAAATTAACGTCGATATCGATCGCAATATATCGGCAGCTGGGTCGTTAAATCTATCAACTGATTATGTTAATTCGCCAGCGTCAGCCAGCGCCCAGACGGCTGATGGAGGCCGTTTGTGCCTCGGCACTTATTCGTACGTATGGAATTATGCTGAGGCCCTTGAAAAGAATAATGGGGGTGTCGCTAAATACCCTGCAGGCAATGACGCTGTCGTTCGATTAGTAAAGGTTGAAGACCCGGGGAGTGTGTATTGTACCAAGAACCCTCGTACTGGGCTTTTAGCGAACAAGGACATCCGTTCGCAGGATGTAGGCAAGACGAAGGAATTGTTGCAAGTTGGTGATCATACCCTTGGGCTACATAGTTTTGTGTTTAAGACGGCACCGGACTCGGCGATGGATGCGACTACTGGACAACAAATTTACTCACTATCGTATATTGTTGGTACCACCAGAATTTCTGCTTTGAACATAGCCGACAGTACAATCGACCCTGCTCAAACTGCCTGCTTAGCTGCTGGCGAGCCTAACGCCGACCCTTTATATTGTAATGTTCAAAAATTTAGTCTTGTCGTACGTACAGGGAATGGGGTTAACTAGTTACAATGAAAAACAGTAGTAATAACAAACAGTCCGGGGCAGTATCGCTATTTATCGTCATCTTCTTTATGTTGCTTATTACAGTTGTGACCGTGAGTTTCCTGCGTTTGATGACCGCCGATCAACAGCAATCCAGCAATAACGACCTGTCACAAAGTGCCTACGACTCGGCCCAAGCTGGGGTAGAGGATGCTAAGCGATCACTCCTTGCCTATAAGCAATATTGTAATACTCATACTCTTGCCGAGTGCGCTAGTGCCGGTAACGATACACACCTTGCCTCGAAGGTATGTAATGCTGCTTTGGCCAATGGGATTGGGGAAATGGCAACGACACAAGCGAGTGAAGTGATGGTTCAACAGTCTAATAACGACGGCTCAGATTTACTCGATCAAGCCTATACTTGTGTAACTATCCTGCTCGAAACAGAAGATTATGTTGGTAATGTTGCTGCAAACGAAACTCAGCTTGTGCCGCTTGTCTCGGATACTCCGTTTAACCGTGTGCATGTTGAATGGTTTAGTCGTGAAGACGTCTCCAGCAATGCAGTAAATCTTAACGATGTTGACGTAACCGGCCAGCCTTTGTATACGGCAGGTAAGTGGCCCGTTAATAGGCCTTCGTTGCTGCGCGCTCAGCTGATGCAGGTAGCCAAAACTGGCTTTACTCTTTCTAACTTTGATACCGTGAGCGGTGATCAAAGCAACGGTGCAACCTTGTTCCTATACCCAACCAAAGAGCCTAACATTGGCGAACGGGAAATGACGGCCATCGACCAACGTAAAGCGAGCCCAACGGCTGACCCGATACCTAAGACGGGCAACTTAACACCAACGAAAGTAAGCTGTAAGACAAGCTTGAGCGCTGGTGGGTACGCCTGTTCTTCGACATTAGTAATCCCACAAGCAATTGGAGCTAATGATAGTACGCGCAACGCCTTCCTGCGACTTACGCCGCTGTATAACGGCACACACTTCCGCGTTACGCTGTGGAACGGCGCTGTGATTGCCAATAACCCGCCGACAGCACTATTTAAGGATGTTCAACCACTCATCGACTCTACTGGCCGTGCTAACGATTTGTTTAGGCGAGTTGAAAGTCGGGTTGACCTGTTTGACACCACGTTCCCATACCCCGAAGCTGCTATCGATGTTACGGGTAACTTTTGTAAGGATTTCGCTGTCACTGACACGCAATATATTGAAGGTACCAACGGCTGTAAGCCTTAACAGGGTCTAGCTTAGAATCAAGATTCGCTGTGAAACTTCTCAAAAACTTCTTTGAGGTGTGCATCGGTTACGTGTGTATAAATTTGCGTTGTCGAGATGTCAGCGTGCCCTAACATGGTTTGGACGCTGCGGATGTCAGCTCCATTCATCAGTAGGTCGGTAGCGAAGCTGTGGCGCATGGTGTGCGGGCTGACGTGCTTGGTGATACCAGCCAAGCGGGCGTATTTGTTGATGGAGCGTTGAATGCTACGAGCGGAAAGTCGACGATAGTCGCCACTAGTGTTGGTTTCGACGTTGCGGCTGTAGCTAATAAATAGAGGAGCCAGGCTGTCTTGGCGCATAGCCAGGTACTGCTCAACCCAATCAGCGGCTGATTGGCTAATAAATACCGGGCGGTCTTTTTGGCCTTTTCCGCGCACCATAAATTCGCGCCGTTTGGTGTTGATGTGGTCACGGTTGAGGTTTACCAGTTCGGAGACACGTAGGCCGCTGGAGAAAAACAATTCAATAATCGCTCGGTCGCGTAGGCCGGCTTCTTCCGATACATCAATGCCTTCAATCAGGTTTTGGACTTCATCGTAATGCAAAAAGGTAACTTGTTTACGAGCGGTTTTAGGAAGCTCGATTTTATCGGGGCTTAAAGAGGGGATATCGCGCTTAGATAAGTACTTAAAGAAGCCGCGTAGTGCAATTAAGTGGTACGACTGGGTAATCATTGCCAATGTTTCGCCGCGCTCATTTTCGTGGCGGTTCAACCACAGGCGGTATTTACGAATCATCTCACTATTGATATCGGCAACTTTAATATCGCCAGCAAACTCAACAAAGCGGTTCAGATAGAATTCATAATTTTCAGCAGTCTTAGGCATGCGACCACCTTCAACCTCAAGGTGTTCAATAAATTCGAGAATGTAATCTGACAAGTACATATATTAAGCATAGCCTAAAAGCTCGCTAACCGATACAATGTAACGTATGCAGTGGCTTGAAGCACTTATCCTTGGGCTTATCCAAGGACTTACCGAATTTATCCCAATTAGTAGTTCGGGTCACTTAGTTATCGCTCAGTATTTTATGAGCGGCGCCTCTGACCACTTGTTTTTAGAGTTTGTTAACATCGGTACGATGCTGGCGTTGTTTGTGTTCTTCCGCAAGCGAATTTGGGGAATTTTACGCGACATCTTTGTGAATAAAAAATATCGTTTGGCGATAAATATCCTTATAACCATTTTGCCGGCCGGGCTACTCGGTTTCTTTCTAGCTGATTTTATTTCTGCAACGCCATTCTTTTCAAGCGCTGTAGTGGTAGTGTTCACCCTGGCTATTGTGGGTATTGTTATGGTGATTGTTGAAAAACTGCCAAAACTTTCACCTATCAAAGACGGTGAAGCCCTTAGTAAGCCGCGCGCGTTGATTATTGGCTTAGCCCAAGCGCTGGCTTTGATACCTGGAGTGTCCCGTTCTGGCTCGACTATTTTGGCTGGCCGTTTTATGGGCCTGAAACCGGCCGAAGCGGCTGAATACAGCTTCTTGGCCTCGCTGCCAATCATGCTGGGTGTTACATTGAAAGTGCTGGTGGGGGATGGTGACTACTTAGTGGCCAACGCTGGCACATTAATAATTTCGAACTTGGCGGCGTTTATTGCTGGTATGTTTGCCGTTGGATTTTTGATGCAGTACCTGTCAAAACATTCGCTGGCAATCTTTGGTTGGTACCGAATCGTCTTGGCAGTAGTACTTGCTGCCGTACTTTTGCTACAATAGCTTAAAGAATAAAGGGAGAATATTATGAGTCACATTGAACAAACTTTGATACTGTTTAAACCTGACGCCGTACAACGTGGCGTTATTGGTGAAATTTTAACTCGCTTCGAACGTGTTGGTTTGAAGATTGTTGGAACAAAAATGATTGCCCCAACCCGCGAACACTACTACAAGCACTACGAAGAAATTGGCCAAGTCATTACTCGCCGTGGTGAAAAGACATTCAACAACGTTCTTGATACGATGAACGAAGGCCCGGTTATTGCTATGGTACTTGAAGGTATCGAAGCGGTTGAACTCGTTCGCAAGCTCGTTGGCTCAACTGAACCAAAATCATCAGCCCCAGGAACTATCCGTGGCGACTTCTCACACATGAGCTACGGCTACGGTGACGAGCAAGACAAGGGAATTCCTAACCTCATCCACGCCTCAGGCGATGCTGACGATGCTGAAAAAGAAATTCCACACTGGTTTACGCCAGCAGAACTGTATGACTACAGTGTGCTAAACGAAAAGTTTACTCGCTAGTAAACCGAACCCTAGTAAAGAACAAAGCCCCGGGCGTAGTGCCTGGGGCTTCATTCGTACATCATCGTGTCAGTGGATTGAAATCCAACTGGAATACGACCTGGTCGTAGAGAGGGTTGCCGGCATTTGTGCCGTTGAAAAAGGCCTGCGCATCCGCGTAGGAGCTGGTGTACAACCTCTCAGGATTACTTGCAACAGATTCGTCGACTGCATGCTTCGGGTCCACCTTGTTGGCCTTACGATCTTGCGATCTTCCCATCATCTACTCCAAACTAGAAGGTACGAATGTATGCGTACTATCCCAAAAAATGAGCAGAAAGTCAATTTTACACAGACCCCGCCCAAGTAGTACTTTCGCGGTATTTCTGAACGACCTCTGCAACCCGAGTAAGGTAAGGCGCTGAGGCCCTTACCGAACCCGGAGTGAAGCCGTCTGAAGAAATGCCGCGAAAGTACTCCTTGGCAACTGTTATCTGTTAAAATGAAGTAATGCCTCGGTAGCTCAACTGGATAGAGCAGATCCGTCCTAAGGATAAGGTTGTAGGTTCGACTCCTGCCCGGGGTACCAGATGTACTTACGTAACGCTTGTGGTAATATATACCCATGGCTACTACAAAAAACACACCAAAGACAAAGAAATCATCATCAAAATCTGCAAGAAACGCTAAAAACTCGGCACGGCCGTGGACAACGCGTTTTTCTATTTTAACAGTGGGTATTTACACTATCGCAGTCACATCAGTAATTGTTGGGGCTTTATTTGCCTCATCAACCCTAATGGCGCAACATAACCAAACACGGCTTGAGCGTATCCAGGCAATTTACAACAGCCTTGAACTTGGCGATGCGTACCAAGTAAAAGACGCTGACGTCTTTGGCGATAAGCGCGTCTACAATCACGACAAAAGCCGTACTTACTCGTCTAGTATCGAATATTACCACGCCGATACGGTTTCAAACACGGTCGCTAACCTTGAATCAAAAATCAAAGCTGCTGGGTTTGCTTTTGACAACGAACCATATCCAGGCGCTGCTTCTACCCAGTACCACTACAAATCAAGTAAAGGTGAGTACATTCGCGTAACAGTATCAAGTAAGCTCTACGACGATGCACTTACTAATGCACTTATTGTAGATAAAAACGCTTCAAACAGTAAACTTGATGCTTTGGACAAAAATGCCGCTCCATCAAACGTAATTATCAAGGTTAACCTTAACGATAATAACGAGTAGAAATGGCGAAAAAAGACCCTAACGCTAAGAAACTTGATTTCGAAGGTCAACGGCCGGACGAGGAACTATTGTTCGTCTTCCGGCGTCACCTTATTTCGATGCGTAAGGGTTTTTACTTGCTCCTTGGCAGCTTAGTCATTACAGCCATCCCGCCGCTTATCTGGCAAGATAACCTCGAGCTGTTCTTGCTACCGGTTTTTGGGTTTGCACTTGGGCTGATACTGTTCTTTTACCACTACACAATGTGGTATTTCACCATCTATGTCGTTACCAACCAGCGTATTCGCCAAATTACCCAAAAAGGGTTTTTCGGAAAGGATGTAGTCGAGCTGCGACTGTCTAAAATACAGAACATAAGCTATAATATACCAGGGTTCTCTGGAGAAGTTTTCGGGTATGGGACTATCGTAATCCAGACATTTGTAGGGGATCTTGTTATCCGAAATGTTGAACATCCAGAAAAAACGTATAACAAATTGCAAGACGCTGTAAGCACAGTTGTCGAAACGCAGGGAGATCATGAAGAAATTATCTAAATTGCGGCTGAAGAAAAAACAGCCCGAAGCGCCAGCCGGTCGAATTACGACCGATACTTTGGCCGAACACCGCCAACGCGTCTTAGCGGGCGGTCGCAAGTTTAAATACCCGGTTCAGTATGCTCGCCACAAGTTGGTAATGAACGCTATCATTATTATCGTTGCAGCCATTATTGTACTGCTCGGTACAGGCTATTGGTTACTGTATCAAGCCCAAAACACCAGTGACTTTATGTACCGCGTGACGAAGGTTATTCCGGTGCCGGTGGCAACGGTAGACGGCGAACAAGTACGGTATAGTGAATACCTTATGAAGTTCCGCAGTAACCTGCATTACTTAGTTGAAAAAGAACAAGTTGATATTACCACCGAAGATGGCAAAAGCCAGGTTGAGTTTATTAAAGACCAGGCTATGAGGGACGCTCAAGCCGACGCCTATGCCTCTAAAATTGCCGACGAAAAGAACCTCAAGGTAACCGCTGCTGAACTTGAAGCGTACTTGAAGCAACAACGGCAATCAAGCGATGGCAACGAGGTGAGTGAATCAACTTACAATGCCGTTATTCTTGATTATTACGGGTGGTCACCTGAAGAATACCAACAGGCTATGAAGACAAAGTTGCTCCGTCAAAAGGTTGCCTACGCTGTTGATCAACAGGCTGAAACAATCGCCAGGAATGTCGAAACCAGTATCTCTTCGGGTAACAGCGATTTGAATGCACTGGCGACTACTCTCAATGCCGATAATGAAAAAGCAGTCGTATTCTGGCCTGCTGCCTGGGTGCCTAAAGACAACCAAGACGGTGGTTTGGCCGCAGCTGCTTCGAAACTCGAAGTAGGCCAGGTTTCCAAGGCGATAAAAACAACCTCTGGTGATGGCTATTACTACGTAAAGCTGGTTGATAAAAACGATGCCCAAGTGCGTTACGAATACATCCAAGTTCCACTAACAGCCTTCGATGACATGCTTACAAAAGCTGGCGCCGACAATAAAATTTCTGAATACATTTCTGTTCCAAAAATTAACGAACAAACTCAAACTGAACAAACCGAACAATAGGAGGGCACTATGTTTAGCGTACCCGCGCTCAATTACAGTTACGATGCACTCGGCGATTATATAAGTGCTGATATTATGCAGCTGCACCATGATAAACATCACCAAGCGTACGTCGATAAGCTCAATGCAGCGATTGAAAAATACCCCGAACTTCGAGGTGAACAAGTTGAAGATTTACTCGTTAAACTCGACACACTTCCAACTGATATCCGTACGACAGTCCGCAATAACGGTGGCGGCCACTATAATCACTGCTTATTTTGGCTGTGGATGTCACCGCAAGGTGGGGGACAGCCAACTGGTCCACTTTTGGATGCTATTTTGCAGCGCTACGAAACGTTTGAGAAGTTTACAGAAGCGTTCACAGATAAAGCCGTTGGCTTGTTTGGTAGCGGGTGGGTATGGCTTCAGCCGAATATGGATATCGTTACAACCCCCAACCAAGACTCATTGCTAAGTAAGGGTGAACCGGCGCCGCTACTAGGGCTGGATGTTTGGGAGCACGCCTACTACTTGGACTATAAAAACCAACGCCCCGAGTATGTCGCGGCGTGGTGGAACGTAGTGAACTGGCCGGTTGTTGAAGCCCGTTTCGAGACTTTGAAATAGACCTATAGTAATTACTCGCCAATTTTTTGGCATGAAGAAGCCCCTTCGGGCATCCTCGACTCTATGCAATTGCAGAGAAGGATGCCCGTTGGGGCTGTTTTTGAACTATCTTCCCTTTGGAAGGGGGATGAGTCCATCGATGATGTAGTTGAGGTCGTACATACTCGCTCGAATCACGGTGTAGGCCGGGTGTTCTACCAATGCGGCTTCGTCGCTTGGAAGGCCTTCGATCTTCGCTAGGTATTCATTGTCGGCGAAAGTAATAGTCGCTTCCCAGTACGCAACAATGAGGTCGCGCGTGTAACCATCTGCTACTTGGATAAAGCGGTGTTCATCCTCTGATGGGCCTAAAAAGCGGGTGCGCGGTTGGGTTTGGCCATGGTACTGAACGACGATGCTCCTTTGTTTGAATATCCAGAAGTAACGAAGCCCTTCGGTTGCCTTGCTCGTGTAGTCGTCGTAACCCGCTAGGGTGACGCTGTGGCCATCTTGAAACTTAGCAATGACCGTCGTCTCTTCCGTTTTTACGGAATTAACGACGGGCCTAAAAGCAGACATAAAGCCCCCTTGACTAGGTGTCGCATGGATTGCTTATCGCAATAAGCGGTGGGCGCGCAGCTGCTGGGCAAATACGCGAACCGCTTCAGCGGCTTCTTCTTCGCCGAATGTAGTCGCCTCGGCCTTTCTTCGAGGCCACAGGCTCAGCTGTTCGAGGAAGTGGCTCATCACCATGAACCTGGTATACTCCTCCCGAACATCGAAATAGTCCGGGTAGGGGTCCCGAGGGTCTGTGCTGGGCAAGACCATCAGGTGTTCGTAGGGGAGCTGGGAAGTCTGGCCGATGCTGTAGCGAGAATCGAACGTGTCTCTGAGGTGTTTGAAGAAAATCGGCTTCGAGGCGGCCCCTCGATTGTTTTCGATTGTCTCCTTCGTAGCCTGGATGATCGTCGCGCCCTTTGTGTAGCGCGGCAAGTGTATCAATTCGGTAACTAAAAGGTTTTTCATGAGGTCACCTTCTGATCGGATAGGGGCTTACAATGCCAGCCTTTCGTGCACGAGGCCCGAAAAAGCCTCGGCAATTTTGTGGGCTTTGCTTGCAGCAAAGTGCTGGGTACGGCTAGTGACGATAATGAGCCCGTAGGTCTTACCGGGCTCGAATTTCTCGTTTGGGCCATGCTCGGGGGCGTAAATCTCATCTCCTCCAAGGCGCAAACCTTCAAGAAGAATGAACCTCTCCATTGCCTTGCCATCAATCGGGTCAAGCAACAGTATCAATCGTTCAATGGTGTTCCTTGAGTTAGACATACATAGCCTCTCAACTGAGGTGCGATTATTTTTGTGTAAAAAATCTAAAAAACAACTAAAGAATACCACTTTTGGCGGGGTTTGTAAATAAATCCAAGCGGGTCATTGTTCTAAAAAAGTAAAACCCCGCTGGCTGCGAGGCTCACTGAGAGCGCTTCGAAGAGCGGGGTTGGGTGACGTTGCCGTCAGCTACTCGCCACCACCTATACCACCGCCGCCATCCGAACCGCTGTCGTTGCTGCCGTAGTCGTGGTTCGACGACCTGTCGGGGTTG
>Ga0247808_10000984_pt1 | contig 13791 bp, 8 predicted proteins | sample UWRJL089202R1_FD_179914 | JGI IMG/M metagenome (GOLD analysis project Ga0247808, IMG submission 179914) | Plant litter microbial communities from Arlington Agricultural Research Station in Wisconsin, United States - UWRJ-L089-202R-1 | ecosystem: Environmental > Terrestrial > Plant litter >... | reverse complement strand
CAGGTGTGGCTGCTGGTGGTGGTGTGGGGGAACCAGATCTAAACAATGGGTGGATATTTGATTCCTTAGGCTCTACAGGAGAAACGTTTCTCGAGGGCCGAGACTCGCGAATGGAAGCCGATGGGCTATTACTACGTTGGTTACGCCCACTAGGGCTGTAGCTCCGGCTACGATTAGTGCGTGGAGGCTCAAGGTCTAAAGGGAAGCCTGGCGAGTTGCTGCGACTTGTAGTTGGGGAAGCCGGTATTGTCTCGAGGAACCGTGGGCCAGAAGGAGCTATGTTGACAACTGTCTCCACTATAACACTGGAGTAATCCCAAGAGTCAAAGCCATCCTCTACAATCACCGTGGGCTCATGGTGGCTGGAGGTGAGCGACATGGAGCGGTTGGTCTTTGGGCTAATGAGTTTGGTCTTGGAGTCCATTGGACGAACCATATTATTCAGTGAAGAGCGGATGGAAGCCATAGTGTCTGATCCTGACCGAGAGCGATTACTAGAAGTCGGCGGAAATTTTGAGTCTGTAGACGAGCTTCCACGGTGGGATTTCTCTTGTGCATCGCTTTCATCTTGTGGCCTTGACATCGTTTGGTTTGCTATCGTTTGCAGGACCTGTGTGTTGCTGTATCTTTGGATTTGTCGTTGAAACTCTTTCCGCGGTACGAGGATCATGCATATAACAAATGTTGTTTGTGATAACAACGATACTGCCCATACTACGAAACATCCAAGCACCATACTTCTAGTCGAGGTCCCGAGAATTCGCATGGGCAGTTTTGATAAATTTTGCTGCATCGTTCCCAACAACAAGGCAGTAGCGACGGCCGACAATAGTCCAAAAATCCCACCAAATCCGGCCTGAAAGTATGTATGTTGGTGACCCTGATTACCCAAAGGCATGCCGTTTCGGTACCGCACTTGCCTCCCAAGTAGTACCGATGCCAAAACAACCGTCACAGAAGCAAGCCCGGCTGCGATGATTGATATGATTCTAAGAAATTGTGGTGTTGATGAGTGGTTGAGTGTGACGGCGTATATTATGTCGAAAGCAGCTATGGCAGTGGTGGCCGCAACGGCAAACACTCCCAATACAAGAGGCAACGCCTTTAAAGCAGCCATGATGCCCGAAAGAACAAATCAGCGCCGACTGTAAAACACAATTGGAACGGACGGCGGTGTATATTAAATCGTCCCTGTGAACGCCGGGTGACTGAAAGTGCAAACGAGTGACTTGAGCAGCAAACGCTGTCTGGAACACCTTCAGCCGCCTCCTCTCTTCCACGAGAACAAAAAGGGTTTCGGATTGCCGTCCTCCCAAGGAAAAGTCCCTCTTCCAATCTCTCAAGCTTCCACCCGTTACACCCGAGTACTGTGGTGCTTTCTCTGGTGAATGTTGTCCGACCTCATCAAACCTCAATAAGAGTTCCGAGTTAATGGCCACGAATGACTTTTGAGTCCCGTCAGAGTGGTTCCCGCGTGGTTTGAACGGGACAGTTTGGCTTGCTCGGTGAACCCCTTGAGCATGAGCATATATCAGACGTTCAGATATTTGCAAGCACCAAGGTGTGGGCGGAGATGAGACGGCTATCACAGCAATTAGTTGACGAAGGTGCTGGATGGTCGGAAGAGGAATTACTTTAAGTCTCCTATACAAGATGTACTTTTTACTAGGCTCAATTCTCCGGAAATCGGTTGCTAGGAAGGCGGGGCCAAAAATGTGTTATTATTACTGTATTGTTGTTTGACGATAATATAATCGTTTATATGAAACTATTCCCCCCACAGTGGAACCCGTTTGCGTAGTAAATTAATGAGTGGGTTCGATCAAACTTCTAGAAGCTATTTCGCTCTTGGAGAACTGTAACACACTTGCTTGGAGAGGACAATGAATGGGCGACCGAATACCAGACCACGCGATATAAATTGCGGATGATGGTTGAGAGGAGAGGAGGGGAAACTCAGGATCTGTATTCTCGTCCGCGCAGACGCGTCAAGATGGGCTGTTGGTCGCGTTCTACTACTAAGAACCAGGTCTAGCCCCGACATGCCATTCCCTGGATTCAGGTAGGGCCTTTGCCAGCCCTTCCAGCGCCTTACAGATCCTGACAAAAGTTATAAAAGTTTGTTAAGATTAGATCCGACCAGGGGAGATCGCCAATTGGCAATGTCCAAGATCATGGCCGTCAAGTGGGTTCTCCGTGAGGCGGGATAGCTGCGATCGAGCAGGCGGACTGGCCTCAGCTGCGTGTCTGATTGGAGTGGTGCAACCTCAGTAATGCAAGGGGCAACGGGACGACGTGACAAGTTCGCGTAGTTGTATGTACATCGTACTGTACGCATCAGACTCTTGTTGTAACGTATTAACTTTGGCGAGTTCGCTTTAGACTTTTCCGTGGTTCTGAGATCTACTTACTGTACGCCCTTTCGATTGACTACTCAGACGAAATCATTGATGGGCCGGGTTGAGGGTTCAATTCATGAAGCTAAGAAAGTGAGCTTTGACACTGACATCATGATTTCTTTTTCACACTTGTTATTGTTGTTTGTTATTGATGTTGTTTATTGTGTTGTGGCCCGTGTGTTTCTTTTGTTTTTGTTTTCTTGCTAGGACCAGCCCAATGCGTTCCTGATAACAAGACGTCCTGACATTAACGAAAGCACTGTACCCACCTGCTGACTTGCATCTCTCCAGGATGGAGCTGATAGAGCTCCCCTGTTCCAAGGATTTCGCTGGATCCGAAGCAATCCATCTGAACTGGAGCAAGATTAACAATTTGAAACCAACCCGCCAAAGCAAGATCCAAGCCTCAGGGAGATCGGCAGCAAGCCTATAAAGGGCCACTTGGCGCTTCCAGCTATGGTATTTCTGCTTCTGTTGCCATCCTCCTTACGTTCCCCGATTGGTCGAGGAGGTCTAGTTGGTAAAGACGAAGTCTCGTCTGGTTTTACGGCAAGGCCAGCGCTACTACCGAATGTATGCACGGTTACTATTAATCCAATGCCGTTCCTGGTTCTTCTAGAGTTCAGACGAGTCTATTCTTGTCGTTTCTCTTTTGTTTCTCTATTGTTTCTCTGTCGTTGGTGTATACCACTACCACCATTGCAGCTCAGTTTCAAGTTTGACGAACTATCGTAGCATTTTGGGCATAACTTCAAGCAAACAAGTTTTGCAGGTAAATTGACATGCGGAGTGCTTATCGGCAGTCCTCGACTCGTTATTTCCTTCGTTAGTACCAAAATGGCCGTGAAGCTTGGGCAGCTCGCACGTCTTACTCTCATTTCGCTTACGTTTTTACGAAGACTTTGTATGCAACAAGGAAGATTCATGAAGCCGGGAGCCCGATGGAATAATGTTTAAGAAAGTGACGTGAGCTCGTTCCACCTCCATTCCGAAAGACCAATGGATGAAGGCAATCCCCTATAATACGCATACAATAGACAATCAAGAATGGTGATTTGCGCAAGGTAGAACCATAGTTTCAGCTTCATATAAGTAGCGACTCGTGCAATTCCATCTCTAGATTTTTATGAGATCCTTCTGATAGTAGCCGTTTAATCTCCGAATTGCGTATGCCAGAGCCCGAGAGTCTCATAGCATACCTACCTACATTGTACCTAAAGGTAGGGTACCATAATCTTGACACATTAGTCTAGTTGTTCCGACCACCCCTCCTTTTATATGTATAATTTTTAAGATTCAGAAGCCTATATATATAGAAAACCCTCCACAAAGAAATAGGACCCTTCAAGGGTCGTAATCCTGAGAGGCGCCTTGCGCGGGCGACTGAGCGGCGTAGGATGCTTTAACTCGTGGGAGGCCGACTGTGGCGCAATGCTGCCTTGTATCAGGTTCCATCGTCCTCATCTATCAATGTCGCTTCCAAACGAGGGGAAGACTACCTGTAGAGCGTGTCGTTGTATCCTAGAAGATCTTCAAAACGGGATGGAATAACTTCTTTACGATCGGCCAATCCGAGAAAGCAGGAGTGTTTTCCTTCTCTCATAATGTTAAGAAATGACAAGACTCAGAAGACACGCTGAAGCTGGCTTCGGATAACAACTACCACGACTGGCGAAGGGGCGTTTTATATTCACAGAATCTTCCGACGTGCCCAGCTAGCTATACTGTAGTAATACGTGGCAGTTCCTAGCAACTGATCCACGTGGCATGAGCGTAGATTATACATAGGAAGAGAATGCACAGCTAGAATCGGGAGAGCCGGAAATGTCTTGAAAATGCGTTGCTCTAGACTTCCCACTCCCAAGTCTCAACTCAACCGCGGCCGGAGTCCAGTTGCAGCCACACTTCACATCTTTGAAGAAGTGTGAAAAAGACTATCTCCGAAGTCCGATTTGCAGAAGCCATCAACACGCCTTGGCGCTCGCAGATTCCAGGCCGGTTGCGGTCTAGAAGAGGAATCAATAGACTTCTCCAGCCATGCTCGCAAACAACATCAAAATTGGTCATCACGTTCGAGCGACTGCAATTAATAAGGCTCCTACTTACTGCTTTCCGCCCTCCACGTTGCTCTTCACCATGCTTTCAATCTTTATCCAACTCACCGTCACTGGATCCGGCTTCACCGCATGGCTTACCACTAACCACTGACCAAGTCATCCACTGTTGACGTGCCGTATATATGTAGGTGTATCTCAGTTCCCACCTTTTTGCATGAACATGTTGTTTTCAGACCCGGCACTTTTCGCGTCCTCGTGAATTGTAGAAAACTGTCAGAAGAATCCCGTTAGACTTTTCTTTCATCTCATCATGAGCTCTTTCGCTCTGTTCTCATTGCTGCCGACTGAGCTGCGGCTCAAGATCTGGAATCTCAACCTGCCTGGCCCGCGCATTGTCCCAATACACTACACATACACATCGTCCGATTCTACAACCCCAACTCCTCACGATGGGTTCATGGTTGGCTGCACTTCGATTGCCCAAATCCCAGCAAACTTGCATACGAATCACGAGTCTCGTCGTGAAGCTCTAAGATCCTACGAGCTCTCGTTTAAATTGCAATATAGCCAGGCCAAAGCGTTCTTTAACCCCACCATTGATGTCCTATATTTTGGCCCGAAGAACGGGCATCTCGATAGCTTTAAGAACTTCTACACCGCAGGCACCATGATGGCACATAGCGATCGGAGCAAAGTCACGAGGTTTGCGGTCCATGAGGATCTCTTCTACCGCTCCGAAGATATTGTCTCAAGTGCCCGAATTATAGATTTCTGGGAAATCTTAGAAAGAAATTTTGAGAATGTGCAGCAGGTTGTAGTGGTTACCCGCGATAGAGGAACAAGACATTGTAGGCTTCGCTGGTGCAACTTAGTCGCGGAGATACAGTACAGCTTGGATGAAGTTGTGGCGCAAGGTAGGAAGTGGGAGGTGCCAGTATGGGATATTGTGGCACTTCCTGAGAAAGGACAGGATCTTTGTGTAGCTGAATGGGATGCTTTCACTCTTACCCAGAAGGATAAGGAGTCTCATTTACCTGAGTGGCCATTTGGCCGGTGGAGGATGAAGATCGAACAACCTGTGCTGCTAAAAGAGGGGAAGTGTTCGTAGAAACTGCCTGTAGTCTAAATACAAAGAAGATGAAAACAGCCAGAGTTGTATAGATGATCCGAGTCGTCTCTATAATACCTTCAAAGTCTTAGTCTCGTTTATTGTCCTGAAAATGGATCCCAAAACAATAGCACTCGACAAAAGAACTACAGCATACCGGATTCATTCAAAGCAAGTTATCCTTCCAGTTCCCATGAATTTCGTCAATTCCACTGATTGAAACACCGCGATATGTGAGCGAATGCTAGATAACTTCTATTACGATAGGAAATCTCACTCAACAGACTGGATATACTTTAAAATAGGACTGGATTGCGCTATAGGATTTCTCCATGATGACGCGAATAGTCTGGTTAGTGTCATGAAATGTTCGAGCGATGTTAAGTCAAGCTAGCTTCAACACCGGTCTGGTGGCATTCTGATTTGAACTGCAGCGTACTACATAAATGGATCATATCCTCAGATATTTCTCCTCATCCACAGCATTTCCAGGTCTAATACATTAAATCTTTCAGTAAAACCAGATCTAGGCGACGAGCACACAGAAATTCAAAACTGTCCATCGATTTCTCAGCTACAAAACTTTATGAATCATTAGTCTTAAAATCCTTACTGTTTGAAAGGATTGTTCATCGCAGGATTTCCCGATGAAGATGTCATGGTTCCAGGAAAAACCTCCACTTCCACAGAAGCCCTGGTCAGGCACTTATAATTCACAGCAAAGCAAAATCGCCATACCTGACATGGACGATTTCTCCTCTCGGATACCGGTGATGGCGAAATTCATCATCGGCGCGCCAAAAGCGGAATTTCTGATCTCCAAAGAGGCAGTCTGCAAAGTATCACCAGGTCTTCGAGCGGCCTTTGGTAGTATCCCCATCAACGGTGCCTCACAGGCGTACACACTCCCCGACCTCAGCGTCGAAGCTTTCTTAGAATTCAAGAATTATGTAGAGTGGAAGGGAACAGGAGACAGACTCAAGATACACGCTGCGCCAGGGGTTGCACGGAGTCCACATTATCATCGCGAGCCATGCACCGAATCTTGTTTTGCTCGCGAAAGGGTAATGGTCGAGCTTTGGGTGTTGGGCGAGAAGCTGAAGATGCCCAAGATGCAGAATGCGGTTGTTGATTGCTTAATGCGGCTTGCTAATCATCATCAACGCCCATTACACCTGGACCCCAGAATGTGTACGTATTTGTGTTTTCACACGGCGAGAGGTTCGGCACTACGGTTGTTCGTGGTTGCTCAACAAGCTGCTGCAGGGAGGGATAATAGGGTTTTCATGGATTTGCCAACAAGGAATATGTTGCAGTTGAAGACGGCTATCGAAGCGGGTACTGAAAGTCCGGACTTCAAATTGTTGTTTTATGTTGTTGAAAGAAGGAGAAATAGGTACTATGCTGAACACCAAAAACGTCAAGAGGTCGAGTGTGCAAGAATTATGCGAGAGAGGAGAGAGTATGACGAGGAAAAGAAGGTATTCCAAGAGGCTAACACCGCAAGAAGAGAAACATATAGGAAAGAACGCGCAAAACGTGGAGATCGTAGACATAGTCGTCCACATAGTAGAGATTTGACGGACTTCTTTGGTAACCTAACAAAACGGTAGAAAGTTACTAGATAATCGACTGCAGAGCCTCAGTGCAGATTTAAAAACCAGAACATTCATTTATTCTACATGATATGTCCTTTAGGACCTTAGAAGGTACCTGGAGCACATGGGGCATGTGCCCGTAGTGAACAAAGATCGTAAGATTCTACATAGAACATTGTGTCTATTCGACACACAATACAACCACATAAAAGCTGCTACAATATATTCCAACGTTCAAGCTGTCTCGTAACTAGCTTTCAAGAGACTTCGTATGAAACCCTTCCTTGTCGAAATTTCAAATTTAGCAAAACATAAACGAATACTATACTTCATCCCGCCTCACATCACATTAAGTATCATTTCCGAGACACTTTGTCAGCAGTGGGTACTCCTTAACTAGATTCTAATCTAAAACTAATGCTATCATGGTGTTCTCAAATCTTGCTACCATGTTTTAGCCATGGCCGCCCAATTGCGATTTTTTTCCGCATATTCCTTACGTTTTGCTGAATCGATGTTTTCGCACTTGATCCATGTTGGTGGCATATCACCCTTCCACTTTATCAAATAACCTTGCCCCGTAGTACCATCCTCAAAAACGTGACTCTCTTCATCAAAAACTATAGCTTGAAAGACTTTGGGAGTACTGGAAATATTCTTCCATGCTCTCTCTTTGATCCTCCAATGCGTTTTGTGTTGATGACCAACATCTTCGTCTCTCACCCACTCTGGCTTCCAGCTGTTTCCGAAATCGTCATATTCCCAGTCTACTAGATACTCGATAACTTCAGCCCGTTGTCTCTTTTGCCTTTTTGCATGTTTGTAGACAGTGACAGTCCGGGATGCTAGAATCTGTTGTACTCCGTATGCAACTTTCCGTTCTACATCTCGAGAAAGCTGTCCTCTTGAGGGTTGTAGGATTTCAGTTTCGCTTTGGGTGGGAACAGTAATCTCCTGTCTTCCAATTTCTGATTCTTCTTCCGCTATTGTAATGCCTTGTATGACGTGCTGTATGATCACAGATTTATTACAGTCTGTGGTTGACAGATTTTCATTGGAAAAGCAAGTTCTACTAGGTGATGAAAGACTGTCAGAAGATGAAGAGATACTCCGGGTCCTTAAAGTCTGGGCATCAATAGGTCCCGAGTTTGAAGATCGCATACTGCAAGAATTTCCACTAGTCGTAAACACTTGCATCTGAATATTCTTGCGGAAGATAACTATCAGTATTATAGTAAGCAGAAGTACGAAGAGTAGTTTTACAGCATATTTGGACAACTTACAGTCTCTCTTTGACTGATTACCTGTCGTTAAGTCACAAAAAGACACCAAAACCTTTCCCGGTATCCAATGAACAACCAGATGCTCAGAGGAAGGCACAGGAGTCTTATCACCATGAGGTAAGTCCCTCGTGGCGATCATAATGCTGTCCATTTTCCCTCCATCTATCACCCACAATCTCTGAGCACATTTCATCCCGACTGCCCACGTGCATGCCTCATGAAAACATGCAAAGACCCTAAGATAATGGCCACCTACAGGATGGTAGCTTCCACGTGAAGTCGATTCTACGATAGACTGATAGAAGCCTTCAATAGAATCCGGTGGCGTGAAAGTATTTGGTGCATCAAACCCTTTATGAAATCGATCTGCCGGCGAAAGGCTAGACGAAGGTGAGGAACACTCAATATAATAGAAGGCACATTGCCGGTGCTTGGGCTCCAAGAAATGATGTCGAACCTGCTGATTCCACTGGCACCACTGGCCTGATGTATTAGTAACGTCGAACTTTTTAAAACTGAGAGATGTGTAGCCATATATGAGTTCAGGAGCTAGTTGAAACAACATACTTACTCTGTGCTGCATTAATTCCCGTCTAGCTTGGGCTTCAGTTCTGGAACACATTATGGTACTCTGGTGTTGTTAAGATTTGAAGGGAGATGGGCGCAACTTTCCCTAAGGATGTGCCTCGTCTCGGAGTGGCGAAATACCGAGTGTTGAGGAAGGAGCTGTTTGTATGGAAAATTGAAGGGAGATAGCACATCTTATTGAGAAGCCTCATTTTCGAGCTGTTCCTCGGTAGTGAATCATGTATCATTATTCACAAAGGAGTTTAAAGTCAATCTGTGCTGCTCTATGCACTCATATACCAATATCTGAGACGCTACGACGTATTCGAGTATCGAGTCTATACAGTTTACTTTATTCTAGCAGTTTTGAATCTCAGGCACTGCCTCCGTAAATGTGTAGTTGCCCAGATGAAATATTTCTTGTTTGCCATGAACACTTTACTAATTCTAAGACGTTGTGGGAACTATTATGGATAACGACTCACGATACATAAGTTTATAAACCTACCGACACATGACTATTTCTTAGCGCGACTTGCACTAACCATGAATTGCCTAAAAATGGATCTAGTGCTACCTAATTAAAATTCCTGGTATCAAGATGCATAACAACGCCCCTAATTCTCATTTCCCTCTTCTACGGTGCTGTTGGTAAGTAACAGCCACCAGCTAAGACCAAATTCATCCTTGTGAATTTGACCTTATAGACGGGCGATTTCTTCGTTGGGAAAGCTAGAATTTGATCTGGCGTAATCGTGGTGTCCTTCCCCTGCCTCGATGTTAGTATTTTGTGCACGATAGCCTCAACTTCCAGGAAAGTGATATCATACCTTCTTCTTGGCGCCCACGCCGGCTGTCGCAGTCTGAGCAGAAACTGTGGTATTTGTGATTCTCGACGCATCGGCTTGACCCCCAGTGCCGATGACCTCGCCTTCACTACTTTTAGAGTGATCAGCTGGAACCTCAATATCCCATAGCCGAACCGTACCATCCGCGCCACCAGATACAAGCACTGTCGATTCAACACTAAATGAAAGCGACCAGATGCCTCCCTTCCCGTGACCCCTGCAGCGTTTTATTTGAGTTCCTTTGGCTAAATCCCATAGAATTATACTTCCACCACCATCTGCGGATGCCAAAATCTTGCCGTTGGGACTACACTCGAGGGCGCTGACAAACTCTGAATGGCCACTGAAGACACGAACGCATTCGCCAGTTGTGAAAGACCACATGCGAACAGTTTTGTCGACTTGGTCGCTAGCAGAGAAGACATACGCACCATTAGGGTGCCAGGCAATTTGACTGACGTTGGAATCGTGGCCAACCATCATTCGGAGATAAGAAATATGGTCCTGTCCCCAAACACGAACGGTCTTGTCCCAGCCACAGGAGACAAAGTAATGACCAAATGGCCCCCAACGGACATTCCAAACAGGCCCTTCGTGGCCTTTATAAACAACCAGGCAAGTCCAGGCCTCGAGGGACCAGAGACGGATAGTTTTGTCAGATGAAGAAGAAAGAAGTAGCTTTGGGGCAGTCGAGGGGGTGTTCTCATCAGTACCCTCAGGGCTTTCTATTGAGGGAGAGAAGGACACGCTATAGACGGAAGCAGAGTGGCCGATAAGTCGGCGAGAGCTGGATGGTGTGGAATTGGGGGTAATAGAGGGTATTGGATCGCCATGTAGGTTCCAAACTCGTATGTAGGACTCCTCTGTGCCTACCGCAACCAAATTATTATCGTCCGAGAATTCAATGCATGTTATTGCATCCAGAGAATTATGGAATGTGAACATGCAGACCGAGACTGCAGGCCCAACTCCACCAGTGCGACTCTCAATCTTGAAGCGATCTCGGTGTTCCCGAACCTTCTGCACCTCCATCGTTACATCATGTGCCCTTGAAGGAGGCAATGGTATGTCGTTTCTACTCGGCCCATCCAAGCTGTCCTCACGCTTAATAGTCATATCAAACTCCTCCACTAGTGAATTCTGACCAAGTTCTGGTGGGTTTCTAGTGTCTTCCTCCTCAAGCTGGGCACGAACATCCTGTGCTAAGTCACTTTCCATAGCCATGGGTCCCAACTTCAAGATCGCGTTGTTGTCCATGATGTCTTTGTTACTGACACCTTCAAATGCACCAGGTATTCCTTCTTGCAGGTCAACCTCATCGGCAGCATTGCCACGAGCCTGTTTGATTATTGCTTCGAAGCTGTACTGATCAACAGGACCTCGCTGTGTCGTTTTGATTTCACAATATGTCGAGAGTAGATACATGACGACCTGTCCTCCATTGGAAGGGGAATTATTCTTTCCATCGTTACTTTCCATGTGAGTGATGAGATTCGCCCAAGCGGTGCTATTTAAGGGAATTCGGTACTTTGTTCCACGGTATAGCTTGGCGGTAGGGTCCTCGAATACTATAGCGAAAGTCAGTCAATATACCAATTGCTAAGCTATGGACTCCTTGCACAAAGCAACAGCAGTGGCCAATTGCAAATAAACTGAAACCAATGAAACTAATCCAAACAACAATATGCTTTCTCTCGTGGCATCTTCAGGTTTTGCTCTAACAGGGAGAGCTTAGTGTGAAATTAAGATGCCTACCGCTTGCAAGACTCATAGAATTTGATAAAGAATTTCCAGAGAGTAGACTTGCCTTGGGTTGAGGATGATATTTTCTCAAGTGTTCGAAGCACATCATGGTGATGGTTCTCAAAATCGGGTCCAAACGTGTCCAGATACGATTTTGCCTCTTTCCAGTAGCCTTGCGTAACCATGTCTAGATACGAATATATAAATACAGGCCATAGTGTTCGCCGAAGCTCATACTATCATTGCATTAGTATGGCGCACTGTCTAAATTGCGAGCACTGAAAGTTACCTTATAAATATCCAAATTGGTTTCCACCCAAGATTTAAGTAGTCTATATGCCAAGCTATACTTTTCTGTAGGAATTCGTACTGACATGGGCTTGAGACCTTTGGCGATATCTTCGAGGGTTTTGGACTCTTCTCTTAGAGTTTCCTCCGTCTTAGTGTAACCTTTCTTTAGAAGGTAATCTATGACCTGTGGCATTTTATCAGCTACTGGTTCCCATGCTGAACTCCATGAGATGTTGCTGCGATACTGTATATGCGCCATAATGCCGTGATGGGGGCAGGTTGCAACGTCGTTGGGTAGACCTAATGGCTACGGGAGAAAGATAGACCAGAAGTCGGTGCTGGCCTTGACTTTCTTGTCCATGATGAGGAAGAAGCCGCGGACGAGTCCAACACGTGATGTATAAATGGAATAAAATATCTCTTACTATTTGGTTTAGATTTTGCTGGCTCAAGTTCTGTGTCGGGGGAGGTGGTCCTTGACCTCCGCCACCATGCTGACCGCTTCCCCCAGCGCTTGGAGGGCCATTTGAACCGCCTTGAGCCTGGTGGTTGGCCATTCTTGCTCCCAATGTCTAAATTACCTCAGACAGCACGGTTTCAACGTAGCACCTGGCAGTTCCTATACCCTGTTCCTCTACCACGATGCCATCTAATAATCACCAAAGTAATAAGAGAAGCTGATTATGGCTGTGATAAAGCTGGATGTGTCAAATAAAGATGCTGGGTGTCGATTGATTTTGCGCGTCGAGGATCCAAGTTGGACGAGACTCGCGAACTGTGGTGGAATCGAGAGCTCAGATGTGGAACACTAATGCAGGCTGCCCCTCTAAAAGCTGGCCCAAGCTTTGAGCCTCATCCCCGGTCTTGGCACCACTCTCCATTTCAATATTCCACCTGCTCAGCTCTTCCTGGACTAACCCATCATCTCAATTTGGAGGACTACTTCGCTCCATACTTGTTAAACGCCCTGTCTAACCACTACGCTGCCACGCTGCCACGGAGAAGATGCCATCAACAGAGGAGTTTGTGCCGTTCACCAAGGCAGAACGCATTCAACAGCTCAACGATGTGGATAAGGTAACTTCTGCCTTCTATTCAACCTAAACCATGCTGACGTTCAACCGAAAATAACAAGCCTTCTACACTCCGCGGGTCTCGCGCTCCAAACTCTCACCGCATCCCAAGAATCCAATTCTGTTTCGTCAATAGTAGACAAGAAGAAGGCTTTCGAAACATCTACCGATAATTACTTGAAAACTCTCCAAGCTGTAGAGGTTCAGCTAGAAAGACATATTCTTGGACTAGAGGAAGAAACTGTCATACCCAAAGATCCGCCAAAGCCAAGAGAGAGGGGCCTGACGGTTGAGGAAGAACAAAGACGATTGGGAGCTATGGGGAAGCCTGAAGAGAAGGATATCGTGAGTATAAATGAAGGTGCTATGGGAAAATTAGACCTTGGATGGTTGAATAGCAGAGCTGGAAGGGTAGATAGGGGCATGGAGGCTGAACTATGGAGCAAGGCGAGGAGGTTCTTAGAGGACGAGGCTGGTAAGGGTATAACCAAAGAGTCAGAGGATCATGATATGGAAGATTAAGGTTCGGTTGTACAAAACGAATTGCCAAAATGAACAACATTGCAATGAGAATCCGAAAATGATCTGATGTACGGTAAATTCCGTTCGTGAATCTCAATCGTATAGTCGATTCAAATTTAAATATTTTGATATCGCACCTGTTGCGTATGGATTGCATCATTTACAATTTTTCCAGTTGAACTGCTGCCTAAAAGTACAATTGTAGGATATGGCAAATTTCCAAGATGAAATTTTCTCGAACAATATCAAGTTAAGTTTAGAGTTGGAATATTTGTTGCGGACTGAGCATCAGCTCCTTTTAA
>Ga0247808_10000983_pt1 | contig 13794 bp, 7 predicted proteins | sample UWRJL089202R1_FD_179914 | JGI IMG/M metagenome (GOLD analysis project Ga0247808, IMG submission 179914) | Plant litter microbial communities from Arlington Agricultural Research Station in Wisconsin, United States - UWRJ-L089-202R-1 | ecosystem: Environmental > Terrestrial > Plant litter >... | reverse complement strand
AGAGTCTACATTAGGAGCATTCAGCAATTTCTTACTTTTATACCCTTGGATCAATAATATATACTAGTCCAGTATAATTTAAAGCTTTATTAGAAGCAGGGTATCATTGAAATGTGCGGAAGCTCGCAAGTTATCAATATCGAGATGTCATACAGGACCTTGTTTGACCCCTGAATGTTGGTGGGTCCCCCGGACCCTACATAAAGTCCGGATTATTAAGACGTATAAGATGTCTTTTATACTAAATAACTGTAAAATTTCTATCTAAGTCCTATATCTAAATTAATATCTCTAATACTTTGTTAATTACATTTTTTTCTTACAAAAAGTATATATTTTCGACCGTATATAGGTCCTAAATAAGTAAATCTAGCAGGTAGCAAGTTTCAGGCTGTAGATCTACGTTGAAATACACATACAGGCGGACTCACATCACGATATAATGCAGAGCATATTTTAGAAACTATTACAACAGAACAAGTTAGGTCAATGACCATCTTCATCATAGTCCTCAGTCTCGCCTGGCCACGGCGTTCGACGAGACTCGTCATCATGTCATTATTCGTACGCTAGTGTCATCACATAGGAAGATGGCTGATAGCTACATGTCTAAGCGGGACTAACGTCGCGGAAACAATACTGATTCGAAGTGCTCGCGGCGTATTTGCGATAAGGAGTGTATGATCTTACCCAAGTGAGTAAGAAGAGACATTGAGCTCATCGCTGTTGCGTCTTTTCTTTCCCTGGAGAAATGCTTGTCGAAATAGTGGAGGTTCAAACCTCTGCCCTGCACGGTCCTCGCATTTTCTATCGTGTATATATATAGTTAGACAGATCCCCATTAGTTAGAAGAATTGGTCAACACATTATCAAGCTATTATTTCTTTTAACAATGCTTTGACAGCCCTCTTTTAGATATTTTTCCTTATCTCAGTCATGCTAGGCAAGCTCGCCTAGCTCCATCCTTATCGTTTTGTGAACCCCAGCTTGGTTCTTCCATCTGATCATTTTCTCGTAAGCCTTGGCTATCTCCTTATTATGTTCAACGTCACTTCACGCAAGATGTTTCAACAAAAGAATTTCATGGATCGCTTTCCACAGCATTTGGCCAGGATTAGTTTTTCGACCTACTTGTTACATGCCCAAATCTTGATGTCCATAAACATTCCCCGTAGTGACAAGTTGTGTGAGATTCTTCGATTGTGGAGAGACCACCAAAAAGTCCGGTTTGAGATAGGCTTTCTCGTATGCTCGCTAATTTTAGCTCCAGCTACATTTGTGCCTCGGATTCTTTTCTGCCGAAGGGCAGATGAAATAGTGTTAATTCCAATAGGCGGATAGCATTAAAATAGTTGACTTTACAGAGGGATTAGACCTTTTTTTAACTATAAATCTAATGTTTATTTATGGGATGTAATAACTTGATAGAAATGTCCTTACCTTGTAAATAGATTCCCTCGTCAGTAACGTAAGGTCAATCTGCAATATCTTTTCTTTCGTAACTACGATAACTTTCGCAAACTGGGTTGACTGAAGCTAAGGTATTCAAATCCCTTCTGCTAGTTACAATGGAAAAAATAAGATTCTTATTGAGAGGATGTCTTGTAATTTCCTTGCACCTAATCGACCCAAGCGGTGTTATGAACCTTCGCTGATCAGAGGGGGAAGTCAAATCGTAAACCCGAATGAATTGATATCTTAGATTCAAATCAGAATAACGAAACTATCCAAGAGACTAACGTTAGGCAGCCAATGCTGAAAGACATACATATCTCAACTACAAATGTACTAAGTTCATGACATCTGTAATATACTATATTATAGTTTGAATACTTTTCTGTTATATCTCTCTGTATACATAGTTGGGTCTAGATAAAAAAGGGTGTGTAGACGGAAAGTAGCATTCCAATGCACGATCTCAGAACCCTGGCAGTGCTGCCTGCACAATCATTCAGAGATGAAATCATCACGTGCGTACGAACACAAACTACTTTTCGCACACTCCCCACATCTGAAGCTTTTGATTATAACTCTCAGTTCATACTTCAAACTTGCTGGCTCAATATTCTCTAACAATATTGAAGCTTCGCATTTGAAATGCCGACCATGGTAGAAAACAAAGACCTAATAGACATTCTGGCTGATAAGAGAGAAGATCGCAAAATTCAAACCGCAGAAATTGTGGACAAAATAGCCAACGAGCACCCAGAAGCAAATATCGCTTCCAAAGGTGAATGGTGGGTGCCCTCTATCAACTTCAGCTACGATTTAAAGGTCAGAGCTCTCTCTTCATTGGGACTTTGCTTGAATTCATAAACTAACAGTTACAGTTGCACTCAAATATTTAGAAGATACAAATTTAACTATTCTATATTCATCTTCACTGGGAGTTTGGTGCCCCCATAAATTCATCACGGTTTGTAAAAAGAGATCAGTGGAGGAATTTGCGTAAATCACCACTGCCGGCTCATAGCTCTTCTAAACTTGAGCCTCCAAGCTTGAAAAGACGCTTCCCCTCCTCCAAGGCTGACTTATCAGGCATACCTGTGACGCAATTTATGTTAGAGGGTATTCAGTCGGGTTGAGCGAGGGTGCACGTGACATACATAACAAACACCTCTCCTCACAGTTCGAATCGCTCTTTCCACCCTTGCATGAGCAAGTGATTTTGTTCCCACTGGCAGTACAGGTTGCCGTCTGCTCTGACAGACCGCAAAATTCTTTGCAGTCTTCCTCGTCTTCCTTATCGCAATCGGATTTGGTGACCGAGAAAGATGGAACTGTGCGGTAATTAGAACAGTTTGACAAGCTCCACTATAAGAGAGCTCGCATACCTTGAGCACTACCCTTCTCTGCATAAGTCTCGGTCAGAACAGACATCTCGTCATGAGCTGGAACTATTTATTGTGCATCAGTTGTTGACCTCAGCCAAATGTCAAACAGCTCCTACCATTGCGGTCAAGATTCATCCCTGATGCCAGTACTAGCACTGCCGAAAGAACTAAGGTTGACTTGAAAAACATCATGATGGGAATTCAGTGTTGTGTTTTGATACTTTTCGTGTAGTATAGAGAAGAAGACGGTTGAAGAGTGTCTTTGGCCTTATCGTAGAGGTTGAAGTAAAGGTAAGGCAGATGAACGTGATGACGCTTATGTGTCAGCCAAGACCAGCACCACATGATCACGAGGCGACGAATAATGGGCCACCGTAGTCTGCGTGGCGGTGTTTGTGCCACAACCCATCTAAGGCATAACGCTATACCCTAAATGGCGAATTCCGTTAGAAACGAATTTAGAAGGGTAGCGTTGCAAATGGGAGAACAAACCCCCTTTTCCAAGAATCCTCTCGTAACCATTCTCCTTAATTTTCTTATATTTTAATTGATCATCCTTGTGAAGTCTATCGTTTAAGAGAGAATTTTGTCTTCCAGGAATAGAAAAGTCAAAAAGCAGCTTGTTCGAACTACTCAATTGGGGAAGTAGTCTTTTCTGCAGCGCTAGTAAAAGCTGCAATGCGCGAATATAAGATTTCGGATCACGTCTACTTTGTGTTACAGAATGCCATTCTGCTTTGGACGGGCTTTCCCTGAAGCGTTACAATAAAGTTGGCAAGTTCTTGCAGCAGTTTCAAATGTTAGCACTTGTGACAAAGTAAACAAGTATACTAGATCGCCTAGAGTCTTTCTATAAATAAGCTCTCTCCCTCTCAGCTTATGTCTCTAGCTAGAAGAAAAGACAATTCATAGCGTCTACTTTTAAATTTAAATCTGCTGCTAAGTAATAGCTAGTTTATGGTTATTTTGACTGTTTGGAATATGTATATTCGACTTTCAAGAATGTTTTACTTTTTGACTCTTCCAGCGAAAAAAAAAAGAAAACACGCACAATATAACCTACTGGCTCGTGTACATTTTACCAAATGTGTGAAATGACAAATGACGTCAACCTCTTGAGCTGAGCACGAAATCTCGAACGCTCAACGAGCGTCCATATGAAAAGAAACCCTGTCAAAATTGCTAGGTATCCGTAAAGCTCCCATCGACAACATTTTACAAGCACCCAATCCGATACGCGTTTTGAATAATCCCTTGTCTTGTTTCTTATTGTCATCTTATAATAGCTTGATTAAATTGAGGATTTCTTTCTATGGCAATTCTTTTTAATCGTATAATGATAATACTTGAATAAATATATCAAATTGTTTTAAGCCCACTGCATTAGTACGGCAGCTAAGATGTTTACCACAGTACTGGGCTCTCGCACATAGTCTAAGCAACAGATAGTAATATTAGAACATTCCAAGAAAGTTCACTTTGCAGAGAATTCTTTCTCAAAATCTAGATCAATTCCATTTTCCTCAGGACTAGAAAACCCGATTCGTTTCACAAGTTACTATTGCCTAACCACAAGAAACTTTGAATTGGCCACAGCTCGTGCAGCGAGAAATATTGGGTGTCATTCTGAGCCCTGGGAATAAATCAGTGTTTATTATGGGGTAGATCCATAGTCCCCCAAATTGCGATAACTTTGCTAGGCGAGCTGTTTTGATTGAGGCTGAATTAGGCAGGTAAGGAAGGATATATGCAAAATAAATGAGCCGGTCAATGCTACGTGGTGTCAGCTATTGAATTGCTTGCATAAAAAGAAGAGGTTCGTCGCTCCTCTTCGCACAAATCTCAGAACAGAGCGCCGCCCTGGTTCGCTCACGAGAGGGGCTTGAATCATGACGAACGATTGGTCCTCTGACAGATAATAGTTGCAATGTCGCGGCCCGTGTAGGCCTCAAGTCATGCATTCCATACAGAACTCGTATTGTTCGGACGGATTTATGTCTGCCAAGTTCCGACAAATCTGGCCTGCCAAGGCATGAATCGATATGTCGTGCGTCGGTCAGCAATTTATTTGGTAACATAAAGGGAAATAAGCTATTTTTTATGGGCTACGTTGCATTACCTAGTGCTGCACTCTAACTAAAGGGTATTGAGATTTTTCTCTTATGGCGTCCCTATTTTGAATATAATGTTCTGGCAACCTCCTCTTTTTGAGGGGTATCTACCACTGGACTGATAACATGTGGGCATTTTTTATTCTCTTCCTCGTTTCCACAACATTGAGCCAAACGCTCAACAATTCAGTCGAGCCGGTCTGGAATACCGAGTGTAAGACTTGTCCGTACAAGTTGTGTCCGAATTCGAGATACTACGGTACTGGTTATGGTACTTCTGAACTTACATTAACATGCTGGACACGCGGCACTGTGATTGACGGTGACAGGTAATATGATCAGTTTCTAACGCTTTGGCATGAGGATTAACGAGTGCAGCACATGGTTGAGAACAACAGATGGCTGCTATGTCACACAGTATGATTTACTTGAGTATGCCGGCGAGTGTGAGTGTTTTCCAATATTTGAGTGCAGAAAATAACATGGAATTAACAGCCCGTAATCAGACAGAGAAGACTTGCCCTACTGTGGACGCGCGTCCGAGGCTGAGATATACACCACCCAAGCGGCGCAATTGAGATACAACACAGAATGCAACATAGGACCGCACCTCAGTAGTGACAACGTGCACTACCATAAATACGGCACGCCATTGTCAATAACTTGCTATACAGAGGGTGATGTGATTATCAATGAAACGTATGCTTCTTTCGCCTTCAATTTCCCTCTTCGTTAGATGATGTTATGTAACGCTAAGTACTAAACCAGGACTTGGCTGAAGACAACTTCGAATTGCTATGTAGCACAGATTGGCCTAACGCATCCCGTAAACCTTGCGACGTTAGAAGATTGTGGCCCTATCCCCCTTCTATACGTTAACCATACTATCACCGATGAAGCGGAAGAACGGTCAGCCTACCTTACCAGGAACGGGAGAAAAAGCACAGAATCGCACAAAGTAAGCAAAAGACATCTCTTCAGTTCCCTCATAGGCGAAGACTATGCCCTTTGCCATTCGGAACCCAAACTTTCGTCACCAGTGCAAAGAAGATATGTATTCGAACAAGAGGTTTGGGTGCAGTGCCTGGTAGTTGACCCGGATGCGGGAGCTAATGAGACGTACTGGAGTAAGTCATGTTTCCTTTAATGTACTCATAAAGGCGAATAATACTGATATGAACTATAGGCCTTTCTACAGACTTTTGTTACGTCAGGAGTGTAGATTTATGGGATCAGCCGCAAGAAAATAGTGAGTTATCTCGTCTCAGTTTGTAGCTATGTTGCTAATATAACACATCAATAAAAGGCAACAGGTTCCCGCTATGCGAGTGGTTTGTATAAGCTATAGGGCGTTGTCTTCTGCTTTATTATCATATCATCAGAAATATCAGCACGGGATGTCCCACAATTCCTGTTTCTGTAGTCACCTGTCAATATGGTCCAAGCATGTAGCACTTTGTGGAGCAATCAAGGAATTGTAGGATGGCTGTAGTCAGTTTCAGTGATTCAAGCGACAGAACTTTTTTATTCAAGGCATTAATTAGGATTTATCACCCTGCGTTCCCAGAGCAGCGAGGCTGTGCCGCACTGGTGAATGTGGAGAAGAAACAAGCTTTCACCTAGCTTTTACAATTTTGGACCCATTAATCAGCCGCAATTGATCCAGAAACAAACACGTCCCCACCATTCCAAAAAAAGATCACATCAACTAACCCGCTTCCTTTGGCTATGCCATCCTTATTCTACCAAAACAGAAGGTCTTGGTTGAAAAATCAATGCAAATGATTAACAGGAAAGTACAAAAGGACTGGATTTCCCTTCAAAATTAACACCATCATCTACACATTCACAACAGCAAACAATCAGTATCATTCTTCTATAAACACATCTCTTTTCCTTACTTTCTGCTACTCAATAAACATACATGCATCATACTTTCCAGTACTTCCTAAAGACTTCCAAGTATCAGCCGCAAACATGCAGTTTCAACTCACCACTCTCTTCCTTGCCGCTCTCATGAGCTCCACGTACGCACCAAGAGTGATTTCACATGAAACTACCCACGATGGCTAACTTTACACAGCGCTCTCGCCGGCTGGAACTGCAAGTGTCAAACCAGCACCGACAAAGGAGGAGTTCAATACGACTCTCGTACTCAAGCCGTGTGCCTGATTATGAAAGGCGAGAAACGCGATGCAATCAACAAGATTGTTGGCGCGGCAGCCGGCACAGCTGGAGCTATTGCCACTCTGCCTTTGGTAAGTTTGGCCTGAAAGCCCATATGCTATGAGTCAATCTTACTGATGACCTGCAATAGCCCGGCGGACCAGCTGTCAATGTTGGAATTCAAGTAGCCACAATCGTTTCCGCCTGGGCGGGTGCTATCTTCTCCGATGCTAAATATCATGGAGATCAAAAGCATCAATGCTCTAGCGCTGGTGGACAACTTGATAGTGGGAAGTTTGTTCAACTTTGCACAGCTATGGCTAAGGAGGCTAAGACTCCAGCCGGTGTTGGTGCTTACTGCTGGAAGTAGGTGTGGACAAGCTTGAAGCATGTGGTCAACGTTCGAAACTGTTTTATGCTTGGGGACTGGGTTGTGATTTTTTGCTCGAGTTCATAGGTAGCGGCGTTTAGGAAGGGCAGGTATTGAAATTCCAGATAACTTTCCGTAAAGAATAAGCTTCGAAAAACATGCGTGATCCGATGATTTCGTCCTTCAACTCGTACCCCAATAGGTCTTTCACATTTAACAGTAGCTTGGATAGAAACCAGCGGGCTTATATTTTGATTGCAGACAGGAATTATTCAAACGTAATAAAAAACCCCGGCGAAAGGGAATTCCTGCGTTTGAGATCCGAGCTATCAGATTACATCATGCAGCAGTGGTCTAGGTAACAGTTGAAAATGAGTATGAGACGAAGCACTAGTGTTCAATTGGTAGTTGGTAGACGTGAATTTATAACTTACTGCCCAATCATGAAATTAAGCTTCCTTCTAGCCTGTTCTTAATAGGCTGCCATCATGTTAGCAGGTCACTTTTTCAACTTAGTTGAAGTCTATTTTCCTGTGGGAATCTTTTTATTTGGGAAATTCTGGACACGTGCTCTTTGAAAGGTCCAGAACAGGGTGAGCTAGACCGAGTTTGCGGGACTCATCCCAATGTTTTCCAACGACCAAGCCAGCTCATTTGATCCGCCCACAATTTTATCATTCACAGGCTCCGCAAACTCGGATAAGAATCTAAGCATCCATTGATCGAGTCGAAAAGGCTCGTCCATTGAGCTCCTACATGCGCGATGGAATGCTCTTAACCTCGTAAAGCAAATATCGAGCGTAGGCCAGTACGTCCTCAATTGGCTGAGGATTGCAAAATTGCGTTCCAGTCGTGTCCTCGCTGCAGCAATCTGCTCCTCATTGTCACTGAATAGCAAAGTGTGGATCTGCACAGTAGATGCAACGACGAGGATGTGTCCTACCATTGTGTATTGCACATCGCATCCAGGAACAGAGTGAGCGGCGTAAACCATCTCACAGAGTGACTCGGCAAACACCTTGCACTTGCTTGCGTAAAACTTTGCGTTAAGAATAGTGCTATGGCAATCGCCGTGTAGGAATTGGTAAAATAGGAGCTGTCCAAAATGGTAGTAGCCAAGATATACAGCCACGAACATTCTTCCAAGTCCCTGTGCTGCATAGCGATGAATATTACTTGAGTTATCATGCATATAAGCTGGGAGGTTGTCGTGCCAGTCACTCAACGCATTTGAGAGATCCATGGCTTCGTTCTCGAGTGTGATGCCTGTGCTTGTTCCTGCTACTGTACGTGCATTTAAAGAGTTGATGTCGGCGAGAATTCGGTTGAGTTTAATCATTTGTGCGAGAAGGGAAGATGTTGAAGTGAGAGCTGCATTGAAATCTGGAGTCTGGGCGCTCCCTCTTCTGAAAATTAGGAATGCTACCTCATCGATAGGCAGAGGTACATTCTCCAGAGTCGGCATCTGCCTTGGGAGATTTACTCCGGTAGATGACCAGACATCAATCATACATAGAGACCACCACACTAATTCAATCAAAAGATGTATACAAATATGGAGGGTTACCTACCTCTAATATTTACCTCGCGATCAATGGCATCAGCGGCTGGCTTATTTACCAAATCGAGGAAGTTCGCAATGCGGCAGGCGGTACAATAGTAGATCGACTCCGCGGCTGCTTCTCCTCGCGTTATACTGAAAGCCCCTAACAAAACACAGGCCTGTACAGTGGCTAAAGAAACATCTCGCAGATCAAGAAGTCGATTACTCTGATCGGCGTACGAATCTCCCCTTTCTCTGGGATCGCTGCCACTAAACAATGGGTTTGAAGAGAAACTAGTCATGATGTCAGATCTAGCTTCATCCCATAGAGTGCAAAATGGGCTCACCGGGCAGACAATGCCATCATGGCAAAAGTGATTATAGGTGGTGCTCGATCATTTTCCACATCCTCGATGAAGGTTGGCCGGTGAAATAGTGTATGAAACTGATCATGGATGAAATCAAAATACAGGTGCACAAGCTCCAAGTATAACTCTCGCGTCGGCAGCTCATAGGATTGTTGAGTCACTCTCTGGGGATACATGTTGCTGGACGACGGTGCCAGTTCCCGCACAGCTACATCTTTTGAAGCGGACTTGGATTTGACTGATCGTGATTGTGAGTGTGACGAGGATGGGGACTGGGTTGACGAGTCTCTAGTACATTGTAGACCTCTCTCATTGCAATAGGTACATGCGGCTCCGAGTTCAAAAGCTTCACATTTGCGTCGGCGAGCACTAAGTGTATTCAAAAAGTCAGTCATCTATCCACGAGAAAGTTGTTATCCATCTTCTACTTCAACAAACCACCACTACAAAGTCTTGCAACGTGACCAGGGCTTTTGGCTGTGTTTGAAGTCTTATTCCGCAGACTTCATACTGTAGTCGCTACATATGAATCCGGGAGGGGATATACCGGCACGCTTGACAAGAGGTAGACAATCTCATCCTTTAGTCTCGTAGTCCAAAACCATCAACAACAGAGCCTTGATACGCTAGCGGCATAACAGCTAGCGGCGGAGCACAATAGCTGAATAAATCAATCGGGATTGGAAGGAAGTGATGTAGTGTCTAGAAAGTGACTAGGTTGTTACCGAGGCTACACGTGATTAAACTAAGGTTACCCCTCGATTCTCCTCACTCAAATTCATTCCCAGATTTTGGGCGTGCATGGGCCCATGTATTTTTAGTGATATATTTGAATATCACAATTCAGTAGACTAATATTATCTTATAGATGTCATGACTCCTCTCAATCTACATAATAGTCACCGATCTTCGTCTACGGTGATGCCAGATTACAATTCATCTTTCGCATGAACCTTTCTCTTCCCTCCATCCCCAACACTCCTTAATCGAAACATCTCCGCTGAATGCCGCTTCACCGTAGCTGTCAGTATTCCACCTGGGGCAATTCTACTAATCTTCTTTCCCAGCAACCTCAAGTCACTGTTTTTCAATCCCTCCTTATAAGAGATCTCCGTTGCATTATACCAGTTTGCATCTTTGAACAACTTCTCCAATTTGTCTGCTGGCGCATCAAGAATATGCTGTGCCAAAGAACTGTCCATACGATTTGCCCATAGGTCATAAACTTCCCACTCTTCCTGGACTTGTGGCGCCGATCCCTCTGGCCCGTCATGCAAGAAAATCTCCTCGAGGCTGGCACTGATTTCAGAGTCTTCTTCAGCTGCGTTCAAAAGGATGACAACCTGGTCACCGCCGTAGAGTGATCCACTCCAGACTTGAATCTCTCCCATACCATACTTATCCTTTGGAACTTGGGTGTCACGCCGCACGCGAGCAGCTGAGCGACCCTCGGGGTCTTGGCTAATTGCGATCACGGCGGGGTTATTTAAGATGGAGAGAGAAAGTGCAGAGAGACTTCGAAGGTCATTGCCCATAAGAAGAGGAGATCGAAGAGCAGCCCAAAGGGAGAAGTGGGCCCTGTACTATAATCAACATGAGCGCAGTCCTTGCCAGATAGACACTTGACTGGTATAGAAGAAACCTACCTCATTATCCGTCATTCCTCCGTTGCCGACTTCCAACATGTCCAAGTCATTCCATCCACCAGGTTGACCTCGATCAACGTATGGTGCGACTTTATTTATTATGTTCAAGACAGAGCAGTGTGTACCTGGTGCCACGCAGAGTGGGCTCGCAGGGTCGATACAAGAGCAGAGGTCATCTGGACGAGTGAAGGAGTCGTATATATCTCCAGACATTCTCCATGAGTTTGCGATGGACATCCCCCACTACCAATCAATTAGCCAAAGGCCTTCCGTGACTTGAAGGTAAGTACCAAACATACTGTATGACTATAGTCCTCTCCCCAATTGCAGAGACTGTAAAGGATCGGACGCTGGGTTGAGTTCAGGGCATCCCACATAACTTTATATCGATCAAAGGAAAGTTTGGGGGTTCCGAAACGTCCCATATGATAGCAATTATCATATTTGAGATAGTCAACATCCCAACTTGCAAAGCTCTTTGCATCGTTTGACTCGTAGTCCAACGATCCAGCTATTTTAACATCAGCCCTGTTTGACTTTGCATGAGACGTTACGTACCATAGCGAGCACAAGTCATTTCTCCAGCGCTTGAATACATCCCAAAGAGCAATCCTTGTCGATGGATCTCGTCTGCAACTGCCTTCATGCCACTTGGAAACTTTTTGAGGTCCACTTTCAGAAAGTCATGTTCGTCACGTCCATCGGACCAGCAATCGTCCAATACAACATAGTTATAACCAACATCTCGAAGACCAGAGTCCACGAGTTTTGTAGAGGTATCAAGGAGGAGAGACTCGGAAACGTCACAGCCAAGGGCGTTCCAGTTGTTCTACAAAGAGGTTAGATATATCGAAAACGTTTCCTTAGCCACAATCTTGACTAACCCAACCCATCTGAGGCGTCCTCGCCAGGCCATTGTTGACACCGAAAACTTGGACGGTGAAGAACGCAATGGTAACAGCAATTTGGAGTGCTGCAGGCATCTTTAAGGTATATCAATGATGAGGGGCAAATTGATTGAGACGTAAATTCTCTCGATGAGTAGAAGGCGAACTCCAGGTCTCAAGCAGCTTTTAGAGAGCGAGGCGATATAAAGAGAATTCATGCTTTCCCCATGGCGGGGTTGCAGGTCATGTACCCTCGCTCCTCCCCGCTTACCGTATCATCGACTACATGATAAAGAGGAGAATGGTCTAGAGATGTCCAATTTCCCTCCTCTGTCTCCACGAACTATCTAAACAACATTATCTAGTTCCAAGGAGGTGCGGACTTGGGACGATATGATTGGATGTCAAACCCCATATCGGGCAATCTTTAGAGTGAGCGGCTATGGCAGCGATTGATTGGTGAGCATCTCCGCCGCGGCTCCAAGACCTTCGTTCCCTTGGCGATTGACAGCGGCGGAGTTCGAGTATTCTCGTTCGCTCAGCCGAGCATCTACGGCACTGAGTAGCATTTTAGCTGCCATTGACCAACCATCGCAGCGCTTCTCCGTCGCCAGAGCGGAATTCAAATAATGAAAAAACCTTCGTCCTGGAATTCTGTGGTTATGATAGGCCACTCGGCAGTACTCAGATCACTAGAAGCAGTGAATAGTATGGCCAAGCGTCTCAGATCTGGGGAATGCCTGGGGAAAAGTATTTTTGGGGAACCGCGTTCCCCAGATTCGCAAACCAGACTAACTGTCATGCGACCAAATGCCACACAGTGTGTTGCAAAGCGGGGAGGACTAAGTCAAGAATATTGTCGCCGTCGACCAGGAGCGTCAGGAGCATCGAAGTATAAGTAGGGCGCGATTTCCAACCTCGATAGATCTTCATCCCACCTCAGTTGAGACCTTCTGGGCCGCAATACATACTTGAATTCCTCTCGATCAACCCTCTATTGTTACCTGGTCATGGAGAAGAACATTAAGGACTTGAGCAAAGAGGTCACCCCCTCGCGCCTCGAACTTGAAGATGTCGACCTCCAGCTGCAAATGCAGGGCACTCAATTAAACGATGCCGCACGACACGGCGAGGCCATGGAGCACGAGCTCACAGCTCTCGAAGCTATCAAGGCGTACCCAATTGCCATCATGTGGGCCCTGCTGGTCTCCATGTGCGTGATCATGGAGGGATACGACACCATCCTGATCGGAAATTTCTACGCCTACCCCGAATTCGCGAAAAAATACGGCACTTACTTCCCTGGAGTGGGCTACCAGTTGACTGCAGCATGGCAAGCCGGTTTAGGAAATGCTTCGGGTATCGGGGCATTCATTGGCGCACTTCTTAATGGTCTACTTGTTACCAAATTTGGGGTGAAGCGCGTAATTGTTGGGTCACTTGTGTTCCTTTCATGCACTCTCTTCATTGTGTTCTTCGCGCCCAACATCGAGGTTTTGCTGGTTGGACAACTGATATGCGGTTTGCCTTGGGGTGTCTTTGCGACGATTGCTCCAGCTTATGCGTCCGAGGTGCTTCCACTCTCTCTCCGAGTCTATCTCACCAGTTATACAAATATGGTAAGCTGAGAAGAGTACCATAAGCAATTTGTAATTAACATCCCTTCAGTGTTTCATCATTGGTCAGTTGATTGCTGCCGGAGTTCTTGCGGGCCTCGTCAATGTCGAAAATCAGTGGGCGTTCAAGATCCCTTTCGGTAAGTTCATGTCCTTGACCAGATCACTTAGATCATTTGTCCATTCTAATCTTTTGATAGCTATCCAGTGGGTGTGGCCAGCGTTCTTGATCCCAATCTTGTGCTTTGCTCCC
>Ga0247808_10000982_pt1 | contig 13816 bp, 12 predicted proteins | sample UWRJL089202R1_FD_179914 | JGI IMG/M metagenome (GOLD analysis project Ga0247808, IMG submission 179914) | Plant litter microbial communities from Arlington Agricultural Research Station in Wisconsin, United States - UWRJ-L089-202R-1 | ecosystem: Environmental > Terrestrial > Plant litter >... | reverse complement strand
ATTCGCCGCGGTGCACTCCCCCGAGGCCGCCAGTCGCGAAGACGCGCACCCCGGCGAGGGCCGCCAGGTGCGAGGTGGCCGCGACGGTCGTCGCTGCCGATGCTCCGGATGCCGCGATGATCGGCAGGTCTCGAACGCTCGCCTTCGCCAGCTCCTCCTCGGCGATGCGACGCACGCCCTCTGCATCGAGGCCGATGCGCGGGATGCCGTCGAGCACGGCGATCGTGGCCGGAGTCACGCCCTGGTCGCGCAGGATCTGCTCGAACTCGAGAGCGGCCTCATGGTTGCGCGGGCGCGGAAGGCCGTGGCTGATGATGGTCGACTCGAGGGCGACGACGGGACGGTTGGACTCGAGGGCAGAGGCGACCTCTGCGGAAAGAATGAAGGAAGACATCCGGTCAAATCTACCGGGCGTCAGGCCGCCTCAACCCACGCCGGGCACTACCCCAAGGTCACCGCAGTCCACGAGACGGGCGGCAGCGTGATCGTGATGGTGCCGTCGCCGGCGACCGCGGAATCGTTGTCGACGAGCCCGACACGATTCTGGTCGGCCAGGGTGTTCGCCGCGAGGATGTCGTCGTCACTGAGCGTGCGCGCACTCGTGACGGCGACGTCGCCGAGCGCCCGGATATCGATGGTCACCTCGGCGGCCTCACGGCCGCGATTGACGAGAAATACGGATGTCGCGCCGTTGTCGTGGGTAGCGACCGCGTCGACGAGGTTCACGGTGCCGTACTCCGCGGTCTCGTAGGTGTCCGATGTCAGCTTGAGCGTCAGTGCATCACCCTGCGCGAGGCGCGAGGTCTCGGCGAACGGGAAGAACGTGGTCTGGCGCCAGGCCGGGCCGTTCGGCTCGGTCATGATCGGCGCGATGACGTTCACGAGCTGCGCAAGCGATGCCGAGGTGACTCGGTCGGCGTGACGGATGAGCGAGATGAGCAGGTTGCCGAAGACGACAGCGTCGGCCACCGTGTACACGTCTTCGAGCAGGCGCGGCGCGACCGGCCACTGCTGGGCGTCGGTGATCTTGTCGACGGCGTGGTACCGCTCGATGTACCAGACATTCCACTCGTCGAACGAGATGTTGATCGTCTTGTCGCTGCCGAGAACCGCCTTGACGTGGTCGGCCGTGGCAACGACCGACTCGATGAAGCCGTCCATGTTGACAGCAGACGCGAGGAAGCTGTCGAGGTCGCCGTCCTTCTGCTCATAGTAGGCGTGGCACGAGATGTAGTCGACGTCGTCATAGGTGTGAGTGAGAACGGTGCGCTCCCACTCGCCGAACGTTGGCATCTGCGCACTCGAGCTGCCGCAGACGACGAGCTCGAGGCTCGGATCGACCTGGCGCATGGCCTTCGCGGTCTTGGAGGCGAGCGCGCCGTACTCCTCGGCGGTGGAGTGCCCGAGCTGCCACGGGCCATCCATCTCGTTGCCCAGGCACCACATGCCGACGCCGTAGGGTTCGACCCGGCCGTTGGCGATGCGGGCGTCGGAGAGAGTCGTGCCCGAGCGGATGTTGGCGTACTCGAGAACGTCGAGCGCCTCCTGCACTCCGCGGGTGCCGAGGTTGACGGCGTACATGAGCTCGCTTCCGACCTTCTCGAGCCACACGGCGAACTCGTCGAGGCCGACCTCGTTGGTCTCGGTCGAGTGCCACGCCAGGTCGAGCCGACGTGGGCGTTGGTCCACCGGTCCTACGCCGTCCTCCCAGCGGTAGCCGCTGACGAAGTTGCCTCCGGGGTACCGGATGGCCGTGACCCCGAGCTCGGTGACCAGGTCGGCGACGTCATTGCGGAAGCCGTTGGCATCCGCTGTGGGGTGGCCAGGTTCGTAGATTCCGTCGTAGACGCACCGACCGAGGTGCTCGACGAAGGAGCCGAACAGCCGTCGGTTGACCGGCCCAACGGTGAAGTGAGGATCGAGGGTCAGATGTGCCTTGGACATGGTTCGCTTTCGATTTCTGTAGGAGTGGTGAAGAAGGTTACTTGAGGCTGCCGAGCGAAAGCCCGCCCTGCCAGTAGCGCTGGAGGGAGAGGAACGCGATGACGAGCGGGATGATCGACACGAGGGAACCGATGATGATGAGGCTCCACAGGGAGGTGCCGCCGCCGTTGTTCGCCGAGGCAAGACTCTGCCATAGGCCGATACCGACGGTGACCGGGTAGAGCTTCGAGTCGGAGAGCATCGCGAGCGGCAGGAAGTAGTTGTTCCAGGTGGCCACGATCGAAAGCAACAGCACCGTCACGATCGCGGGTCGCATGAGCGGGAGCGCTACCTGCACGAAGGTTCGCAGCTCGCCCGCCCCATCCACGCGGGCCGCATCGAGCAGTTCGTCGGGAACCGCGTCGCGCGTATAGACGGTCATCAGGTAGACGCCGAACGGGCTGAGCAACGAGGGCAGGATGACAGCCCACACCGTGTTGGTGAGCTGCAGCTGCGACAGCATGATGAAGGTCGGGATCACTAGTGCTGTCAGCGGAACCATGACCGCGCCGAGCAGAAGAGAGAAGGCGAACCGTCGACCACCGAAGCGGTACTTGGCGAAGCCGTATCCGGCCAGCACCGAGAGCACCGTCGCACCGACTCCGCCGGTGAGCGCATACAGCGCCGAGTTGGAGATCCACCGCAGGTAGATTCCGCCGTTGTAGGTGAACAGCTCGGTGAGGTTGCCGATGTAGTCGACGTTGTCAGCGAACCACAGCGCGCTACCCCCACCGAAGAGGCCCGAGGCATCCTTCGATGAATTGACGACTATCCACCAGAACGGGATCAGGAAGTAGACGAGAAGGGCACCGAGAAACAGCTGCGGGATGATGTTGCGCCGCTTCGGCTGGGTGCGCATAGGGCGCGGGGCGAGTGCGGTCATGAGAGGAAGCTCCCTCGCTTGCGGGTGAGGAACAGGAAGACATAGACGCAGATGAACACCACGATGCCGAGCGCGAACGAGATCGCGGAACCGTAGTTGAAGTTCGCGAGCGCGAATGCCTGCTGGTACGCGTACATGTTGGGGGTGAAGTCGGGCCCGATCGAGCCGGCCGCGAGAAACTTGAGCACTTGCGGCTCGCTGAAAAACTGCAGAGTGCCGATGAGCGCGAACACGAGGATGAGCAGGAGCGCGTTCGAGATGAGCGGCACCTTGATGCGGAGGGCGATCTGCCACGTGTTGGCACCATCGATGCGCGCGGCCTCGTAGAGGGTGGGGTCGATGCCCTGGAGCGCAGAGAACAGGATGATCATGTAGTAGCCGGCCCACTGCCAGGTGACCACGTTGAGCAGGCCGAAGAAGATCAGCTGCTTGCTCAGGAGGTCGGGCGCCGTGGCGTCGAACATGCCGAAGATCTCGCCCAGCGGGCCGAAGTTCTTGCTGTACAGGAAGCCCCACATAATGGCCCCGATCACTGCGGGGATGGCGTAGGGCAGGAAGATCATGAGCCGCGAGAAGCGGGTGAAGCGGGTGACGACCGCATCGAGAACGAGCGCGATAAGCAGCGAGATGATCATCTGCAGTGGGATGAGCACGATCGAGAACCGCAGCACGAACCAGACGCCATCGAGGAAGCTCTGGTCGGTGAAGGCCTTGAGGTAGTTGTCGAACAACACGAACTGCGTGCCGCCGATCAGCGCCTTCTTGAACAAGCTCAGGTAGAACGCGTAGGCGAGAGGGCCGATGAGGAAGACCAGGAAGATGACACCGAACGGCGCGACGAAGAGCCAGCCGACGATCGAGTGCCTGCGGCGGGCGCGAGCCTGGGTTGGCGACGGTTTGCGCCGCACGATCGGCGTGGCCAGCGCCGGGGATTCTGCCTTGATGGTCATGGGTCTTCCTTCGTCGTTGAGGGGAGGTGAGGATGCGCCGGCCGATAGCTCGACCGGCGCACCCCTGTCACTGCTACTCGGCAACCGTGAATCCCTGCTCCGTGGCGTAGGCCACGAGCTTGGTCTGCAGGTCGTCGGCGGCCTGTGAGCCATCCTTCTCCCCCGCGTTGATCGCGGCCAGCTCTTCGGTGAACGATGCGTAGTAGAACGAGCCGAACGGGCTGTAGGTGAAGCCCTTGTATGCGTTCTCCGCGGGGATGTAGACCTCCTTGTTGGCCTGCTGACCGTTGAAGAAGCCGACCTCGGCGTTGAGGAACTCGTCGGACGTCAGCACGCTCTGGTTGAGCGGGAAGATGATCTGGTTCTCCCAACCGTCCTTGAGCGATGCGTCGTCGGCGTAGATGCCGAAGGCGACCTCGGCGGCGAGTTCCTGGTTCGACGCCTGGGCGGTCACTGCGAAGGCCGAGCCGCCCCAGTTGACCGACACCGGGTTCGCCGTATCCCACTGGGGAAGGGGAGCTGTGGCGAACTTGCCCGCATCATCGCCCTCCCCGACACCGGCGCCGCTGAGGTACCCGGGAGCCCAGGCAGCCGACACATAGGTGGCGTAGTCGCCGCCCACAACGCCCGAGATGTACTCGGGAGTGAACTGGTCCTGTGTGCCGACGAGACCCTGCTTGACAAGGCCAGCCCAGTAGTCGAGCACCTCCTTCGAGGCGTCGTCGTTCACCTTGATGCCGATGTCTTGCGGGGACGTGGGGTCGTAGGTGAACGGAGTAGCACCGTTCTGGATGGCGAGCGCCATAAACACGGCCGGCACGTTCGCGCCGAGGTCGCCGAGCAGCGGACCGCCGGCCTCCTTGAGCTTGACGCCGGCTGCCTCGTACTCCTCCCACGTGGTGGGGATGTCGATGTCGTACTTCTCGAATACGTCGGTGCGGTAGATCATGCCCATCGGGCCGCCGTCGACAGGAGCGGCATAGACGGCGTCTCCGACCGAGACATCCTTCCAGGCGCCCTCGCTGAAGTTGTCTTTCACGTCGTCGTAGCCGAAGTCGCTGATGTCGACGAGCGCGCCCTGAACGACGTAGTTCGGAATGCGGTCGGCTTCGAGCATGACGACGTCGGGCGCGCCGGAGCCCGCGGAGATCGCGGTCTGGAACTTGTCGTATTCATCGTTGCCCTGGCCCGCGTTGGTCCAGCAGACCTGAACGTCATCGTGGCCCGAGTTGAAGTTCTCGACGACCTTGTCCATGTTCGGGTACCAGCCCCAGACGGTGACGGCCGGGACATCCGTCTTGGTGATCGTGTTGTCGCAGGTGAGCGACGACGCATCGCCGCCATCGGTACTGCCTTTATCGCCGCCGTCGCTTGCGGGCGAGCAGGCTGCGAGGAGCGTTGCGAGGAGAACGGCGGAGGCTGCTGCAGCCAGTGCCTGGGTGGTTTTCACTGTGGGGTTTTCCCTTCGTTGGTGCGATGGACTTCGTTGTCGTCGATGCCGCTACCGGTGATCGCGGCGGGAAAGGCGCCGAAAGGTGGTGAACGAAGCGAAGAGATCTGTCGGTGGCTGACCACCGCGAATCCTCGTTGACTCGTTCGACCGGCATTCCGGTTCATTCACGTTTACAACGTTGTACGGTAAACGTTGTAAGAGGTATTGTGCTGAGTGCCGGGCACGCTGTCAAGCGTCCCCGCGAAAGTCGGCTCAGCCGCCCGACGATTCCCGCACGACGAGGCGGAACGTCGACAACAGTTCCTGTGGCTCGCGCGCGCTGCGATCTTTATCGGCGATCTGGGCGAGCAGCAGGTCGACCGCCGTCTCGGCGATCTCGCGACGGCCCGGGTCGATCGTCGACAGGCTGGGAATCGAGTACTGCCCCTCGTCGACGTCGTCGAACCCGATGACGGCGACGTCGTCGGGAATGACCAGCCCGACCTCCTGCAGCACCCGCATGGCACCGAGGGCGAGCTCGTCGTTCATCGCGAAGAGGCCGTCGAAAGAGACCCCGGATGCCAGCAACCGCCGTGTGCCGTCTGCACCGTTCGCCCGATGCCAGGTGTCGACGTAACTGACGAGGGACTCGTCGAACGGGATCCCGGCGGCTTCCAGTGCCTGGGTATAGCCCGTCAGCCGCAGCCCGGCGGATCCGATGACCTCTCCCTCGTGGGCGCCGACCACCGCGATCCGTCGGCGGCCGGTCGAGAGCAGGTGCTCAGTGGCGGCGCGCGCGGCCTCGACGTTCTGCATGGTGACGTGGTCGGCGGGGCCGTTGAAGATCCGCTCGCCGAGCAGTACCAGGGGGGTGTCGATGTCGACGAGCCCCGCGTCGTCGATACCGAGCCCGAGGGGGCTGAACAGCAGCCCGTCGGTGAGCTGCAGGCGCGGGCTGCGCAGCACCTCGAGTTCGCGCGTGCGGTCACCACCAGTCTGCTCGATGAGCACCACCTGGCCGCGTTTCTCTGCCGCCTGGATCACCTCGTCTGCGAGCTGGGCGAAGTAGGCGAGGCTCAGCTCGGGCACGGCGAGGCCGATCACCCCGCTTCGCCCGGAACGCAGGCTGCGCGCGGAGAGATTTGGCTGGTAGCCGAGTTCGTCGATAGCGCTCTGCACTCGAGCCCGGGTCGCGTCGCTCACATGCGGGAAATTGTTGATGACGTTCGACACGGTCTTGAACGAGACACCGGCGAGCTTGGCAACATCGTGGATCGTGCTCGACATTGGCGGTTCCTCCCGTGGCGAGAAAGAGACTACAACGTTGTGAAACGCGCGGGTGACCCGGTGGGTGAAAACGGTTGGGAGGCATTGAGATGCGCGGAGTACGCTCGCTACTATCAGCTGCAGGCAACGATCTGGAACCCGAAATGACAGACGCAGCTCCCCACCCGTACCGCGAGGTCGATCTCACCAGAAGGCGCATTCGACGCCAGGTCGTGATCGGCCCCCTTGACGTGACTCCGTTCCGTCGACAGTGCGCCGTCGAGGACTGCTACGCCGACGCCAATCGCCAGCGCACGCCCGACGCTGCGCTGCCGTACCTGTTCGTCTGCGAGAACGGGCACCACGTGCCATCCGCAGCGGAATATCGTTAACCACCACGATTCCTGCGCGAAACATTGCGCGCGTAGCGTGTAAGAACGTGGCAACGGAGCCCTCGATGTATCGGAGGGGGATCCGACATGGCCGAGGCCGCTCGCAACGAATGGGACATTGCCGACACGGTGATCGATCGGCTCCGCGAGCATGCAGTCATCGCCCCTCTCGACGTCACCCCGTTCCGCCAGACGTGCCAGGTGTGGGGATGCTCGAAAGACTCGCACCGCGAGCGCGTGATCGGCCAGGAGCACCCGTACGTGTTCGCATGCGACTACGGCCATCAGGTTCCGACGGCCGCGACCTACCTTTCCTGATTCGCCGACCGGATCTCGGGTCGGCACACTCGCGGCCTAGGCTGTCGCCGTGAAGATTCCCCCGCTCTCCTGGACGCCCGTGGACGGCACCTCCACCTGGCCGACACCGGACACGCTCGTGCTCACCTCCGCGGCCGGCGTGGACTGGACGAATGACGCCCTGGGAGGCGAACAGCAGCACGCTGCCGGATGCCTCGGCTTCGACGCCCCCGAACAGTTCACCCTGAGCGCGCGCGTCGCCGTCGACCTCCCGCGCACGACGTTCGACGCCGGCGCCCTCGCGATCTGGGTCGACCCCGACCACTGGGCGAAGCTGTGTTTCGAGTTCTCACCGGCCGGTGAGGCGATGGTTGTCAGCGTGGTGACGAACGGGTTCTCCGACGACTGCAATTCGACTCTGGTCACCGCCGGTCACGTCTACCTGCGCGTGTCGCGCATCGGCGCGGGCTGGGCTTTCCACTCCTCGCCGGACGGCGAGCGTTGGGCGTTTGTGCGGCTGTTCCGGCTCGACACGTCCGCGCCAGCAACCGTGGGATTTCTGGCGCAGGCACCGATGGGCGAGTCGGCGGTGGCGCGGTTCGACGAGATCGTCTACTCGCTCGACATCGCGAGCGATCTCCGCGACGGAAGCTAGAGCCCGAGCAGGTTCGTCAGGTAGCTGTTGCCGTACTTGCCCGCGGGATCACGGCGGGCGACCAGCGCTCGGAAGTCGGGAAGCCTGTCGTAGAGGTCATCGAACCCGGTGACGTGATTGACCTTGCCCCAATGCGGACGCGCCGCGAAGGGCGCGAGCGCCGCTTCGATGAGCGGGATGATCGCGTGCACCTGGTCGGGCAGGTTCTTCCAGGTGAAATGAATGCACAGGGTGTCACGACCGGTAGCTGTCGACATCCAGAGGTCGTCCGCGGCGACCGAGCGCAGTTCGGTGACGAAGAGCGCCGGAGCGATCGTGGCGGAGAGCTCGCGCACTGCGGTGAGGGCGGCCGCGGCATCCGTCATCGCCACCATGTATTCGGTCTGGATCTCGTCGCCGTTGCTCGGGGTGGCGTCGATACGGAAGTGCGGGAGGCGCTCTGACCACGGGCCGGGCACGCCACCCTGCTGCGTCATGTTGTCTTCGCCGTCGAGCACCTTGAGCTGCACTTTCTCGCGCTGGGCGCCGAAGAGCTCATCGGGAACGGTTTCTCTCTCATCGAGGCGGGTCTTTACCCAGATACGCGCCGTGTCGTCGGCCCAGTTCGTGAACACGCTGACGCTGTAGCCGCTCTCGAAGATGGCACGGGTGTCGGTGAGCAGCGCATCCCATCCGAGGTCGACGAAGACGTCCTGGCGCACCTGGTAACTCGGCTGTACGGCCAGCGTGACGCGGGCGATGGGACCGAGCGCACCAAGCGCGACGGCAGCACCGGCGAAGTCGGCGTCGCCCTCGCGGATGGTCTCGAGCTCACCGCTCGGCGTGATGAACTCGAGCGCGCGGATCGCCGTCGAGAGGTTGCCGAGTGCGAGGCCGGACCCGTGCGTCGCCGTGGAGGTGGCACCGGCCACCGAGATGTGTGGCAGCGAGCCCATGTTGTGGAGCGCGAGACCGTTCTGCTCGAGCCACGTCGCGACGACCGCGTATTTCGTGCCGCCGGTGACGGTGACGGTCTGCCCATCCGTCGTCGGCTCGGGGGGAACATCGACGAGCGACAGCAGTTCGACGCCGTCGGCGATGTCGTTGAATGAGTGCCGGGTACCGAGCGGGCGGATGCGGTCGGCATTCGCCACGAGCTCCTGTGCCTCACCGATGGTCGTCGGGTTGTGGATAGCGGATGCCACGAACTCGTGTGTTCCGGCCCAGTTTTTCTCGACCACCAGCAGGTCTCCTTCAACAGTGAGTGGAAGATTCAGACTACGGGAGCGTCGGTGCATCGCTGCACACTGGAGTCATGACTCGAATCGCGATAGACGCCCCGACTGCCGTTCGTCTCGTGCGCGAGGGGATCGTGGTCTCCGACGAGCACCAGCTCGTGGCCCCGAACCTGTTGCGGTCGCAGGCGATGTCACTGATCTATCAGGAGGTGCGCGCCGGGTCGCTCGATGCCGCAGAGGCGAAACAGATGCTCGAGCGGTTGACAACCATGCGCATCCGCCTCCTCGGAGACCGCGTCTCGCGGGGCACCGCCTGGCGGATCGCGACGCAACTCGGCTGGGACGACACCCCTGCGGCGGAGTACGTCGCGGTCGCTCAGCTGCAGGCCGACGTGTTCGTGACGCTCGACGAGCAGCTGGCGGCTGCGGTGGGGCACCTTGTCACGGTCGAGACGTTCGAGGTGTTGACGCGCTAGACGTCGCGCATGACTACCGGGCGGTCACATCCGTAGCTATGCGATTCTGACGCTCCAGGGGCGATCGACCGTGTACCCGCCCCTGCCCGCAGGCAGGCTCTGAGCCCGCACCTCGCACAAGCCGCTTACTCGTCGAACAGGCCGAGCACCTGCTCGATCGGCATGTCGAACGGGCGGTCTCGCGAGGAGAACCGACGATCATGATGGCCGATCTCTCGCACGACGCGGCACGGCGACCCCACTGCCACCACATCGGCGGGGAGGTCGCGGGTCACCACACTGCCCGCCCCCACGACTGTGTTGTCGCCGATCGTGACGCCCGGCATGATCTGCACGCCCGAACCTATCCAGACGTTGTTTCCGATCTGCACCGGCAGGTTGTACTGGGCGGCACGCACCCGGAGTTCGGGAAGGATCGGGTGGCCTGCAGTCGTCACCACGACGTTGGGGCCGAACATGACGTTGTTGCCGACAGTGATCTGCCCGTCGTCGACGAGGGTCAGGTTGAAGTTCGCGTACACACCATGGCCGAATGTGACATTCGCGCCACCCCAGTTGGCGTGGAACGGCGGCTCGAGGTAGCAGTTCTCACCGATCGATGCGAACATGCGCTTCAACAGAGTGGCCCGTTCGTCGGATTGCGACGGTCGCGTCATATTGAAGTCGTACAACAGCTCGAGCGCGGCATTCTGTTGCGCCATCAGGGACGAGTCGTTCGGGTTGTACACCAGACCCGCGTCTTTGCGTTCCGTGTTGCTCATTGCACCAGCTTGGCATGAGCGGTGACAGGGCGCCCGCTCGACGGGAATGTACCGCGGGCGTTACCGCGAGCCGTCGTTGCCCTAGCGCCGCCAGGCCAGAGATGCGGCGCCACGGATGGCACGGGGCTCCGCCGCGCGTATTTCTCCTGTCAGAAATCACGGAGATTCCGGGGCCGAGCAGCGGGACGCGCTCGACGTGCCGGGCTTCGCGGCATCCGTGGGGGGAAGTTTTCCGTGATTTCTAACAGGGTGACGCACTGGACGCTGGCCGCAGGAGCGCGCTAGGTCGGCACGTGCCCTGCAGCGCTCAACACCGTGTATGGCGCCGGGTCGAACACCCCGTTGCGCCGCCGGAACTCTGCGGCGGTGCCCGGCCAGATCAGCGCGAGGCGCCCGCTCGACTCGTCGCGGTACCAGCTCGAGCAGCCGCTCATCCAGACGGTCGAGGCGCTCGCGGCGTCCAGCTCGCGCACGTAGCTCGCCTCGGCTTCGGCGCTCACCTCGAGCTGGCCAACCTCATCGACATGCGTGAGAGCGCCGAGGATGTATGCGACCTGCGACTCGATCACATGGATCGCGGAGTTGTGGCCGAGTGTCGCGTTCGGCCCGTTGATGACGAACAGGTTGGGAAACCCGCTCACGACCGTCGACGCGTACGCGGTCATGCCGTCGGCCCAGTGCTGCGCGAGGGTCTCGCCGTCACGACCGGTCACGATTCGCGCGTAGGGCGGCCGGGTCGCAGCGAACCCCGTCGCGTGAATGAGAACGTCGAGTTCGTACGACGGGCCAGCGGATGCCACGACCGACGCCCCCTCGAACCGCGCAACCGCCGACGGCTCGACGGTCACGTGCCGCTTGCCGAGCGCCGGGTAGTAGTCGTCACTGATCACGACGCGTTTGCAGCCGATCTCGTAGTGCGGGGCGAGCGCCTCGCGCAGCCCGGAGTCGGCGACCTGCGCGGTGCGGTGGTCGATCGCGCGCTGCCGCAGTGCTGCGAGCGCAGTGGTGTCGAGCACGCGCGCGGCGAAACCCTGCTCAGCCGCCGCGAACAGCTCGTCGCGGTCGTCATCCTCCGCTGGACGGTCGGCCCGCGGGATCACCCACGGAGCACTGCGCTGGAACACGACGAGCGACTCGGCGACCTCGGCGACGTGCGGCACGAGCTGGGCAGCAGAGGCCCCCGTGCCGATCACGCCGACGCGCAGCCCGGTGAGGTCGAGACCCTCGGGCCAGCGTGACGAGTGGAATGCGAGGCCGTCGAAGTCGCCATCCACGTCGGCCATCGCGGGTTCGGTGAGGCGGCCGGCGGCGAGCACGACAGATCGCGCGCTGACGAAACCTGTGGAGGTCGTGACATCCCACCGCTCCCCGTTCCAGCGGATGTCGAGCACCTCGGTGCCGAGCCGGACGTGCGGTTCGAGCCCTTCATCGCGCACCGCCTCACGCAGGTAGTCGTGGATCTCCGCTCCCGGCGCGAACAGGCGCGACCACGCCGGCTGCGGGCGGAACGAGTAGCTGTACAGGTGGGCGGGAACGTCGCTGGCGACACCCGGGTACACGTTGTCGCGCCAGGTGCCGCCGACATCCGATGCCCGCTCCAGGATGACGAACGACCCGGTGCCGGTGCGTAGCAGTTGCGCACCCATTCCGATGCCGGCGAACCCCGCGCCGACGATCGCGACATCAACGATCACTGCAGCACCGGCAACTGGGTGCGAACGATCTCGAGGCGCACGGCAGGCTCGCCGTAGGTGGTCGTGCGCTGACGGATGCCCCGCCCCGCGACCATCTCCACATCCGCTCGTGTCAGCGACCGCCCCGCCTCGGCGCCCGCGCTCGGGAACAGCGGGCCGGCGTCGAGCAGCCCGCCCAGGTCGTCGGCTCCCCCGTCGAGCAGGAGAGACGCCGCCCGCAGGCCGAGCTTCGTCCAGGCGACCTGCACGTGGTCGATGAGCCCGTGGAGCATGATGCGACTCACCGCGATCACGGCGCGGGTCTCGTCGAGCGTCGCCTGCGGTGCGATGCCGTCGACCAGGTACGGCATGGGAATGAACTCGGTGAAGCCTCCGGTCTCGCGCTGGATCGTGGCGAGCGTGCGCAGGTGGGCGACGACCTGCTCGGGGGTCTCGCCGCGACCGTAGACGAGCGTTGCCGTCGAGCGGAGCCCGGCGCGGTGCGCGGCGGTGATCGTCGCGATCCAGTCGGCGGCACGCGTGCTGTCATCGAGCAGGAGGGCACCGGTGCCCGGAATCGAGTCGAGCCCCGCCGCCTTCAGCCGCGCGAGATCGAGGCCGGCGATCTCGGCCGGACGGAACGCGTGCAGGTGGATGCCCGGCTGGCGGGTCTTGATGGTGCGCACGATCGCGAACGGATCGGCGGCAGGCAGCAGCCCCTGCGCGCAGATCTCCGTCGCACCGCGCTCCCATGCCTCGTCGGCGAGGTCGCCGAGCTGCGCCTCGGTGAGCGGCACGGCGAGATCGAGGTTGCGGTTGACGACGAACGTCACGTTGTCGCCGACGGCCTCGCGACGCAGCTCGTTCGCGTAGGCGGCGAGCGCGTCGAGCTCGGGGCCGCGCAGGCGGAGCAGATCGGCGGGCTCGAGGTCCGGAAGGGACGGCGACGCGGCACGCGTGGTGCCCAGCGGGCGGGCGATGGGGCGAGCGGGTTCGTGGGCGAGGTGGGTCGTGGCATCCGCCAGCGCCTCGACGTGGCCGAGAAGACGGTCATCGATCCAGCCCGCGGGGTCGGCCACGTACTGCGAGTGGGCCGTGAGACGTTCGCGCAACTCGTACCCGGCATCGGCGGTCAGCCCGGCGAGGGTCGTGATCTGCGGCCAGGCACGTTCCGGGTTGACGTGGTCGGGCGTGAGCGGACTGACCCCGCCCCAGTCGTCGACGCCGGCGCGCACCAGCAGGTGCAGCTCGGGAACGTCGGTGAGGTTCGGCGGAACCTGGATGGTCATGTCAGCGCCCATGACGATGCGTGCGACCGCGACGGCCGCGACGTATTCCTGCAGGGCGAAGTCGTCGTCGTTCTGCATCGCGGTGCCCGGCTTCGCACGGAAGTTCTGCACGATTACCTCTTGGATGTGCCCCCAGCGCTCGTGGCTCTCGCGGATCGCGACGAGCGACTCGGCCCGATCGCGCACTGTCTCGCCGATGCCGAGCAGCACGCCCGTCGAGAACGGGATGCGCGAACGCCCGGCGTCTTCGAGCACCTGCAGGCGCACGGCCGGATCCTTGTCGGGTGAGGCGTAGTGCGGCTGGCCCTTCTCGCTCCACAGGGTGCGGCTCGTCGTCTCGAGCATCATGCCCATCGACGGCCCGTAGGGCTTGAGACGCTGCATCTCAGCCCAGCTCATCACACCGGGGTTGAAGTGCGGCAGCATGCCCGTCTCCTCGAGCACGAGCTGGCCCATCGCCCGGATGTAGTCGAGCGTCGACTCGTAGCCGTGCTCCGTCAGCCACTCGCGCGCGATCTCCCAGCGGTCCTCCGGCCGGTCAC
>Ga0247808_10000980_pt1 | contig 13834 bp, 6 predicted proteins | sample UWRJL089202R1_FD_179914 | JGI IMG/M metagenome (GOLD analysis project Ga0247808, IMG submission 179914) | Plant litter microbial communities from Arlington Agricultural Research Station in Wisconsin, United States - UWRJ-L089-202R-1 | ecosystem: Environmental > Terrestrial > Plant litter >... | reverse complement strand
GCGATCGGTAATATTCCCAACGATCTCATGGCTACTTATTACGGACAGCGTGCCACAGCGGGACTGATCATTACCGAAGGCACATCCCCTTCTCCAAACGGATTAGGATATGCCCGAATCCCTGGAATCTTTAGTCAAGAACAAGTGGAAGGATGGAAAAAAGTAACGTCCGCCGTACACGCCAAGGGAGGTAAAATCGTCATTCAATTGATGCATACCGGAAGAATCAGTCATGCATTGAATTTACCGAAAGATGCCCAGGTACTTGCACCATCTGCGGTGAAACCAGCCGGACAAATGTGGACCGATACACAGCAGATGCAGGATTTTCCGGTGCCCAAAGCGATGACAGCTGAAGAACTCGCACAAACGAAAGAAGAATATATAACCGCAGCAAAGAACGCTATCGCCGCAGGATTCGATGGTGTTGAACTGCATGGTGCCAACGGATACTTACTGGAACAATTCCTCTCACCTATTAGTAATGTACGTACCGATCATTACGGAGGCAGCATAGAAAACCGCAGTCGTTTTGTATTGGAAGTGGTAGCAGCTGTAGCAACAGCCATCGGAAAAGACCGAACAGGCATACGCCTCTCCCCTTACGGTGTAGCCAGCGACATGCCGCATTATCCGGAGATTGATGCTACATACGATTACCTTTCTAAAGAATTAAACCAATTAGGAATAGCCTATATTCATGTGGTCGATCATTCTGCCATGGGAGCTCCGGCCGTGCCTTTAGCCATCAAACAAACCATTCGTACCAATTTCAACAACACAATTATTCTTTGCGGTGGTTACGACAAAGAAAAAGGAGAAGCAGATTTACAAAGCGGTTTGGCAGATCTAATCGCTATGGGTAAACCTTTCATCGTAAACCCTGACTTAGTGGAACGTATGAAAAACGATTGGGATATATCTGCAGACTTAAAAGCAGATTTGTTGTATACACCAGGTGAAGTTGGTTATACGGATTATCCTTATCATCCATAAAGGAATGATATAACCATGGCCTGTCGGTGACAGGCCATGGTTATAAGCAGCAAGAGGTAAAATATTCAGGCATAAAAAAAAGACCGGTCAATACCGGTCTTTTTTTTTACTTATACTTAATAATGATTGGGATGATTTCTGTTCCCGTTATGACCATTACCATTTCTATTTCCGTTATGGTTTCCATTGTTATGGTTTCCATTTCTATTGTCATAACCGTGTTGCGGATGGTTGTGACAGGCTTGGTGTTGATGGCCGCAAGATGGCCTGTAATGTACTCTCGGTGCATAGTATCCGCAAACAGGTGCGGGTTGCGGAGCGTAGTAAACATAACCGTTGTTGGGAGGATAACCATAAGGATTAATAATACCGGCATTGAGAATAACGCGGGTTTGAGCATTGCTCGTCATACTCAATAAAACTCCGGCGATAAACAACATACTGAAGATAATCTTTGACGTTTTCATAAGTGTAATTGTTTAAGTTATGTTTGGCCTTAAACAAAAAGAGAGCCAACTCCCTGAGCCTTAAATACACTTTGTGACGTAATAGATAAAAAACTGACTTTGGTAGATAAAGGCTCCTATTTGGTTTGTAAAACATTTTTTTATTTTTTTTAACAGTCTGCATCAGGAAATGAGGCAAAACTCATCAAGGAGTATGAACTATGTTGCAAACAGGGAGGAATAATCGATTAATAAGTCTAAGTTTGGGGTATTACTCTTCAGATTAACCAAGCGATATGAATAAAAATGGACCTGTAGTAATCATTGAAGACGATGAAGACGATCAATTGATGTTGAATGACATCTTTACAACACTTAACTACAAGAACAAGATTCTATTTTTTAAAGACGGCAATCAGGCACTGGCTTACCTGAATGAAACAGAGATTGCACCCTTTCTTATTTTATCAGACGTAAACATGCCCAAGATCAATGGCTTTGAATTAAGGAACAAAGTCTACACAGACCAGCAGCTTCATTTAAAATGTATTCCCTATTTATTCTTCACCACACACTCTAATAAAGAAGCGGTAATTGATGCTTATAATTTGGTTGTTCAGGGATTTTTTGTCAAACCGAATACGTATTCGCAAATGGAAAACACCATTCGCAAGATCATGGAGTATTGGAAAGAGTGCATTGCACCGAGTGAATTTGATCATTGATGATCTTTATTTACCGTTATACGGGCAAGATAATATGAAACTTAGCCCCCTTACCTTCTTCAGCGGTCGCATAAATATCACCTCCATGATTCTGTGCTACTTTTTTACAAATTGCTAATCCAATACCGGTTCCCACAAACTGTGTTTTACCGTGCAAGCGTTGAAAGATATTAAAAATCTGTTCTGCATATTCCTGACTAAATCCTATTCCATTATCTGCAAAAATGATATGATGGTAAGACTTGCCTGCATCTAGCTGTGGTAATTCTTTTAACTTATCTTTGTCGAGCTTTTTACATTCAATGGTGATCATTGGAGCAAGTGATGCTTTATGAAACTTCAAAGCATTTGAAAACAAGTTACCAAATAGTTGAGACATCTGCAGCGGAATAGCCTGCAGAACAGGCAAGGAATCTGCTTTGATCGTTGCTCCTTTCTGCTCAATGAGTAATTCAAAATCTGTTTTTATATCCGCCACTATTTTATTGAGGTCCACACGTTCAAAGGTTTTGTTTTCTTTGGACAGTTGGGAATAGGCCAATACATCGCGCACGAGATTGATCATACGGTAAGTGGAATCATTTATTTTAGACAAATAGCGCTTTGTTTTATCACTCATTTCGCCCAGTGAATGCTCCAGCATTTGAGAAAACGTACTGATCTTGCGTAAAGGTTCCTGCAAATCGTGAGAGGCGATATAAGCAAACTGTTCCAGCTCCGCATTAGAATGTTGTAAGTTCTTGTTCGTATCAGCCAGTTCCTTTGTGCGTTCACTCACCACCTTTTCTATCTGACGTCTGGCCATGACTTGTTCCGTAACGTCAATAGAAATAGCAAGTACACCTATAATTTTTCCATCTGAATCTTTATAAGGTTCGTAAACAAAATTTTGATAAACATCTTCCAGCTTGCCCTTGCGCAATAAGGTAACCGGCATTTCATTGGCGTGAAAAGAGTTTCCGCTGTGGTACACATCGGCCATCAATTTCTCCAATCCCTGTTCTTTAGCATCCGGCAAGCCTTCAAAGATGGGTTTATTCAAGACTTCTTCTACAGGTTTGCCCCACAGTTCAATCATTAAGTCATTGGCTACTTCTACTACATGATCAGCTCCTATTAAGATACAGATGGCTACAGGAGCCTGTAAAATCATGTTGCGGAAATTCCATTCACTTTGTTTAATTTTCTGTGTCGCCAGGTTAAGATCGGTCACATCTGCTGCGGTATTCATGACACCATACACATTGTCGTTCTGATCAAACAAAGGAGTAAGGCTGTAATTGAACCAATAAGGTTTTAATTTACCTTCATGCATGAGTTCCAAATACTGATTCTTTGCATGGAAAGGAATACCAGTCGTATAGACTTGTTCCAGTTGCAGAAATATTTGCTGGTTATCCAGCTCAGGTAAAATGTCACTGTACAATTTGCCAATGACATCGTAACCTTTACCCCAGGCATCAAGAATGCTTTGATTGGCAAATTGAATTTTCATTTCTCTTCCCGTATACACACCGATGGGAAAAGGAGCACTGTCTACAAGACTGCGGATACGCTGTTCGCTTTGTTCTAGTTTTTGACGATCAAGCACTTGTTTCGTAACGTCTATAGCAATATCGAGGATGGCATATACTTTACCTTCGGAATCTAAAATAGGCGTATACGTAAAGTCGTAATAATATTGGTTGAGTACACCATTCTGCAAAATTTGTATAGGTGCACTGTCTAAGTGAAGTATTTCTCCACTCGTATACACATCATCTAATAGTTGAAGGAAAGGTTGACCTTCCATTTCAGGAACTGCTTCTACTAATTTTTTACCGATAATATCAGGCCCTTTACCTGCAATATCAATAAAAGATTGATTCGGCATTTCAATGACCAGCTCACGACCTACAAACAAAGCAATGGCAGCCGGCGCGCTATTGAGGATAGCACGCAATTGTGATTCGTTCTTTCTTGATTTTTCTTTATTAAGAAAAGCTTCTGTGGTTTCTGTGCAGGTGACAAATATTCCATTGATGATCCCTTCATCATTGTACACGGCACTGTAACTGAATGTCCAATAAATTTCTTCCGTACGTCCATTGCGGTAATAAGGAATCAACTGATCTTCGAACCATACCGGTTTGCCGGTAGTGGCAACACCTTCAATCATCGGACCTACAAATTCCCAGATGTCACTCCACACCTCCGGACCTTTTTTCCCAATGGCCGGATGTTTACCTTCCGTACCCAGGCTTGGTCTAAACGCATCATTATAGAAACAGATCCGTTCTGGCCCCCAAAATAAAAACATGGGAAAAGCAGAGTTTAAAATGAGGCTAACAGTAGTACGAAGACTGCCGGGCCATTGATCGGGTGTACCAAGGGATGTTGCTGACCAATTATAATTGCGGATCATCTCTCCCATCTCCCCTCCGCCTTGCAGAAAATAGTATATGGACTCTTGTTTCGTTTCCAAGTCAGATCACTGTTTTTAGTTTATTCACCAGTTCCTCAAATTTATCAGGCTTGGTAATGAAATCATAGGCGCCTAATTCTTTCGTTTGTTGTATGGTCTTTGGATTGGAAGAAGTAGAAAAAATAATGACAGGAATATGTTGAATGTCTTTTGTTCTTTTTACTTCCGCTAAAAACTGCTGACCATTCATGATCGGCATATTCAAATCCAAAAAGATAAGATCAGGCAATGATGGTGTATGCTTCAATAGTTCCAAGGCATCCATGGCAGAAGATACTGGTTGGAAAATACCGGTATAAGATAATTGTTCCAGCGCGGAAGAAAAAATTTCCTGATCGTCTTCATCATCATCCACTAATAGTATACTCGCATGTTTCACGACATAAAAATAATAGTTTGATCTGAACTAACATAATGCACCAAATATTAATAATTAACAAAAGTCTATTTTCCAAAGAGTTGAATCAACAGGCAGGTAAAGGAAAGAAAGGCTGTAGAATTTTTTACCCATCCTTCTAAGATCAATTGATTGAATACTTGATTTTCAATAAAGTATTGAGCAGATTCAGGGTTCTTAGAGCATAATTAAAAAAATGGAAAACTACGTCATTGTCATTTTTATACTGGCCGTTATGATCGGTCTGTCCGCCGTGGCGGATAAAATCAAACTGCCTTATCCAATTATATTGATCAGCGCAGGGATTGCCATCGGGTTTATTCCCGATCTGCCGCATATCGAATTGGCCCCTGAAATTGTGTTGCTGATATTCCTGCCTCCTCTATTGTACGATGCAGCTTTTAATATTTCCATTACGAATTTCAGAACGCACATCAATACCATCAGCACGCTGGCCATTACACTTGTGTTTGTTACCACAACTGCTATTGCGGTAACCTCTTATTATTTAATTCCAGGCATTACCTGGCCTTTGGCCTTTGTACTGGGCGCCATACTCTCTGCTACTGACGCCGTATCGGCAATCAGCATTACAAAAGGGTTGGGAATCTCTCACAAAACAACCACCATATTGGAAGGAGAAAGCCTGATCAACGATGCCTCTGCTCTGGTTGCTTATCGTTTTGCTGTGGCCGCTGTAACAGGTACTGCCTTTGTGTTTTGGCAAGCCACTTTACAATTTGTATTACTGCTTGCAGGAGGTTTGCTGGTAGGAATCGTACTTGGAAAAATAACCGTTTGGATATTAAATTATGTACAGAAAAACAGTCAGGTGACTTTAAGTCTTTTGCTCTTGATGCCTCTTGTCACTTATTTGATTGCAGAAGAACTGCACGTATCCGGAGTAATCGCTGTAGTTGTTTTAGGATTGGGCATTTCACGATTCAGCAATAAATTATTTCATGAACAACTGCAACAAGAATCCAAATCCATTTGGGACATCATTGTTTTCTTATTGAACGGATTGATCTTTATTCTCATCGGATTGCAACTTCCTTATTTGTTAGACACCATTGAAGAAGGACAATTGTTTCCATACATTGGCTATGCTTTCCTCATCAACCTTGTCGCCATATTATTAAGAACAGCCTGGGTGTTTTTACAAAGAAGAAACTTATTAAAAGCTTTCAGTTCCACCAATGAAAAAAGAAGGGTTACAGAAGATGCTTTGCTTGACTTCAAAACCAGTTTGATCATCAGCTGGTCAGGCATGCGCGGCATCGTATCCTTGGCGATTGCACTGGGTTTACCGACACACTTACAAAATGGAGAACCATTCCCTTACCGCACAGCCATTATCTTTATTTCATTGGTCGTGGTACTGTTTACAATTCTGGGTCAGGGATTGACATTGCCCATGCTGGTTAAAAAGTTAAAAATACGAGAAGCCGAAGCAAACCCTGTGGAGGACTTGCCTACCATTGGATAAGTGATTGTAAACAACTAGATAATGTCCTTTTTTTCTGGCTTTTGTGTCCTCTGTACTCTATTATACCTTTTCAACGGAATTAGACCGTCTTTTCTGGTTTTGAATGGTATTTTACATTTTAAATAAACGAGATAAAGCGCTGCATTCCTATTGTGTAAGTAATTTTACCCTATATTACATTAGCTCTAGGTTACCCCCTCACTCACCTCATCTAACCTATTGCCTTTCACATTCCTTCTTCAGGAATTTCAGCTATGATGAGACCAACCAATCCAAATGAAATTATTCGTTCCACCAATACCTTTTGGGTAGTTGGTATAGGCGCTTCAGCCGGTGGCCTGGATGCCTTTAAGTCCTTGATAAAAGCCATTCCGATTGATTCGGGTATGGCGTATATTATTGTGCAACATCTAGATCCAAACCATGAAAGCATTCTGGTAGAGCTGCTTCAAAAGATGACGACTCTGCCTGTTCATGAGATTATCGACAAGGTAGAAGTGAAACCCGATCACGTGTATGTGATCCCTTCTAACAAATTACTTACCGCCAATGACGGTATATTGAACCTGACAGCCAGGCCTGTCAAGACACAAAAAAGTATCGATTTGTTTTTTACCTCTTTAGCAGAAGTGCATCAAAATCAAGCAATAGGTGTTGTGTTATCGGGTACGGGCAAAGATGGAACCTTAGGCTTACAAGCCATCAAGCAATACGGTGGACTTACATTTGCCCAGGAACAACAAAGCGCGGCCTATGATGAAATGCCTCAAAGTGCGATCAGTCAAGGGGTAGTAGACTATGTACTTTCACCTCAAGAGATCATTCATCAATTAATTGACTTAAATACCATTTACAAAAACAAACTTCATTCTAAAGAATATACAGCACAAGAACAATCAGAAGCTCTTTTTTACAAACAAATTTTAAGCTTATTGGAAGTCCATAAGGGTGTAGACTTTGCGTACTACAAACAAACGACAGTAGGCAGAAGAATAGCCAGAAGAATGGACCTGATGCACCAGGAAAAAATGGAAGACTATTTCCATTATCTAAAAGAGCAGAGTGAAGAGCTTGATCAATTGTACCAGGACATGCTGATTCCTGTTACAGATTTTTTTCGTGATCCGCACATGTTTGACATGCTTTGCAAAACGGTATTACCTGTTCTTGTAAAAAATAAAACAAGCGATGAAACTTTTCGCGTATGGGTTGTGGGCTGTTCCACTGGGCAAGAAGCCTATACCATTGCCATCTGCTTGCATGAATACATCACAGAGCATAATGACAAAGTTAAAATACAAGTATTTGCCACTGACCTTTCGGAAATAGCCATTACTAAAGCTCGTACAGGATTTTACTCCATGAGCGATATGGAAAATATTTCAGAGGACCGATTAAAACGATTCTTTTCAAAAACAGAAAGTGGTTACCAGGCTAACAAAATCATACGGGATATCTGCGTGTTTGCTACCCACAATATTCTTTCTGACCCACCTTTCGCCAACATGGATATAGTCAGTTGCAGAAATGTTCTCATTTATATGGATGCCTTTCTGCAACGAAAAGCGATGACTACTTTCCATTATGCCTTAAAAGAAAAGGGAGTGTTGCTGCTTGGTAAATCAGAATCACTGAGCAAGTCAGCGGATCTTTTTACCGTATTCAACGAACAAGAAAAAATGTATACTAAAAAACCTGTGTCAGGCAGGTTTATCCATGTAGCAGCTAAATCCAAAGATAGTTCATCACATAATCCCGGAACTTTAATGAAAGATCAACGACCTAACGATGACTTTCAAAAAAATGCAGAACAAATTATTTTATCAAAATCACCAGCCGGAGTGATTGTGAATGAGCAAATGGAAATCGTACAATTCAGAGGAGCTACCGGGGACTGGCTTGAATCTCCTTCCGGTAAGCCGAGTTTGAATGTATTAAAAATGGCAAAGACTGAATTGGCTATCGATTTGAGGAGTGCTATATTGAAGGCAAAAACAAGTCTTGAGCCCTTTACAAAAAAAGGAATTTCATTAAAGGAAAAAAAACAGAATACTTTAGTAACCATTGAAGTAATTCCATTGCTTCATACCATCAATCCTTATTTTTTAATTCTATTTACCAATACAGAACAGATCACTCCTCCTTCATCGAAAAAACAAATAACTGATGGTCCGATAAAAATCAATCTACACGAAATGCGTGCGTTGCAATTGGAGAAAGAACTTTCTCAAACACGTGATGACATACGCGCCATTACAGAAGATCATGAAGCAGGTAACGAGGAGTTACTCAGTGCAAACGAAGAACTCGTTTCAGGAAGTGAAGAATTGAGAAGCCTGAATGAGGAACTTGAAATATCCAAGGAAGAACTACAAAGCACCGTAGAAGAGCTGTATGCCGCGAATCAGGAATTAAATGTCCGTAATGAGCAACTCAATCACTACCGTAAATACGCAGAAGCCATTGTCACCACCATACGAGAGCCACTCATTGTATTGGATAAAGATCTCAGAGTAAAAAGTGCGAACAGTGCTTTTTATAAAACGTTTAATGAAACAGAAAACAGTGCGGAAGGTAAATTGTTTTATGAATTAAAAGACAATCAATGGGATATTCCCAAACTACGTATTTTACTAGAACGTACACTACAGGAAAAAGAATTTTACGAAAGCTACGAAGTAAAACGTACGTTCTCCGTGATCGGTGAACGTATCATGTTATTGAATGCAAGAAAATTTTTCAGTGAAGGTAATAACGAATATTTAATCCTTCTTGCCATTGAGGATATTACAGAAAGAAGAACACTAGAAACAAAACTAAAAGTAAGTGCAGACTATCTCAAAGCCGTATTTGAATCCAGTCCGCAAATCGCTACCATGGTTTCTTCTGATGGTACAGTCAATTACTTCAATCAATTCTTTCTTGATTATTCAGGACTTAACATAACAGAAGCCATCGAACGCGGCTGGCAATCTGTTATCCGTCCCGAAATCTACCTCAAGTTCAAGACACTGTGGGCCGAAGCCATCCACTCAGGAGATGATTTTTATATGCGATTAATGCTGAAACGAAATGACGGTATTTACCGTTGGCATATTGCCCGAGCATTGGCGATACGAAACAACGAAGGAAAGATTACTTCATGGGTTGGAACAGCGACAGATATACACGATCAAAAGACCTTCTCAGAAGAGCTCGAGAAACAAGTCAGCGAAAGAACCCAATCGCTCAAGGAATCGAATGCAGACCTTGCACATTCGAATAAAAATCTTGAGCAATTTGCCTTCATCGCTTCGCATGATTTGCAGGAACCTCTTAGAAAAATCAGAATATTTTCCAATATGATTTCTACCAATTTTGGTAAACACCTACCGAATGAAGCGGTAAAATTAATCGATAAAATCAATACCTCAGCCGAACGCATGTCGGGGTTAATTAAAGCGGTACTTAACTTTTCTAAAATAGACAGTGCCAAAGATCAATTTGCAGCAGTAAACCTGAACGATATTTTAAATCAGGTATTAGATGATTTTGATGTCTTGATCACAGATAAGAATGCAAAAATCACTAAAAATATTTCCTGCACAATCCAAGCTGTTCCACTTCAAATGAATCAGTTGTTCTATAATCTAATTAGCAATTCCTTAAAATTCACACACCTTCATTTGTCGCCAATCATATCGATCACATCCAAGATTATGACTTCAGAGGAAATTAAAAGTTATCCTGAACTGAATCAAAAACGATCGTATTGTGAAATTATATTTGAAGACAACGGTATCGGTTTTGAGAAAAAATATGAACTACAGATTTTTCAAATCTTCCAACGTCTCCATTCACATGAACAATTTCCAGGTACCGGCATCGGATTGGCCTTGTGCAAAAAAATCGCGCTTAATCATCACGGCGAAATATTTGCTAAATCTAATGGAAGTACCGGAGCAACTTTTCATATTATTCTGCCACAAGTACAACCTACAACTTACAATCCCGAAGCGGATCCCCTTATCATAGCTTCTATACCAGAAGTACTCTTTAAACAACTTCTGTAATATAAACTCATTTCGCATGACTTGTGCTTTTAATGAACTACATTATACGAAACCCCTATCACTATGGCCAAAGAAAAATCATCCCAAAAAGGAGACAAAAAAGCAGCCGGAAAAAGTCTGACCGAAAAAAGGGCAGATAAGAAAGCAAAAAAAGAAGGTAAGAAAAACAGCTAAGTAAGTTTAACGTTTAATGATACACGACAAAGCCCTTCATCACTGATGTGATGAAGGGCTTTGCTTATTGTAGTGTTACTTTGCAACAGCAATAAATACTTCGACTACATGCACTTGCGCATCATCTAAGAGAGGAATTGTATTTCCTTTACCAGAGGCCTCTCCCATCTTCCAATATGATTCTGCCGCGAAGACCTGATAGATCGTCATGCGGTACCTAGACTTTCCATAACGGTAGTCTATCTGTACAGAAGGCCATTCCAGAGGGAAGCACGGTTTGAATGTTAAATGAGAAGCATGCACTTCCATTCCTAATAGAGAACCTGTAATGAATTGGTACATCCATCCTGATGATCCGGTATACCAGGTCCATCCGCCACGCCCCTGGTGTGATTCATTGGCGTAAACATCAGCCGCCATCACATAAGGTTCTACTTTATAGATTTTACTTGACGCAGCATTATCGGCATGACTCAAAGGTTGTACCATGCTAAACAATTCCCAGACTTTTTCACGATCACCCATTGCTGCAAAAGCCATTAAGGCCCAGATGGCAGCATGTGAATACTGTCCACCATTTTCCCGCACACCAGGTACATAACCTTTGATGTATCCAGGATTCATTCCGTCAACATTAAATGGAGGATCGAGTAATTGAATTAAACGAAGATCTCTTCTTACCAAATATTTATCCATAGAAGCGATAGCTATTTCTCTTCTTTCCTTAGGTGCGGCACCAGACAGTACTGACCAGCTTTGAGCAATGGCATCGATGCGGCATTCTGTATTTTCTTTAGAGCCCAATGCTGTACCGTCATCGAAATAAGCACGCTTGTACCATTCACCATCCCAACTGGATGCTTCGATACTATGTTGAAGCGTCGCCGCTTCTTTTACACAACGTTCTGCAAATAACAGATCACCTTGTTGTATTGCTACCTTTTCAAAATTAACCAACACATCGTATAAGAAAAAAGCCAGCCATACACTTTCGCCTTTTCCTTTATGCCCTACCTGATCCATACCATCGTTCCAGTCACCTGAACCAATGAGCGGCAACCCATGTGTTCCGTAATGCAAACTGTGTGTAATGGCACGCACACAATGTTCGTACAGGGTACCGCTGATGTTGCCACTCACCGGTAAATCATACAATGTTTCTTCTTCGTGCAACAGCAAACGACTTTCCAAGAAACCAACCTGCGCATTCAATAAAGTTTCATCCCCTGTTGCTAACAGGTAACGACTCGTGACGAAAGGCAACCAAAGCATATCGTCCGAACAACGTGTACGCACCCCCCTGCCTTCCGGTGGATGCCACCAGTGTTGCACATCTCCTTCGACAAATTGTCGGGAAGCACTCAGTAAAATTTGTTGGCGGGCAAGGGAAGGCTGCGTGTGTAGCAAAGCCAGGACATCCTGCAACTGATCCCTGAAACCAAAGGCTCCTCCAGATTGGTAAAATCCACTGCGTGCAAATATTCTACATGCAATGGTTTGATAGGTCAACCATCCATTGGCCAATGTATTCAGTGCCACATCAGGTGTAGTAACCTGCACGGCACTGACTGTTTCTTCCCAATATTCTTTTACTTTGCGCAGCGATTCGGATACGGCCTGAGGATTTGCAAATTTGAAGATTACAGCGTGCGCAGATTGTGAATTGATTTCATTTCCCATCTGAAAAATAATTTCTTTCTCTTCTCCATCCAATAGATCTATCTTCACCTGAAGTGCGGCACACGTATCGATTCCTGCTCCTATCCTACCGGATAACTTTGAGCGGTATAAAACTTTGGGATCTTTTAGTGTATTGTTTTTTCCAATAAATTCTAAACGGTCAGTAGTGAAACTCTGTCGGACGCCTTCTACCTTAAAGAACATAACACGTTCCGAAAAAGCAGAATTGTAACGGTTCCTAAACAGCAAAGCTCCATTATTACTGTTCTGTTCAGAAATAATATGCATGTTCGTTTTAGAACGCACATCTCCCAGCGTTACTTCCAGATAACCAGTAGCGGATAATTTACGCTCCCTGCCCGATTTGTTTTTTATTTTTATAACGATGAACTTGATCGAAGATTCTTTGTCAACAAAGGTAGTCATCTCGGAAATAAGGCCTTGTTCTTCGTGTTCAAACGTGCTGTACCCAAACCCATGTGTAACAATGTATGGAGATGCCGCTTTGACAGGAAAAGGCGCAGGCGACCAAAACAATCCCGTTTCCTCATCACGTAAGTAAAAAGCTTCTCCTCCTACATCGCTTACAGGATCATTGCTCCAAGGCGTCATGCGGTATTCGTGTGCATTGATTGCCCAGGTATAAGCGGAACCACTTTCAGAAACCACGGTACCAAAATCAGGATTGGCAATGACATTGACCCAGGGTGCCGGAGTGGTATGATGCTGATCTATTTTTATTTTATAAGCTTTACCGTCCTTTGTAAAACCACCGGTTTCATTGAAGAATAATAGATCTTCCGGTAACTCCAATCTACTTGTTATATGTTCAGCTGTCACTGGCTTCGTATCTAATAGCAAAGGCAGTGCTTTTTCATTGATGTGCTTACCGATTTGTTCAGCCAGCGTGCCTTTGTTATCATGGATAATAACGCGCGCCACACTTTCAAACAAAATACGGTCTTCAGAAGACAACTGATCGGCTGACTTTACAAAAATAGCACCTGGTTTATTATAGGTCTGATGGTTGCTATTGGCTGCATCTGCAGTGATCAATCCTAAAATCTGGTCTTGCAGAAGTTGACGGTAAGAGCCATAGTCTTCATTCCAGATGACCAGATCCACTGCTAATCCTTTTAATCTCCAATACGCATGAGCTTGTATCATTTGTTTTACCAAATCCATACTTTCTGTATCGTATACATGCAGCAATACAATCGGTAAGTCGCCGGAAACAGAATGACTCCATAATCCCGATTGGCCTCTTAGATTGGATTGCAATACCTGACTGTCTGCACGCAGCGCGGGATTGGCATAAATCACAGAGGCTGCTAAACGATCGTACAATTGCACATCTGATTCTGTAGCATTGATCTGACGCAAGAGTACCTGGCTGTGTGTCCAGGAAAGT
>Ga0247808_10000979_pt1 | contig 13840 bp, 12 predicted proteins | sample UWRJL089202R1_FD_179914 | JGI IMG/M metagenome (GOLD analysis project Ga0247808, IMG submission 179914) | Plant litter microbial communities from Arlington Agricultural Research Station in Wisconsin, United States - UWRJ-L089-202R-1 | ecosystem: Environmental > Terrestrial > Plant litter >... | reverse complement strand
GCCGCCACATCGTCGGCCGAACGCGCAACAGCACTGACCCACCGTCTCCTCGCTTTTTCGCGGCGCCAGCCACTGGACAAGCAGGCGGTCGACGTGACGCAGTTGATTGCCTCCATGGAGGACCTGTTTCGCCGGACCCTGGGCGAGCAGGTCCAGCTTTCCACGGCAACCGACGTCGGGACCTGGCAGCCGGTGACCGACGCCAACCAGCTTGAAAGTGCCATTCTCAATCTGGTCATCAACGCCCGTGATGCCATGCCGGATGGCGGCAAGCTGACGATAGAAACCACCAATGCCGCATTCGACGACAAGGATCTAATCGGCCAGGAGGGCCTGCGGCCGGGACAATATGTGGTCGTGGCGGTCAGCGACACGGGGACCGGCATGTCGCAGGACACGATCCAGAAAGCATTCGAGCCGTTTTTCACCACCAAGCCGATCGGCCAGGGCACTGGCCTCGGTCTGTCGATGATTTACGGCTTTGTACAGCAATCCGGTGGACACGTCCGGATCTATAGCGAGCTTGGACTCGGGACGACGATCAAGCTCTATCTGCCAGGCACCGACGAGAAGAATTCGGCAGGCGCGCAGCAGCCGACCGGCGATCACAGGCCGCCGCGCGGGGCAGGCGAAACCATCCTCGTCGTCGAGGATGACACATCGGTGCGCATGCTCCTCATCGATGTTCTGACGGATCTTGGCTATCACGTGCTGGAAGCCATCGACGGCGTCACGGCGTTGCCGATACTGGAAGATAAAGTGCGGATAGATCTGTTGGTCTCGGATGTCGGACTGCCAGGTTTGAATGGTCGACAACTTGCGGAAATCGCGCTCACGACACGACCTGAGCTGAAGGTGCTATTCGTCACGGGTTATGCGGCGATGGCAGCGTCTCGAGCAGAATTCCTGGCGCCGGGCATGCAGATGATGACGAAACCATTCGCGATAGATGAACTGGCGCAAAAGGTTCGAGAAATCTTGCAGCAGTCGTGAGCACATTGCCGAGGCCTGCACCGGCTCGGATGTGTTCGAGTGTTTCATGCGTGATGATCACTGATGTTACTGGCACTGATCAAAGCTGGTCTGCTCCCAAAAAGGCGTGGAGCTAGCGCCGATAAGGCGTGATCGTGCGTTGACTTCCTCCTCGACAATGCGACTTGCGCTTTTTGTCAATAACACTCGTTTGCTCTGCTTCAGTGAATAGTGAAAGCTAGCGCATCTACAGTTACATGCGACGTAAGTCGGTGCACAAAGCTTGCCAGTTCGATTTCAGACATGGGATTATTTCGCATCGCCGCGACGAGAATCTCGGCAAGAGCGTAGCCATCAGGGCTCGCTGTCTCTATGCCCATTGAAGCGCAATGCATCTCAAGAACCCGTGCAACTACACGCATCGTGTATCTATTATGTTCGTTCAAACTCGAAGCCATGCAATACCCAAAATAAATTATGATATATAATCGTATTGGACGAAAGTTGATGAGCAGTGGGATTGTTCCGCGCAATGCCAACCTCGTATCGTTTTATACCGAACGCGGGCGACGGGCTATTTTTCCGATATCTGCATCATAGTTGGATTGTGCTCTAAGGCTGTCGGTGTCGACACTCGCAGCCGCGAGATCGTCTGTTTTGCTCTTGAAAACTGGAGACGCCCCTGGCGCTCGCTGCATTATATTTGGCGGTTCGATCCCATTCGAATATGGCCGTGGCATAGAAGAACCCAGGCAACTGACATCATGGAATTCGCAGCGTTTCGAAAGATCCGTTCCGACTGGCGGTTGTCGAAGCGCTTGGTGAAAGCTCAGCATCTCGCTGTTTCTTACTGGCGGGAAGGCTATTCCCAAACTTAGGAACCAATAAAGGTTTCCGATATTTCCGATACTCTAAAATCGAAGGTGGCGGCCGCATTCGAGCGGTTCAGATGAGGGATCGTGGCGGCTTGCCTTGTTCTCTGATACAGAAACCTATGTCCGGGAATAGGTTTTCTTCCTCGCGTCATCAACACGCTTTGTCAGCTGCTTAGTGCTCAGAATTCGCCGTCTCCGGTTCTATTCGGTTCAAGGCGTCTAGCACTATCGAACGGCAACGAAACGCTGGCCCCGATCAGCGTTTAAGCGACCACAACGCCAATTTGCACAACGCGGTCTGCAGTGCCCGCGAGCGGCATAGTTGTTTACCGCTGCCAAAGAGCAGCCATTGGCTGACACCCGCGACCCATTCGAAAAAGCCTGATCAGAAATGCAGGAGTTCGGCGTCCCGGACAGCGTTCCAGAAACCGTCGGGAATGACTTCCTGCAAGGATGCCACCGTTCTGGCGACATTATCCGGATTTTTGGTCGACCACAGCACCGAGAGCACCGGACGATAACGAAGCGCGAATTGGATAACAGCCGCGTTCTCCGATATGCCGAAATCCGAACACACGCACTGAAGCTTCGCTCGAAACGCCATGTTTTCCTCGGAAAAATAGCGCCCGCTGGCAAAGGGCGAGGCTGCGATGATGCCGATATTGCGCTGTTCGCACGCGGCAATCACCGTCCCGGCGCCTTTGTGATCCATCAGCGAAAACCCTCCGGCAAACAGCAGCAGATCGAGATCGTAGCGCTCCAGGAAAGCCATTGCGATGGCCGGGGTGTTTGCGCCGACACCGACCATCCTGACATGCCCGGCATCGCGCAAACGCAGCAGGGCAGGCATTCCGGTTTCCAGCGCTGCCTCCATTCCGCCGTCGCAGATCGACAGCCCGTGCATATAGGCGATGTCGGCCGAGGGTATGCCCATCCGGTGCAGCGATGTCTCGAAAGACTGCCGGATGCCGTCGTCGCTGTAATCGCAGACAGGGGTGAAGTCGGCATAGTGGCGATAGTGTCGGGTAACCGGCTTGCCGCGGCCGAAGGGGTCGAGGTTGACGCCCACCTTTGTCGACAGCAGGAAATCGGCCTGCGCCTTCCAGGCCAGTCCGCTGCCGAGCCGCCGCTCGCACAATCCGCTGCCATAGTAGGGGGCGGTATCGAAGTAGCGGATACCGGCTTCCCAGGCATCTGCTATGATCTGCGCCGCTATCGCGTCACCCTCGGCCCCGCCTAATCCGCTCCAACTGGCTGCGCCAAGCGATAGCTCGGTAAACCAAGTGTCGTGGCGTGGGTGTTTGCGTTTGGGCAGAGAAGTCATGGTACCTCATAGCAACGATCTGGAAGCCAGATCGGGCAGACAATGGATTGGAAGGCCGGCATATTTGAATGGCCTTGTCGAATGGTCAACAAAGGTCCTGCGCGATCACCAAGCGCCGCTACCCAGCCAGGAACTCGATGATGGCGCCACTGGCCTGACGCGGTCCGACGCCAATGCCACCGCCTGGCGTGACGCTGAAAGCCATGTCATGATCAACCAAGTGCTGTCGCGTTCGCTGCAGGTCGTCGACGACGATCCGCAGAGCGGCGAGGCGGTTAGCCTTGCCTTGTTCGACCTCCTGTCCGGGGAATAGCGTTCGTGCGGCAGTCGGATCGACGAACAGAAGCGGCGCGGAATTGATGCCAGTGTCCACCCGGAACCCGCCCTCCGCCTCCACGACGCGACCCGCCTCGTAAAACCGTGAATAGATCTCCGCGATATTGCGCGGTTCATCCACCACAGCCACAATGCCGCCAAGTGCTATGGCCCCGTTTGGATGCTGCTGCAGTTCCGGTAGCCAGACCATCTCGGGCGTCTCGTGCTGGCAGAGGAAGAAATGTCCGACCGGCACTTCATCGGCGTCAAAACCCAGTGTCCTGAAGCTCGCGACGCCTTCTTTACCGCCGGGAAGGGGCAGCGGACGCGAGAAGGCGCTGACCTCTCCCGTCGCTATGCCGCGCGCCGCCAGCGCCGGCTTGGCCGCATTAGCATTTTGGGTGCGGTTGGCGATCGCCTGCAGGCCCTCGCCATTCTGCGCAAGACTGTCGCGTTGCGGCCGGTTCAACGCGGTCGCGTTGACGACGCCCAGCAGCTCGACATAATCGTCCTTGAAGACGATTGTGTGGTTGCCAGTTCCCTTCTGCGGGCTGTGAAGACCACGCGGGGACAGGGTGAACCCGAGTTGCCGGTAAAGTGCGGCACTGGCATCCAGGTCCTGGACAAGCAGATAGGTGTGGTCGATGCCGAGCACGGGATGGGTCATGTCTGTTCCGTTTTGTTAGGCGGCAGGCGGCGTCGGTTCGCCGAGCGACAGCATCAGGCGATTGGCCCAGTTGAAGAAGGCGGCGCCATGGATGACATCGGAAATCTCCCCGTCGGAAAGTTCGGCTGCGCGCAGGCGGCTCACGTGTTCACCGGAAAATACCGGGGGTGTGGCGGTCAGTGCGACGGATGCCGCCACTATGGCATTCCAGCGCTCGCCCAGATCGGCGGAAAGACCCTCGTCGAGAAGCCTTTGCACGTCATCCTGGCGCTTGGAATATTGAGAAGCGAAGCGCGAATGGACCGATGCGCATAGAATGCAACCGTTCAGCCGCGATGTGGCGGTGGCCGATAGCTCCCGCTCGGCGCGCGGCAGGCCATCCTTGGTGTTGTAGAAGATATCGTTGTCGGTCTTGGTGCGGGCCTCCAGAATGTCGGGATCGCGGACCAGAAGCGCAAAATAGGGATTCTTGGCGCGCGCACGATCGACCAGCGCTTCATAGTGGCGGTCGGTCAGTTCGGCCTCGGTCAGATGCGCCAGCCAGGGCGTCCAGCCGACATGCGCCTGGGTAAAGACGACTGGGGGATTGTCGAGCACGGGTTCGATGATGGTATCAGTCATGAAAATTCTCCGTTAGGCCGCAGCCAGGACCTTGAGGCCGGCGACGATGCGGATCTGAAAGGCGAGGAAGGAGACGAGCTGCGACAACGTCACGACGCCGGTGGCGCTCCAGCCGGCCGACAGCAGCTTTTGCAGCTCTGCGGGTTTGGCATCACGCGGATGCAGGGTCAGGAGATGGGCGTGTTGCAGCGCTGCCGTGAGGCGGCCGCTGAGCGTATTCCGCTCGGCGTCGCCGATGACCAGAACCAGGCCATCGACATTTTCGACGTGCAGCGGTCCGGCGGGGTAGTGCCCGTATGGACCGGCAGCCTTCCCACTCTCGGCAGCCGCTTGGACCGCTGACAAAAGTGCCCGGCCGTTTTCCGTGCCCACCAGCTTTTCAGCATAAAATTCCGCAATTTGCGGCTGGTCGTGCAGGATGGCGACGAATGTGGCTACCGCAAAACGTTCGGCAAGCGAGACCTCGCTGGTATCGGCCGGCGAGAACAGCGCAAGCCAGCTTTTCTGCGCGTGTTCCCTGGTGATTGGGCGTCGGGTCCGCAGGGCGTCTGCCGCGGAGCCCGGCGTAGTGCCGAGCAGTTGGTCGATGATGTCGGTTGTTGCGGTCATGTATGTCTCTTTTCTTGATTATTGCGCAGCGGCCAGCTGCTGTTCGCCGGAGCGAGTCCAGCCGAGGGCAGGCGCGACTTCGGCGGCGATCAGTTCGATCGAGCGCAGGATGTCGGCATGCGGCGGGTCGATCGAGTGAACCTGGAAGGAAATGTCGGTGGCGCGGGCAAGCGCGCTGTCGGCACGCAGCGAGGCGATGACATCATCCGGTGTGCCGACATGGCTGTCGAGCGCCTTGATCAGATCCTCGACTTTGTTGCCCGGTATCCGGTGTCCGGCGGCTGCAAAGCGGTCGGCAACGCGGCGCAGGCCGATCTCCGCCAGCGCCAGCGCCCGACCGCGGTCTTCGGCGACGAACAGGCTGCGCGAGCCGAGAATGCGGGGTGCACGGCCTTCCGGCAGGCCAGACAGGTAGGCATCGATGATCTCGTTCTGCATCTCGTCCAATGTTGCCTCGGGCTTGTCCGCCGAGCGTGGCTGGGTCCGCGACAGCATCAGGCCGTCGCCGCTCAGCCCGGCCAGATGGGCGCCGCTTGCCGAAAACGTCGCCAGCCAGACGTGGTCGAGCAGGTGCGGCGCGACCGGATAGAGCACATTGCCGCCCGACAGCGGCTTGCCCGTCCAGGCCTGGCGAACCGTCGCCAAGCTTTCGGCAAACACTTCGCGACGGCGGTCGGGATCGACACCAAAAGCTTCGAAGGATTCGCGCGTGCCCCCGGTGCCAAAGCCGATCTCCAGGCGACCATTCGACAGCAGATCCAGGACTGCGGTGTCTTCGGCGACCCGCAAGGCCTTTTCCATCGGCAGCGTGATGACGCCGGTGCCGAGCCGGATTGTCGTAGTTCGCGCAGCAACATAGGAGAGGAAAACGGTCGGGGAGGGAAGGCCGCCTTCATCCGCATGAAAATGGTGCTGGGCGATCCAGGCACTGTCGAAACCGTGGCGTTCGGCATGGATAATCTGTTCGGCCGCCAGCCGGTAGCGTTCGCCGGGCTCGACATCATCGAGAAGGCGGGTGAAGAAGCCCAGTCGCTTGGGCGTGGTCCAGTTGGTCATGACGTCGGTCCTGCTGAAATGGCGTGCCGGGCGGCGCCGGCACGGGGAAACCTGTTGCCCGGAATGGCGTCGATCAGTTCGCGGGTATAGGCGCTCGAAGTCGATGAGAAGACCTGCTCGACTGTCCCGTAATCCACCTGCTTGCCATCGTGTAGGACGGACACCGTGTCGGCGATCTGCCGCACGACGGCCAGATCATGCGACACGAACACAAAGGTCAGACCAAGGTCGCGCTGCAGTTCGGCCAACAGGTCGAGGATCTGCGCCTGGACGGTGACATCGAGGGCCGATACCGCCTCGTCCAGAATGACCACCTCAGGGTTGAGCACCAGTGCCCGCGCGATGGCGACACGCTGACGCTGGCCGCCGGACAAAGCATGAGGCAGACGCGACAGGACTGCCGGCGGCAGGCCGACCCGCTCGATGATGGCCCGGACGCGGCTTTCGCGCTCCTGCCGGCCGAGCGGCTCGAAATTCAAAAGCGGTTCCTCGACGATCGCCTGCACGGTCTGGCGCGGATCAAGCGAGGCCCAGGGATTCTGGTAGACCAGCTGCACGGTGCGGCGGAACTGCCGCAGGCCGTCGGCCTGCAGGCTGCCGACGTCGACATCGCCGATCCGGATCTCGCCGCTCGTGGGTTTCTGGAAGCCGGCGAGAGCACGGATCGTGGTGGTCTTGCCCGATCCGGATTCGCCGACCACCGCATGGGTGGTGCCGCGCCGGACGGTGAAGGAAATGCCGTCGACGGCGCGAAAATTGCGGCCGCCCGGCAGCGAAAAATCCTGCACGAGGTTTTTGACCGATACGGTATCAGCACGGCCGTGCTCGATTGTGGGACGCGGCCGGACGGCGGCCAGCGACGGGGCGTCGGACAGCAGCTTACGGGTATAGGCGCTGTTCGGCTGAGCCAGAACATCGGAGGTTTTGCCCTGCTCCTGGATGCGTCCGCCCTGCAGCACGATGATCTTGTCGGACCGGTCGGCGGCGACGCCGAGATCGTGGGTCACCAGCAGCACGGCCGTGCCATATTCGCGGCGCAGATCGTCGATCAGATCGAGAATGCGGCGCTGCACGGTGACGTCGAGCGCCGATGTCGGTTCGTCGGCAATGATCAGCGCCGGGCGCAGGGCAATGGCAATGGCGATAAGCACTCGCTGCTTCATGCCGCCGGACAGCTCGTGCGGATATTGCCGTATCCGCAGTTCCGGTTCGGACAACCCGACATGGGTCAGCAACTCGATGACCTTGCGGTCGGCGTCGCGGCGGCTGAGACGGCCGTGAATTTCGAGGATTTCCCGCACCTGGGTGCCGATCGTGGCCACCGGATTGAGGGAACTGCCGGGATCCTGCGGCACGAGGCTGATGACCGCGCCACGAATGTCGCGCAGGCGTTTGGCGTTCCAGCCGCTGATGTCTTCCCCGTTCAGCAGAATCGCGCCGGAATCCACCCTGCCGTTTTCCGCCAGCAGGCCAATAACCGCCTGCGCCGTCGATGTCTTGCCCGATCCGCTTTCGCCAACCAGGGCCACGACCTCGCCGGGCTCGACGGTAAAGGAGACGCCGTGGACGACTGTCGTGTGTTTGTCGGCCTGACGATAGGAGATCTTCAAATCGCGAACGTCGAGGACCGGTGTGACCGAAACGCTCATCGTGTGCTCCTCCCCAGTGACTGGCTGATGCGGTTGGCCGAAAGCACGACGGCGACGACGACGAGGCCCGGAGCGGCGGTCAGCCACCAGGCGGTGGCCAGGTAGTTGCGGCCCTCCGCGATCAGCAGACCCCATTCCGGCGTCGGTGGCGGTGCGCCGTAGCCAAGGAAGCCGAGCGTGGAAATCTGCAGGATCGCCCAGCCGAATTGCACGGCTGTGTAGGCGATGACGGAGGTCAGCGAATTGGGCAGGATATGGCGCCACAAAACCTTGGCGAAGGATCCGCCGCTGCCGAAGGCAGCCTCGACGAATTCTGAGCCGCGGACGCGGATAACCTCGGAGCGCATCAGCCGGGCAAAGCCGGCAATGGCGGTGGCGCCGACGGCAATGGCTGCATTGAAAGTGCCGAATCCGAGCAGGATGATAATGCTGAGCGACAATAACAGTGTCGGGATCGACAACAATACATCGACCAAGCGCATCAGGACATCGTCGGTGCGGCCACGCACCGAACCGGCTGTAAGCCCGATCGCGGTTCCAACCACCAAGCCGACGCCGACGGCGGCGATGGCGCCCGACAGGGAGTGAACCGCGCCATAGACAATCCGGGAAAACAGGTCGCGGCCCAGCGAATCCGTGCCGAGGAGATGGACGGCCGACGGCGCCTTCAACTGGCCGCCGGGCACGCCCTGCAGCGGGTCATACGCGGTGAACAGGCCGGGTACGATGATCCACAGCAGTACCAGTGCAAGGACGATCCATGCCAGTGCCAGCCCATAGGGGAACCGCCGCAGTGCGGCAACGAGATTATGCGGTTTGCGGCTTCGGGTTGGCTGCTCCGCTGCATCAGCGAGTGCGGAAAGACTGTCTGCGGTGGTCATGCGGTGGCACCGTTTCTGTTTCTGAGGCGCGGATCCAGAAAGGGAAAGGCCAGATCGACCGCGAGGTTGATGGTGACGAAGGCGGCAGCCGAAACCACGACGATCGCCTGCAAGACTGAGAGATCCTGATTGCCGACCGCCTTCTCGGTTAAGCCGCCGATGCCGTTGAGGCCGAACACGGTCTCGGTGACGACGGCGCCGGCGAGAAGTTCACCGAACAGCACGCCGGCAATCGTCAGGGCCGGAAGGATGGCGTTGCGGGCGACGTGCCGCCAGAGCAGACGTGTTTCACTGGCGCCCTTGGCACGGGCCACGGCGATGAAGGGGCGTAATCGGATCTCGTCGATGTTGCGGATCAGGATCTGCGCCAGAGGTGCTGCGATCGGCACAGCCAGGGTGGCGACCGGCAAGACCAGGCTTTCCCAGGGGCCGGGATTGATCACCGACACCAGCCTCAGGCGAAAGGAAAAGATCTGGATCAGCATGATCGCCAGCCAGAACACCGGCACAGCGATGAACAGCGAAGGCAATGACTGGATGAGGTTGCGCAACCACGCAAACGGCGCCATCGACGACAAAAAGGCGATGAAGACAGCAAGCAGGATGGCGGCAGCAAACCCAAGGCCCGCCAGTCTCAGTGTTGGCGGCAGGTTGGTTGCCAGCTGCGCCGAGACCGGAACGCCGGCCTGCAACGAGTAGCCGAAATCGCCCTGCAAAAAATTCGAAAGCGTGGTGGCATATTGCGGCAGCAGGCCGGAATCGACCGCATAAGTGGTGCGAATTTCCTGGATCTGCTCGGCGCTCAATCCGTATTCCGGATTGAGAAACTTGATCAGCACCGCATCGCCGGGCATCGCCTGAAGCAGGATGAAGGACAGTGTGAAAGCAGCCCACAGCACCAGCACCGCCTGCCCGATCCGTCCCAGCACATATCGTGTCATGTCATCTCTCCGAGAAGCCAGGACGGCCGCATGGTGCGGCCGTCCGAGCAATCTTACTTCTTGTCAAGCCAGGTGCTGTAGAAGGACGGGCGTCCAACGGATTCAAACGCGATGCCCTTGACGTAGGGCGCGCCGGCAAAAGCCTGTGGCTCTTCGAAGATCGGCACGGCATAGGCCTGGTCGAGCACATAGGCCTGCGCTTCGGCTACCGCCTTCAGGCGCTTTTCCCGGTCCGGCTGCGAGGCGATCTCGTCGAGAATGCTGTTCAGCTTGGCGTCGGAAAAGCCCTTGACCTTGTCGCTGGTGCCGCCCTTCTGCAGCAGCAGGTTGCGCAGGGTCGGGTAGTACTGGCTCTTGACCACGTCCGGATCGGCGCGGCCGACCATGGCGACGGCCACCGGGGTTTTCAGCGGATCCAGCTCATCGACGATCTTGCTGCCGGCATCGCCAGCCAGCACGTTGAACTTGACGCCGATCTTGGCCCATTGCTGGGCGATCAGCTGCAGCGTCGCCCGGCTCTGCGGCTGCGGCAGCGATTCATAGGAGGTCAGGACCAGCTTCTGGCCGTCCTTTTCGCGGATACCGTCAGCGCCGGGCTTATATCCGGCCTCGTCGAGCAGCGCCTTGGCCTTGTCGGTGTCGTATTGCAGCTTGTCGGTCTGCGGCACATAGCCGATCGCGGTCGAGGCGAGGATCGACGTGGCCTTGGGATAGTTCTTGGAAAAGATTGTCGAGATGATCTCGTCGCGGTTGACGGCCAGCGAGAGTGCTTTACGGACGCGGATATCGGCGACCAGCGGGTTGTCGGCGCGGAAGACGATGGAATTGTTCACGCCGCGCGTGCCCGGCGCATAGATCTGAAAGTGCTGGGCCTCGACCTGGCCTTCGTCATAGGCCTGGATCTGGCGAATGAAATCAGCCTGTCCGGCCAGAAGCGCGCCGATACGTACGCTGTCCTCACCGGTGACAATATATTGGATGCCGTCGAGATAGGCGCGGCCCTGATGCGGCAGCTTGGCCGGTCCCCATTTGTACTCTTCGCGGGCCTTGAGATTGAGCGTCTTGCCAAGGGTTTCGGCGGAGACCACGAAGGGGCCTGAGCCGATAATCTTGGTGGCATCGCCGAGCTGTTCGAAGGGCAGGGCAAGCGTCGAGAGTGATACCAGACCCGAACCGATAACGGATGTGCCCTGCAGGAAGCCCGGTGACGGTTTCTTGAAATGGAATTTAACTGTCAGCGGGTCGACGACCTCACTGCGCTCGTAATTGTTGACCACTTCCGAACCCGGCTGCTTCAACGCCTTATTGCCGAGGCCAAATGTATCAAAGTTCTTGGCGACGACTGCCGCGTCGAGCGGAGTGCCATCGGAGAAGGTGACTCCCGGGCGAAGTTTAAATGTGTATTCGGTGGCATCCGCATTCACCTGCCAGGAATCGGCGATCCAGGGCTCGATCTCCAGCGTCTTCGGATTCTGGTAGGTCAGCTTATCGGTGATCTGGTTGAGAATGCCACCGTTCGGATAGAACCCCCCGGCCGGCGGATAGAGATTGGTGTGAGTCTGCTGCTCGAGATAGACGAGCGTGCCTCCCTTGACGGGCTGGTCGGCTGCCATGCCTTCGCTCGAGAGCGCGGTGGCGGCAAGGAGCCCAAGGCCGAATGCTATAAATTTTTGATAGGAGGTCATCTGCGGATCCGTGATTGATCGATGACCAGAGCCTAGCTGCTTGCAGGCATTGTTGATTGATTTGGTATTCTATTTTTGTCGGATGGTGCGAACGTTTCGTTTGCGGAATGCCGGCACTGAAAAAACTTATTTCGCAAGTGCGAAAGAGAGCTCAATCAGAATGGCCCCCACGAGCCGCATGATTAAACCCAGTGTTGACTTCAAGATGTTTTTCACACCAAGGCCGACGTCTATCGTTGCCGCTTTGGCTAACCCAGCTGAACAGTAGCGGTGTTGCGGAAGCTGTGTCGTGATGGGCGCCTTGGGAACGGTGACGCGCCAGCTCATAGCAAGGGCGAACCGATCTTCCGGTAGCGCGGCGGCGTTGTTCTGGCTCCCAGCCATTTTCGACGAAAGCATGAATGCGCGGACGGCGGCGACCTGATCCCTGCGCAGGCCACACCTAAACAGGCCAAGGACGACTATGGTGAAGTGCGAAAGATCGTCGGCGGGCGCATCGCGTCCAACAGCGCTGATCGCGTTGCAGAGAACTCAAGGTTCATGTCATGACAAAGTCGACCATATCGTTTGTCCTGCAACGATGCGCTGTGATCGCAGAATGTGAGTAGTCGTGTGCACAGACAGCCAGTTCTCACGGGGGACTGAGAAATACCCGTATTCGATGGGCAACGTCGCGCCGTTGCACGGCTTACGCGTTGCGTTCCATCGATCTTAAATCAGCAGAACAATGCAGACGAGATAGAGAAATGCACAGGTAACGGCGCTGCGGGCCAGCCACGTGTGCACAACAAACATCGTTGGTTTTGCGCGCCGTCGCGGTGAGGTCTTCAAAGCGCGAAGCCTGGTATCGAAAGCCAGTGTCACGGTTTCAGCTCCCAATCATTCAATAGATCGGATACATGCCCCAGAGAATAATCTCCGGGTATTCGCTATCTGTAATTCGGTCCTCATCAGACCTGACCTTGGCCGTTGCGCGGCTGTTCGTCGAAGGCTCCTTATCGTTGGTTTTGGTCGGTTTGTGATACGCCGATTTTAGAACGTCGAATCCAAAAATTGAAAAATACTTGCTCATCGCTTGGCTCCGTTGTTGGTTTTCATCAGCTAGGAGGGCACTTGGTTGAGCGGGCGTTTGTCTTCGGATGCTGCCGGCCTCAAGCGCCTTGAGCGCTCCAGACCCGCCGACGCCACGTTTTGTAATCCTCACGCCGCGATCAGGCGGCGTGAGGACAGGTGCCGGCCAATGGCAGCCTTCAAGGCTCCGACATTTGCAAAAATCTGGTCGTCCAGATCGATGACGTGAAACTTCACGGCAATGAACCGCAGCTGATCCTGCTGGTTGACAGCAATCCCTACTGGCAGGCCGCCATATTCAATCACTTGTCGCTGCATCTTGTTTCTCCGGAAGCGCTTGGCACCTGGATCCTTGAGAACGTCAAATGCGCGCCCACCGACCATCAAGCGTTGTGGCAGTCACCCGTAGGTCCAGGTCGATAGGGTCGAGATCTCTTCGGACACCTCGGTAATGCGCGCTCTCAACTCGCCAACCGTGCCGTCATCGAAATCGTCATTGTTGAAACAATGCCTTGTTTCCTGCAGGAGAAGCCTGTCCTCCAGATTGTCCCGCAGCGATGTCAGGCGATCGAAATGCCGTGTGATGCTCATTGGATTTCATCCCTTGCCAATCCGCCTTGACGTCCGTTTGATCGCCCATTTATATGCTAGTAAATTGATGGACTAAAGAAATGGAACTCTAAAAATTCCGCTTCGATTGGAAGAATTGGCGGGTAGGCGGGCTCGCCACGCCATGACGAACGCCCTCAGCGACGAGCATTTGATCCACCGCATCAAGGAATCGAATCATGAGCCTGGCACCATATTTTTCGAAAAGCGCCCTGCAACATTCAGACGAGGGACCATTGCCGAAGATCGCGATCGTCGGTCGTGGGTTTACCGGCATGATGACGGCGGGGGCGCCGGAACCACCTGGCTGGTGGGCTCGCCCGCGGATGTCGTCTTGTCCGGCAGAAGGATGACGCGCACTGTACACCCATCCGCGCCAGCCTGTTCGCGCGGGCAAGGCCTGTGCTTTCGACCCGTTCCGCGAACACACGATAGGAAAGACAGACAATGACAGTGCAATACAGAACCCTGGGCCGCAATGGGTTGCGGGTTTCGCCGCTTTGCCTCGGTACGATGATGTTCGGCGGCGAGACCGACGAGGCGACATCCGGCCGGATCATCGACC
>Ga0247808_10000978_pt1 | contig 13851 bp, 18 predicted proteins | sample UWRJL089202R1_FD_179914 | JGI IMG/M metagenome (GOLD analysis project Ga0247808, IMG submission 179914) | Plant litter microbial communities from Arlington Agricultural Research Station in Wisconsin, United States - UWRJ-L089-202R-1 | ecosystem: Environmental > Terrestrial > Plant litter >... | reverse complement strand
AAGGCAAGTGGCGCACGAAGTCAAAAATCCATTGACGCCAATGAAGCTAATGATGCAGAATTTTGAGAGAAAATTTGACCCAAGCGATCCCAATATTTCTGCTAAAGTTAAAAGTCTGAGCGATGTGATAATAGGTCAGATAGATGTCATCAGCAGAGTAGCGAGTGCTTTTTCGCAATTTGCACAGCTGCCACAGAAAAATGATGAAGAAATCTCTCTGAATGATGAAGTCAAAAATGCACTGACGATTTTCAGTGATGAAAATATCTTTGTCCACGCCAATCAGGATAATATTCAGATGAAAATTGATAAAGATTATCTCACCAGGATCATTACAAATCTTGTTACCAATGCGAGCCAGGCAAAATCTGATGACAGGAAATCTGTCATCAATGTAGATTTGGAAAAAATCGAAAAGCGAATCAGAATCACCGTTCAGGACAATGGCGTTGGAATTTCTGAAGACAAACTTGATAGGATTTTTGATCCGAATTTTACATCCAAAAACAGCGGAATGGGAATAGGACTCACGATGGTTAAACGAATGGTGGAGGATTATAATGGAGCCATTACGGTAGTTTCTGAAGAAAACAATGGTGCAACTTTTACAATATCAATGCCTTCAAATATTTAGATGAAACCGTTTAAATTTCAACAGTTTGATATTCTGCAAAATGCAGATGTTTTTCGGGTTGGGACAGATGCAGTTTTGCTCGGCGTTTTGTCAAATGTTTCTAAAGCTAAAAATATTCTTGAAGTTGGAACAGGGACAGGAGTTATTTCATTAATGGTGGCTCAAAGAAACCCAGATGCGAAAATTTTTGCAATCGATATTAATCCGGAAGCAGTCAATATTTCTCAAACCAATTTCTCAAATTCACCTTTTTCGGATCGCGTGAAAAGCAAACTTCAGGATTTAAAAACATTTGAACCGGAAGAAAATTTTGATTTAATTATTTCAAATCCTCCTTATTTTGAAATCAATAATTCAGGAAAAGATATTGTTGCAAGACAGAGATTAGAATTGGATTTTTATGATTTGATTCAAAAGTCAAGTCAAATGCTTTGTGAAGACGGATGTTTATCTGTTATCATTCCAATTGATTCTGAAAGAGACTTTACAGAGATTTGCTTAAAGAATAATTTATTCATCCAAAGAAAAGTCATTATCAAAGGAATTAAAACTTCAGAGCCAAAACGTTTAGTTTTGGAATATTCCTTCAAAGAATCACAAACAAAAGTAGAAAACTTTGTGATAGAAAAATCGCCAAGAGTTTATTCAGACGAATATTTGGAACTGACAAAGGACTTTCATCAATTCAATAAAAAACTTTGAGATTGGAGAATCTTTACTTATTGATTGTTTGAATATTAACTTAAAAACAAAACCCGCTGAATTTCAGTGGGTTTTGTTTTGTAAAGTGGAGTTGGAGGGACTACAAATACTTCTTGAAAATCAAATAGTTATGATTTATTTGTAGTATTATTTGTAGTTGTTGACTATAAATTTTGATAATACAATTTTTTATAATATCGGAAATTCCGACATTTAAATACACCAATTTTGGGGTGTTAAAACTTCACGCTAAGATTTTCGTGTTGGTAACAACACAAAAACAGATAAACTTTACAAGTTTCAATTTTCTCCGCGCGTATTGACTCAAGAAACTTGGAGTGAGGTTATATCAAAAGTTATAAAAAGCTCCCTTGATACGGTCTTTTACCGGACCCTTTTTTATGGACTCGCAAAATTCAAGCAAAGCCGAGATTACGGCTTTGGGTGGCATATCAAATTATATCAAATTATGAAATTTAGGCTGACTCAAAATTGAGAAGGAATATTAACTAATGTTAACTAATTTCAGACCGATAGGATATAAACTTATATAAACTAATAATCTTTTTATGGACTCTAAAAATTCAATATAAAAGATTAAGTTTTCAACAATTTTGGCGAAAACCCGTTTTTCTTAATTCAATAATTATTTATTAGAAGTTAAAAACCGTTAACACTAACAAGAAAGGGTTTTTAAAGAGATTTGAGCTTGTTAAAGTGTTTTTACGCGTAAAGCATTACTTATAGTTATAAAGCGTTCTTAAATCGCTTATTTGACTTATTGGCGTTTGTAAGAAAATCCGCTTCCTCTTCCCCCTTTTTTATGGACTCTAAGAACTCGGTGTATTTAATCTTCCAACGGTTTAAGGTAGCTTCATTAAGAGGAACGTTCACCCGCACATGGTGACCTGAATAAAACCTTCACAAGTTATTTTCCCGCGCATACGTTGTGACCCCGAAAAAATCTTCAGAACTCATCAGAACATAAAATCTCCTTACACATATTATGACTTCCAAAAAATCCGATAACACTTTTTATGCGTGCGTTGTGACCTCCCAAAAACCTTGCGGAATTTTTAAAGGTGAGTTAGAATCACCTTTCAACTATGAAGAAAATCATAGCTTCTTTTTAGGTCGTTCAGTTCGTTCAGTTCCTGGGTATAAAATTCAACTCTAATTCCTCTTTTAGCTCGTCCATTTCGTCCGATTTTGCTTTTTTAGATGTTAAAATCTATAACTTTTGCACTTTTAGTATGTCAGATTTGTCAGATTTTCGTCTTTTAGCTCGTTACTTTCGTTTCCTTTTCTTCTTTTAGGTAGTTGTATTCGTTGCATTTTCGATTGGGTATTATACTCTGTAAGTTAAACTTAAGGAGGTTGCGGAAAAGTCCGCATACCCACATAACAGATATAACATATCAAATCTCCGGACAGTATTTCATTATATTACATTATTCAAAATCCTATCGGAAACCTCCTTTTTATGGACTCGGAAAATTCGGCTACATGGACTCCGATAATTCAGATGATTTTCTTTTATGGACTCTAATAATTCATCTGCTGCCTTCCAAAGGCAGAAATCTTACTTTGGCTGATTTAGTGATAGTTACAAAAAGAGGAAACTGTCCATTAAATCATCCAAACTTAGATTTTTAAGTTTGGTGCAATAACTCAGGAAATCTTTAATCAGTACCGTTCGACCGTGATGTCGAGGTAACATTTATCAACCTAGTACAAACAATTCTTGTGTGAGCTGCTCCACAATTTTACGCACCGTCCGATAAAATCATTAAAATAAAAGTTGTTTTTAGAGATGCATTTCCTGCACTAACTACATTTTAAAATTAAGAACTATCTTAAAAGCTTCAGTATCAGCGTTCAAAAATGTACACGTCTCGTATAGTATAAAATCGAAAAGAGGAAAAGCTGATCTCAACAATTCTTAGTGCAGGTCAAAATAGGGAAGTTTGGATGCTGATAGGAACATTATTTTTATCAGGTTACAATTATTGCTTTTTGCTTCTTTTATGGTTAAAGACCTGGTACGTTTTGGAAACAAACTAGAAATAGAATAAAAATTGATTATTTTTTTTCTTATTACTCAATTTTCTGCCATTATTTTATCTTTCTCAGTCTTGAACTCGTCTTGTGAGAGTACTCCAGAATCTAATAATTCCTTGAGCTTTTTTAATTTGTCATATTTATCAGTCGTCGAAGTTTTAACGACGTCGCCAGCTGGAATTGTTTTTCTAAATTCCTCAGGTAATTCAAGTTCTCCAGTTCTTAAAGCATTTTCGACATCAACTTCGTATGCAATCATATTTTTAAGAACAACATAGTAATTAAAGCCTCTCCTTTTAGATCCTCTTTCTTCAACTCTTTTAATTATGTATTTTAATCCTGAATTATTTCTTGGAAGAGAATTAGCCTGATTTGCTAAACCTTGGTAACCTGTAGTCGATGTATAGTTAAAAAGTGAGGCTGAATTTGTTCTAATATATTTGAAATCTCCATCCGGCATAGTACCAATTCCTATTTTCACCTCTAATTTTGGATACAGCTTATATCCTGATGTAGTGTACAATGTATCATTTTCGATTCTAGGTAATGATTGAGCAAATGATAATGATGAGATAATAACAAATAATAGTAATAAATTTTTCATTTTGATTATTTTGTTTCAAAGTAAAAGTATTTATTCTGTTATTCTATACGGTTTTCCGTAAAACGAATTATTTATTATTGGCGATCCGAAATTTGGATCTGACTTCTTTTTCAAAATCGGAGGAAGTTTTTTGTTTGCCCGTTCTCGCTCCACTTTTCGCTTGATGTTGTATGTCTTCTTGAATAGCTATTGCTTTAATCACTTTTTCTAGTTCATTAAACAGCCTTTGTTTTTTCTGGTGTAGTTTCTCAATATTGGTTTCCATATCTAAATATTTTTAGATTATACATCAATATCCCATCCAAACAATCTAATTTTTATAGGCCTTTATTTAAGGCAACGTGGAACTTTTCAAAATTAATGGTTCCGATCTCGCTGAATTCTCCATCTTCTTTAATGTAGATAGGCGTTGATTCTTCCTGCTTTGTCGAGATAAACAATTCTCTTACATCAATATCCAAAGCTGCAGCAATAGAAAGTAATAGGTCCTTTCTTGGAATACTATCACCTTTTACCAGATTTGAAATACTCGCTTCTGTCACATTTACCATTTCAGCTAACTCTTTACCCGTAAGCCCTTTTTCTCTTAAAATTTCTTTTAGTCTTAAAACACTCATTGTTATTACATTTTTGATACTGCAAATATAGTAAATTATAGTTTAACTTAAATAAAATTAAAAATAATTATACTTTTATTTGTTTTGTATTATAGTTTAACTTACATTTGCAGTATAATAATCAAACGTAAGTATAATTATGGTAACAATATCTAAAGAACGAGCCGAAAAATTAGCCAGAAACATTAATGCAATGGATACTAACTATCAATACGCAAGTAAAATCAGTTCTATCAAATTCTGGTCAAATCTTAAAGATAAGTTGAAAGCCAAACTTGCAACTCTGACCGATGAAGATAAGAGCGTTTTAATACCTCTTTGTAACAAGACAGAAGCGAAATTTTTCGAATTAATTTAATAACATTCAAACACCACAATATTATGACAACTTCAAACACACCTTTCAGAAAAACAGTAATGCAAACAGCTTGGCAATTCTTTAAACAAACTGGATTAAGTTTCGCAGATTGCTTAAAAAAGGCTTGGGCTAACTTCAAACTTCAACAAAAAATGAAAACAGAGATCGTGAAATTCTATTTTCAAAAAGTAGATGGTTCTGTACGTGAAGCTTGGGGGACTTTAAGAGCTGACCTTTTGCCAGAAGTAGGCGAAACCAACCGCAAAAAGAATGAGACTGTACAAACTTACTTTGACACCGAAGTGAACGAATTTAGATGTTTTAAGAAATTCAATTTAGTAGCATAAACGCAAATATTAATCAAATAAACAACAATGATATGAGAAAGAAATTATCAAAACTGAGTGAATTAAACGACCGTAACGACCTTCTTTATAGTAAGCAATTTATCACTAGAGAAGAATACGTGCAAGACCTTAAAACAATCTTATTTCGTTTGAGAGATTTAAAAATTAATGAACACTAAAATAAATCTCTCATTGATGTTATTCTTTTTGAATAAGTCAAGAGATGTTTTTATCAAATCACTATCTAAAGACAAACAAATATTAATAAAATGGAAAATACAGCACAAAAACACCTAATGAAAGAAGTTGATAAACTTGAAGACTTCTATGGTACTACAATCATTGATTTAATTGAAATTATTGATTTTTACATTAATTATTATCATCACACTGAAAGTCAGAAAAGAGAACTTTTCTCGGCGCACGATGCATACGAAAGAAATGAAGCTGGTGCCGGCGTAAATAATTTACTTGCTACCATTCAAAGTATTGATATTGAAGAAAGAACCTGTACAGCAGTCAATAACGATATGTTTGACTTATTATTACTAAAAAAATTCATAAGTAATCTAGGCGTAACTTTTGCTCTAAATGAGCCTGAGAGACAGAGAAAATCAGCAGAAAGTTATCATCTGCATAATCAAAATTTGCATAATGAAAATTAAAAAACTTAGCCCGGTTTATTGCCGGGTATTTTTTATTAATTTAGAACCAAACTATAACTTATGAAAATTCAGTTATTACCACTCGGACCACTTGAAAAGAAACCGCTTTTTCTGGTAATGCAAAGAGAATATTTTGATCAGATTGATTCAGGCGAAAAAACAGAAGAATACAGGCACGGCGGTAAGTTCTACATTTCGAGATTCTGCAAAACTGATAAGACCACCGGCAAGATTATAGCGATGCGAAATTATACATCAGCAATTCTACAAGAAGGTTACAACCACGGCGCACGTAGAATGGTCATTGAGGTCAAAAAGATTGATTATGATGGCGAGTTTACTATTTACTTAAGTAGTATCTCAGAAAGGCTGAATTTTGACCAATCTAATGCACCAAAGCGCAAAGCATCAACTGAACCGATAAAGCCACGAAAACCAGCCAAAAAGCCTAAACCACTTCAAGATAAATTACTTTCTCGTAGAAATAAGATTATTAAAAGGTCTTGATTTATAATATCGTTTTTGGCGATATTTAAAAGTGCTACTTTCGAACTTTTAGAAGTGGGATTTTACCATTATTGAATGCTTACTTCGTCAAACCGTTGGAAAGCAATGGTCTTTAATAATTTTTAATTTTTTCTGACAAATTTTTGCGTGCCCAGGAGCAACCTGATAATCATTATACCTTGCCGTAAAACTACAATCCATTAAAAATTTATAATCGTTAGCAATGACTGGCATTTGTATGTTAACCATTTCCATTGTTGCTTCGTGTTTAGATTTGCAATTAAGAGCCTTAGCAGCATCTGCTATGCGAGAACATTCTATACCATTGTACTTAGCGGGAAGAAGCTTGTCATTAACAAAATGTAGTGCTGCATAGAAAGCAGTAGTATTGGCCCAATCGAAAAAAACTTTCTCATCGTAAAGAAGTTGAGAAAGTTTTTCATTATGTTCGGCATGATCTTTTCTAGTCCCCATTTGAAACTTTCAAAAATCCGTCAATCTGAAGTTCATCTTCATTAAGATTAACATCTGGAATAAATAGAATTCTCATGCCTATTTTAAATTCATCTTTGAATTTCTTTTCTATTGCACCAGTGATTGAATAAAATTCATCAATAAATACTTCGTTATAAGTATTTTCAAGTGAAGTAGTTATCATAAATTTAAATGAGAAAGGATTAACATAAAATCCAGAAATAGCGTAACCTTTACTTTCTAAATCTTTAATTATATCCCCACCGTAAAGAAACATTTGCGTGGAAGCGCGTACAAATCTATCTTTTAAACCCTCCATAACTTTTTCCGATCCGCTCTCTTCTCCTCTTGTAAAGGCATCGATAACAGCGTTGACAGGAAAATAGCCGTCAAGCATTACTTTACTAGATTGAGTTTCAATCTCAGTTAAGTAATTTTTAAGTTTTTTACTTACAGTAAATGACATATTAGCTTTGGTTTGTTTAGCGACTTTATCGTGCAAATATAAACATCTTTTTCACATACGCAAGTATATGGGTAGTTGTTTATTAACAATAATGACTTTTATCTTACAAAGATAAAACCAATGAGGAAAATAATCATATTTTTAATATTAATTTTTAGACTTTAACAATTTCCTGTACTTGCGATATTTAAAAAATCTTATTGCGCTTTAACTAAAAAGACACCATAAAACTCCTTAAACTTTAAAGTTTTTCATACGAATTTATTTTATGAGGTTACAAAAACGCCAATATTAAATACTGGCGTGATATAGTTTTAAGTGATGAAGATTTAAAAAATAATTCTTCATTTAGAAAATATTTAATTGCTTTCAACTTCTAAACTAACATCAAAACTTTCTTCTATTTCAATTGTAATTTGACTATTACGTAAAAATTCAGATGGAAAAATAAGCTCTCTACCTTTTTGGTCTTTACTTGTAAATTCAGAATCATTTGCTAAGCATTGTAAAATAGCATTTCTTGTTTCTTCAATTTTTTTTTCAGCTACAATTAGCTTGTAGACTCCGCTGACATGTTTGATTGTTACGATTTGATTATTCATGTAATTATAAATTTTGTTATTTCTCTAAGATAAACAAAAGTTCCTAACATAAAAAATCCCGACCTATTGTTATGCAATCGAGATAACTACAGATTGCCAATATTCAGATTATGATATTATTTAAAAACCTCCCATTTCTGAGAGGTCCATTTTATTTACCATACTTAAAAGTATTCGGAGCATAGGCGCTTCCATCTACATTAAAATGCAGTAAGAAAGCTGATGTTATGAAATTATTTCCGGCATTTTCTCTCAGGTCTTCCGATAATCGGTTAGCATCTTCAACCAGTTTTTTATGTCGATTATAAAGTTCAATATCTTTTTCCTCGGTGAGATAATAAGTATTTATTTCCTCAATCTCTTTCAAAGCATTTTCTTTGACAAGAATAATTCCCTTCTCACAATAAACATAATAGGAGAACATAACGGATTGAAGTCCTGAATACAGTTTGAAAGCAAGCCTAATATCATCAATCCAAGTACTGTATTCTTCCAATTGTTCTTTCGGTCTTTTTTTGGAGCATTTACTATGTGCAATTTTATCAATTGTGATATCTCCGTAAGTTGACTGGATTAATTTATTTACGTCATCGTCGGAAAGCTTCACTCCCTCCTGTTTGTACAGATTTAGTATTTTGGTCATTATATCGACCGTTCTTGTGATGTTGCTTTCCTCATCGGAAATTCTACGGTCGTTTGATGCAATTTTGATTCTTTCTACTGTCATTGTTTTCTAAATTTTAATTGTTTTTTTAATGTTGTGCTGTCCAATCCTGCACTCGTTTCTGGTATTCCTCATAAGTATTGCAAACAACACCTGCATACATCATAGAGTGACCATTGTTCATCACGTTGGGTAAATCTTCCAGAAACTCATTTTCATCACTGTAAACGTGTCTGTATTCGCCAGCCTCACAAAGTAATTCTCCTGTGTGTAGTGGTGTGGTTCTAATCAAGTTAAGAATTCCTAACTGCTCCAAATTATGGACAAATAATCCATCCTTTTTTAAATTGCTCATTGTTTTTTGTTGTTTTTTGATTTTACATAGGCCTCCATTTCTGGCGAAATTCCACCTTCCTCTTTTGGTTGGCTAAATAGAGATTGACGAATGTCTGGTCCGGAATTTTGTTTTTGTTCTTTTAGTTCTTTCTGCAATTCCGCTAATGCTTCGGGATTGTCCCGGAAATGTTGCCTTACTTTTTCGCTGAATTCGTCTTTTTGTTCTGGTTCCTTCTTGTCTTCTGGTTTCGGCGGCCAAGTTTCCAGATCGATCAATTTTGAATAATCCATTGTTTTGATTTTGTTATTTTTTAAATTGCTACAGTCACATTAGAATTTGGCATCTCAAAAATCAAAGCCCATAATGGAGCGTTAGCCGGTGGTTGGCCGAAATAATCCACACCTACCATATTCTTAATCTGATATCCTACATTATTATTTTCAGCATCCTTAACCGTTGCAGTTGATGGATTACCGGAATATCCAAGAACCGTGAAAATTCCGTTATGAATTCCTTTAGGTTTTATCTTCACATTTAACGAAGTTGTTACTGTAACATCGTGGATGATATTTTCCAAATCATATCCAAGTGCTTTCAGAATTTCATTTGCATTTTTTGCATAGGCGTGATCTTCGGGATGCGTATGGAAGATGTTTTGAGCCGGATAAAAATTTGCATCATCTCCTTTAATGTAATAAGGAGCATACAACCCGTCAGAAGTCTTGTGTTTGTAAAACCATTCAGATGCACCAGCTTCTACATAAGTGATTCCTAATTCAGTCGCAGCGCTTGATAAAGCCGAATTTTTTAATGAATTGTTGTCCATCACATCAGATGTTATAATAATTTCAGCTTTTGTCCATTTGTTTCTTAGGTAATTCATCATTGCTTTTGTTGAGTTTTTAAACTTCAACATATTAGCAGAGCTTAAATCGGTGACGTTTTCTGATAATCGGAAAATTATTAGATCATATTTATTTCCCACAATTCCAGCAAACATTGAATTGAATGTTTCCGTTGTATCTGATAAAGTTTGTTCCCAAGCAGTACCACCATCAGCAGCTGTTTGTCGCGTAACTGTTGCAGTATTGATCTTTTTTTTGAAAGCTGTTTCAAGAATGGCAGCCATATCAGTTGTTGAATTAGTAGCCGCCATTCCACGATTAGCATTCCATCCTATCAGTGGAGCTGATCCGTGAACTGTTGTTGAATTTCCGATTATTAAAACATTCTCAAACTGCATCGGAATAAAAATAGCTTCACCAGTTCCTGGAATATCCAAAATCATTCTGTAAAGTTTACCCGTTCTATCTTTGATCTTACCATTGTTTTGGAGTGCTGCATTAGCAATTGAAGAAACATTATTAACATTCTGTTGAACGTTAGCAATTTCTCTTTTGGTTGCAAAAAATGTATCGATTTTTACAATGTCATAGGAAAGATAAATTCCACCGCCAAAATTTGTGGGCTCTAATGGATGGATTTCTTGACCGATAACCCCGTACATCATCTGCTTATCGTGAGCATCTCCATAAGTTTCGAAAGGAATAGTTTCCGTTCCATTTTTACCAGTATAAATAAAAGGTTGATCTCCGGAAGCAATTTCAATTCCCAGATTATAAACATCAAAATTTTGAATTCCTGGACCAGATGCAACAACATCGAATTGAGTTGTCTCAATGTACCAGTTGCGGTGATCCAAGTGTCCTATACCAATAGTGTATTTGCCTGATGTTGTAGCGTGAAATGATATTCTTTGTAGAATTCCAGAATCTGTCACGGGTTCCTCGAAAATGGACGCAATAAAACCTGTTTGAAGTACATCTGCATTAGTAACGAATTCGGATCCGTATCTTTTTAGCTTATCAATTTTAATAGTATTTTTAATATCAAAAGTGTAAGCCTCATTTCTACTTTCATAAGTGTGATATGAATATTGAATATGCTGTGAAAGATAATCAGCTGGTGAAACATTCAAAAGATGATCTGCTGTATCTCCATCTATGGACTCCCAATCATAAGTAAATGAAATTTCACCAAAGATATTGCCCTTATAATCAGAAATCAAAGTATAATAATCTTCATTATGCAATGGTATTGAAGTGTATGTTTTCGAAATGCTATCAAAATTTAGATAACCAGAATTAACACCGTCAATAATTAATACTGCATTAAAAAAGAATCTTTTTTGATCTTCCAACCATCCGGACTGAATAATGTAGAATTGAACATCTTTATCATTTAATTCTTGGAAGATTCTAATTTTTACATTTTGTATTTTTTGTGATTGATAACTTGCATTGCTACCAATTAAAGAAAGCACCGTTTCTTCAGTTGTATCAATTATCTTCCATCGGAGAATAGACCATTCTCCGTCTGTATTTAAAACTCCAAAATTAGCATATCCAGATAAGGCCTCTATATCTCCAAGATTATTATAAATCCCAATGTCAGATAATGGATATCTTCCTGGTTCTATTGGTGCTGAATCTGAAATGGACAAGGTCAACGCTTTTTCTCCGGACGATAATTTAGAAACCTCATCTCTAACTTGCTGTTTCGTATATGAATTGCCTATCAAAAGACCTTGGTCAACTGTAGCTGCATTTTCAGGAACTGATACTTCAGTTATATTAATTTGTGCTGTGTTCATTAGTTCTGGTTGTTTATTTCTGGTGTATAATTTTTCTTTGTAACTGTGATCTTAACTTCATAATCAGATCCTTCGATTGCAGATATTGAGAAGTCTTCATATCTTTTAAATGGTGTCTCCTTCTTAATAAATTCGTGAATAAATTCCGCTGAATCATCCATTATTTTAGCCAATTCAGCTAATTCTTTGTTTTGCAGTTTTTGTTCTACTTCTAATTTTACAGAATCTTTCATTGTTTTAAGTATTTTATTTGTTTCTATTAATGTTTTAATTTTCAAGTATTTAAAATTGATTTCTCCATTGATTTCACGATTCAGAATAAAATCAATCTGAGATTGTTTTGATAATTTCAGGAACCAGATATTATCATTTTCATCAGGTTCATTTTCTAAGATTTCCTTAATCAAGTCGTTCTTGATTATTTCCGCTGTTTCCATCGTTTTAAAATGGCGTCGAGTTTGACAGGAAATAAGTTCCTATGCTTGTTTTTTCTATAATCTGTTTTATCTGCATTGTTAATATCAAATCTTTTCCATCTTGACTGCTTAATCCCTCAATCTCATTTAAGGAAAAAAGGATTTCCCTTTGTGTTCGGCTGTCATTTTCAGGAATTATTTTTTTTGCTAATGAGTTTATATCATCAGTATTTAATTGAATTCCTATTTTCAACCTTTCCAAATCGGTATTTGGTTGATTTACAGCCAAAACTGGAATTTCCGTAACGCTATAATCAGCCAAAGCCGTAATCTCGGCTTTGGTAACTGTTTGATTTTCAGCAATACGGTTTTTTCTCGTAATGGCTTCTTCCATCTGATAGAGTACCATATCGGCCAGATCATAACCTTTCGGAAATCCTTTATTTTCCAGTGCATCGGAAACGGATATTTTAAATCCTGTCTCATTCAATCGTTCCGAAACTTCTTTCCATAAACTTTCCTCAACATCAGGAAAAACAAACACTTCTTTCCCTTCCAACGGCTGCAGAACATCATATTTAAAATTTCCCTTTCCTCCGGTCGCAAGCCACAAATAAGACTTATCAACCAAACTCATTATAATTGCTGTTTTTTCGCTTTCTACAACCGCAATAGGCTTTTTATTGTTTGGTAATAGATGAAGACCAAATAAGCATTGCTTATGATTGAATTCCTTTATTCTTAATACTGTGTGAATGTTTGTAAAATGATTGAAAGGTTCTTTTACTCGTTTCCCGGAATCTTGATTGTACAACATTAGTTTTCCATATCTAACACGCTGTAAATCGTCCACTTGCCAAAAGATTGTTGAGCCGTCCCAATATTTTGAGGATCCAACATTGTACATTTTTGTCACTTGGTCCACAATTCCACTATTAAAGATCGATTTGAGGAAAATCACAAACTTGTTCTTATTGTTTTTGAGTGTTTTATTCAATAAATCGGTAGGATGATAATCAATCGGTTTCGGCGGTTGCAGATTTGGCGTGTAAGGCTTCTTTTCCGCTGTGTCAAAAAACTTATCGCAGGAATGGCAATATCCTTTTTCCGGATCGTTCTCAATCGGCGCACATTTCCCGTCTTTATTATTATGAGCACCACAATAACAAATCGGAATTAATCTATTTCTTTGAGCTGACCTCGCAAATTTTGTTTCCATTACTTTGTTTTTATGTAAGAAAAAAAAGGTTTTTATTGACCTGCATTTGCTTCATCAGCTACATAAACAACGTTTCCAATTGATCTTCGCTCTGTTTCAAATCCTACCATTCTGAGACGATCAACAAAAGTTTTCATTGACAAAACCCGATTTCCGTTTTCTTCTGAAAATTCCTTGAATAATTTATAAAGTTCTTTTAATGGAATTGGCTTTGAACCGGGTTTAAGGTCTTGATCAATCATAAACATTTGTGCCGGATCCGACTGTGTCCGATACTCGTTTAATGTTTCCTTAATTTCTTCTGAAGGTGTAAATTCCTTATTTCGTAGTAGGGTTGTAAGTCCTAATAATGCCCAATTCAAAACGCCTGAAAGCTCACTATTTATAATTTTCCTTGATAGTTCAGGATCTTGCTTTTCATCGGAAATCGTTTTGTCAAAATGAATGATCAGGAATCTTCTAAAGAAAGCGTTTGTTTGTTCTCCTACCAGAAAGCCGTTGGTATTAAACATCAATTTTGCATAG
>Ga0247808_10000976_pt1 | contig 13892 bp, 10 predicted proteins | sample UWRJL089202R1_FD_179914 | JGI IMG/M metagenome (GOLD analysis project Ga0247808, IMG submission 179914) | Plant litter microbial communities from Arlington Agricultural Research Station in Wisconsin, United States - UWRJ-L089-202R-1 | ecosystem: Environmental > Terrestrial > Plant litter >... | reverse complement strand
ACGGAGCCCGTCCACATCCACCACACCGTCGTGACGGCGCCCATCGAAGATGATGGTGGGCACCTTCACGGTGTGGATCTGGTCCTCTACGAGGCCCCGATTCGCGTCGATGATGGCGGCAACCTCGTCTGACGCGGCCACCGCCTTCACGGTCACGATCTCATCTGCGCTGAGACCAAATTCATCGAGCCATCCGTCGATCACGGCGGCCGCGTCATCCTGATCCAAGCCATTGATCCGACTCTGCCACGGCACACCGTTGCTGGTCTCGCCGGCAAAGATGCGCTTGAGAAGCTGCCAGTCGAGAGGCGTGTCAGTCGACCCGGATCCCATCGACGGATTCAGTCGCAGCGCCTCGAGGTACTGCGTGACGAGCAACGAGTTGGGGAATTTGTAGCCATCTTCTCCCTCGATCGGATACGCGACATAGCTGAGGTTGTACTCGTCGTCGAATCCCGCCTCGGAGATGTTCGCGAAGAGCTGGCGGCAGAACTGGCACCCCGGGTCGATCACCTCAAGAGCGCTTGGTTTTGCGGTGACGTAGGGCGCAAGATAGCTCGCGTTGGCGGGAAGGTACTCGGTAGCGTCCCAGTTCTGCATCCGGGTCGGCAGGGCGGACATCGTCTCGCCGACACTCGCGAACTCATTGCCGAACGCACCGATCACGTCAAACTCGGCGATCGATCCCCAGAACGTCGGAGTCTGGTCCGGGATCGCACACGCCTCCGCGCCCAGGCTGCATGACTCAGAGTTTTCTTTGTTGCAGGTTCCGTACACGTAGAGGTTGAGGCCACTTTTTACCACCGTGTACGCACTCCAGACGGTGGTGAGGATGACGAGCCACGCCGTCACTTCGAGCGCAACGCTCGCCGGTTTCACCAACCCGGGTGTGCGCACGGCGATCGGCGCCAGCAGATGGTCCTTGACGTCCTGTTTGAAACTGGTGTCGCACGCGCGGAACGTCACTCGCCGTACCGCGCAACTCCAGGCGATCCGGGCAAAGCGCCGGTACTTGGCGGATACCGCGCCCATCACCAGCAGCACAATAAACGCGGCGATACAGAACATTTACAACAGGCCCTTCAGCAGGCGCGACAGAGCCGCGGTGGTGTGATCGACGTCCGACTCGGTGCTGTGCAGGCCGAGCGAGAAGCGCAACAGCGGCGGCAGGGCGCGCTGGTCTTTGAGGTAGTGGTGAGCGCAGAAGTAGCCGCTGCGCGCCATGATGCCGCTGCGCGCGAGAAAAACCGCGAGCCGGTGGGAGTCCTGCCCGGGCGCGTACATGCTGATCACGGGGGACGCCGCCGAGTTAAGCAGGGTGAGCCCCGGAATCTCGGCCAGACCATCGAACAGGCGATGCGACAGGTGGTCCAGATGGGTTGCGGGCGAGTATCCGCCGGGTTTGATGGCCTCCAGCCAGCGGATCGCCTCGCCCAGCGCAATGATCTCGCCCCATGCCTGCAGGCCCGGTTCGAGCAGCGCACCCGGGTCACCGCGCACGAGGTCGTAGCTGGACTCCCGCACCGCGCTGACCATCCCGCCGCCGACAAAGCTGATCTCGAGGCTCGCCAGCAGCTCAGTGGTCGTCACAATGACCCCGAGGCTTGCCCCGTACATCTTGTGCGCCGAGAAACAGAGTGCGTCCGCCGCGGTTCTGTTCAGCAGCTCCCGCCCGTGCGCCATGGTCTGGGCGGCGTCGACAATGACGGTTCCGCCGCGGCTGTGGGCGTCGCGCACGAGTTCGGCCAGGTTACTCAGCGGGAGTCCATCGATGTTGGACGACGCGCTGACAACCACCAGCGCCCCGTCGAGCTCCGCGGGGGTGTAGCAGAGCGCCCCGCTGTCGTCGCGGTCGAGCACAATCCGATCGATGCCGAGGCGCTGCGCTGCGGTAATCGTCGGGAGGAACACGGAGTTGTGCTCGACATGGCTCGTGATGATGCGGCTGTACCGGTTTCGCGGCATCTGGTGCAGCAGAAGGTTGATGCCGTAGGTGGTGTTCAGGGTGAACGAGACGGCGTGGGTGCGCACGCTCAGCCCGAGCATTGCGAGTACCGCGGCCCTGGTCGCGGCGACGTCCTCGTCCACTCGTTTTCCCCACGCGTACTTCACTCGACCGCCGCATGCGTTGTATGTCTCGTAGTAACTGGTGAGGGAGTGGATGACGGGTGCCGGCCTGAGACTTTGGCATGCCGCGTCCAGATAGATGTCGCGTTCGTCGAGGTAGGAGAAGTCCGCCAGTCGTTCCGCTGACGACGACAGTGCTCGTGCGGACGCTAGCGCTGCGCTGCGAGGCGCGGAGTTGTGACGTCGAAACATTCCACTTCGCTCTGGGTCAGGTGCGCCGGAGAGGAGCCCCCGGCGCTGTCCCTCCACGATGCGCGCAGCAGACCGGCGCTCACTAGGGCATTTGTGCCCGCCGCTGTAGCCGGCCGTGCCGATCTATTGCTCCTGCTCTTGTGCCCGGATGACGCGGTGCAGCCCATGCGGTCGGCAGCGCCACACGGCTACAGCGTGAGAGGCCCACACTCCGACAGGCCGAGAGGCCTACAGTCCGAGCGACCGCGAGCGTTCGTAGGCGAGCTCGATGTACTGCGCCCAGCGGTGCGGATCGGTGACGTCGAACGGAACCAGCAGCCACGCTGTCGAGACATGCGCGGGACTGGGGCGGTACGAGGTGCCAATTCCCTGTCGGGTGGCCGTGGCCGCGGCGTCTTCCCCCACTCGCACGACGAGCCCTGAGGGGGTGTACATCGCGAAGATGCTGCCATGAAAGGCGAGCCCCGGACTCTGCAGCGACCGTCGCAGGTCGACTCCCTCGCGCGCGAGGTATTGCGACTCGAGCGACGAGTAATAAACGTTGGGCTCTTCGTGATTCGTCATCGAATTCGACCTTTCGTGCTGCGATCGTAACAGCGGCGCGAGCGCAGGCCGAGGGGCCACAACGCGAGCCGCGAAGGCAGTGTTCGCAAGTGCAGGTGATGCCGCTCAGATCCGACGAGAGGAGCGGACAAAGAGGAGCGCCGCCGTCTCCAGGGGGATAGAGACGGCGGCGCGGTCGAATCGCTGTTATTCGGTGAATCAGGCCGAACGATTCGATTCCGAGTGCTACCCGATAGTGAGCAACCCGGAATTCTTTTTGACTGATACGTCTGAGTTCGTCGCTCCGAATCCAGGTCGTGATGTCATGTAGAAAACAATGCGTCACGAAGCTGGTCAAAGCCCCTCATCACGATGGGCGTTCGCCGAGAGGACGCCATGAACAAGCCGGGAGAGTCATTACATCGGGTTAGTCAGAGCCCGCCCCAAGACGGCTCATAGCGAACGTCCACAGACTGGGATCCCCACAGACGACAGGACACCCCATGACACTGCAGACTTTTGGCGCCAGGCTCCGGCACGCGTCTGGAACTTCCCTCGCGGTTCTTGGCATCATTGTTGCCTCGGCCGTGGGCTTGCACGAGTGGGCGGATGCCGAAGCGGTCCGAGCGCTGGCAACCACCACGGACGCGTCATCCACGGCCGACCCGGGCGAGTCTGTGTCATAACACCGAATGCCGGTACAGTGGCGCTGATATGTCGTTCACTCGTCGCAACTTTCTTATCGGGGCAGGTTCTGGCCTGTCCCTGTTGCTGCTGACGGCCTGCACGACCCCGGAGCCCGTCCCGACACCAAGTGCCACACCAACGCCGACGACCGCCTTGCCGACCCCGAGTGCGTTCTCCCGCAGCAACTGGTCCACAGACCCGTTCGCGCGTGGATCTCACAGCTTTGCCACCGTTGGCACCGGTCCGGAAACCCGACAGACGTTGGCCACTCCCCTGCTCGACCGCGTATTTTTCGCGGGCGAGGCGACGTCGACCGACCGCCCGGGCACCGTTCTTGGTGCGCGCGAGTCGGGGGTACGCGCAGCGAACGAAGTGTCCGTTGCGTCTGAAGACGGCGAGAAAATCGCCATCATCGGTGCCGGTGCTGCCGGAGCGGAAGCCGCCCGACTTCTCGACCTCTACGGGTACGACGTGGTTCTCCTTGACGCTCGGGACCGCACCGGCGGGCGACTCCACACCATCGTCTCGGACGACTGGTCGGTGCCCGTGGAGCTCGGTGCCTGGCGCTTCAGTGAGTCCGCCGATTCCGATATTCTCACCAAGCTTCAGGACGTCGGCGTCTCGACCGCTTTGCTCGGCGCGCCCTCCCTTGTCTCGGGTACCGCCTCCGGCTCGGTCTCCGGTGACACTGGCACGGATGACGCGACCGACGATTCGCTGGTCGCCGACAACACCGTGGGCTCCACTGCGCTGTCCGCCGCTCTTGCCTGGGCTGCGACCCAGGCGAGCGACGTGTCCCTGCAGGATGCACTCGACGAGTCCGGAGCGACCGAAGGCGCAAGCGGTTCCTCGATCGGCGAACTTGGCGGAGCCGATCTCCTCGGGCAACAACTCGCCGCCATTGCCGCGAACTACGGTGCCACGGCCTCCGACCTGTCCAGTTGGTATGGGTTCACTCCCCCCGCCGCCGGTCTTCCCATCATTGGCCAGGACGGCACCATCACCGCGCCCGAGCCGCAGTACGCCGTCACGGGTGACATGCGCGCGCTGATCGACGACTCCCTCGACGGTATCGAGACATTCCTGTCGACCACCGTTGTGGGAGTGTCCTACAGCGACGACGGAGTCAGCCTGCGCCTCGGCACAGGCGAGTCGCTCAGCGTTGATCGTGTGGTGGTGACGGTTCCCATCGGCGTACTCCAGAGCAACGACCTCAGCTTCGACCCACTCTTGCCGTTCGCCCATCGCACCGCGATCGCGGACCTCGGTGTGGGCACGGTCGACAGCATTTGGTTGCAGTTCGACGAACCGTTTTGGTCCACGGATGCCGAAGTCTGGAGCGTCGTCGGAGGTGCCGGCGACATTGTCACCTGGTACAACCTGCAGCCCGCGACCGGTTCAGCGGTCCTCGTCGGAGTCTTTGGCGGTGCGGCCGCGTTGCGCCTCGCGGAGCTCAGCGACGACGAACTCGTCGAGACTGCGCTGACAAACCTCGAACCATTCCTCGACGTGTAGCCGCGGCATCCCGAAACCGTGCCAGCGCAGCGAGAACATCTTCGCGTTCGCCCAACGGCCGGGTTCTGCTCACCGCAAGCAGTGACGTTGTCACCAGCGTAAAGAGGGTGAGCGCGAGTGCGCAGAAGAATCCAAACTCGCCAAAGCTATTGACCTGCGCCGGGTCGAGAAAAAAGTACGGATACCAGCCCACAAAAGACCCGCGCACCAGTGTGACCGCGCCCCAGAGCATCAGATAGCCGAGCACAAACAGCAGGGCGCGTTTGAGGCCAGCGCCGCGTCCGGGAGCCGCAATCCACCCGAGAATCGCCAAACCGGGCAACCAGAAGTGCAAGATCTGGTCGGACCATGGCACGTCGATGCGAAAGTTCCGCGCCCCCGCCTGCTGGATCAGGACCGCGAACACAATGCCGGCCGAGACCGTGCAGCTGAGCACCGTCACCCGGAGTGTGTTCAACCACCGCGGGTCCTCCGCACGCCGTAGTGCGTAGATGCCACCGAGCACCGAGACCACAACAAACGCAATGTTGCTCTGGATCGTCAGGTACGCAAAAAAGTTTGACGCCGTGAATGTCGCCGAGCCCAGCCCCCAGATGAACCGGGCGACGAGGGAAACAGCGCACACCAGTGCCACCACAAGGCGAAGGATTCCGAAGGAGGCGCGAAGAGACACGTTGCACTCCACCTCCGGCACGGCGCGTGTTCGAGAATTGGATGCGCCGCAACAGGCAGTCTACGAACGGTCCGCTATGCGATCGATAGGAACAGTAGCCGGACGTGCTGTTAAAGTCACATTGCTGAATACGTGTCACGTTCGTCTGGATTACCCTGAGCCCATGGCACTTGTACCCCCAACCGCCGCACAGCGGCCCGTCACACGCGAACATCACGGCGACGTTGTCACCGACAACTACGAGTGGATGCGCGAAAAAGAATCCCCCGAACTCGTCGCCCACCTCGAAGCCGAGAACGCGTATACCGACCAGGAGACTGCCGCGTTGCAGCCCTTGCGCGACGAACTGTTTGCCGAAATCAAGGGCCACACGCAGGAGACCGACCTCAGTGTGGCTGTGCGCGAGGGCAACTGGTGGTACTACTCCCGCACCGTCGAAGGCCAGCAGTACGGCATCCACTGCCGCGCCCCGATCGCCCACGACGACGACTGGACTCCCCCTGTCATTGCCGATGACACGTCCGCACCTGGCCTGCCCGGCGAAGTCATCATCCTCGACGACAACCTTGAAGCCGACGGCCAGGAGTTCTACTCCCTCGGCAGCCTCGACATCTCCGGCGATGGCACAACCATGCTCTGGGCCGTGGACAACGAGGGCGACGAACGCTACACACTGCGTCTGCGCAACCTCGCTACCGGCGAGAACCGCGCCGACAGCATTCCCAATACCGCGGCGGGTGCGCTTTTTGACCCGAGTGGGCGGTTTATTTATTACACAACAGTGGATGACGCGTGGCGGCCCGACACCGTCTGGCGGCACGAGATCGGCACGGCCGCGGACGACGACGTTCCCGTGCACCACGAATCCGACGACCGCTTCTGGGTCGGTGTGGGACTCACGCGCAGCCGTCGTTACGTGGTGATCGACGCCGGATCGAGCGTGACCAGTGAATCGCGCATCCTCGACTCGCACGACCCTCTCGGTGATTTCCGTGTTGTCTGGCCGCGCAAAGACGGTGTTGAGTATTCCGTCGAGCACGCCCGCATCGACGGTGACGACCGACTCCTGATCGTGCACAACGATGGCGCGGCCGATTTTATGGTGGTGGACGTCCCGGCCAACGATCCGTCCAGTCGTGCGCGCGTTGTTGTCCCCCACACGCCAGGAACCCGTATCGAGAGCGTTGACGCTTTCGCTACGCACCTCATCCTCGAGTTCCGACGGGACGCCCTGCCCCAGGTCGCCGTTGTCACCCTCGAGGCGTTCACTGCGGCGTCGGCCACCCACGGCCAGTCGGATTGGCTCGATGCCTGGCATGTCATCGGCTTCGACGACGAATTGTTCTCGGTGGGTGCCGCGGGCAACCCCGAGTGGGCCCAGCCGCGTGTTCGGCTCTACTACTCGAGCTTTGTCACCCCCACCACTGTGTTCGACTACGACGTCCACACACGCGAGCTGCACGTTCTCAAGCAGCAGCCGGTTGTTGGATACAGCGCGGAGGGCATTGAACAGAAGCGCGCGTGGGCTCGTGCCGCCGATGGTGTGCTTGTACCGATCTCGCTGGTGTATCGCAGCAACCTCGTCACCGAGGGGCGGCCCGCCCCGACCCTGCTCTACGGCTATGGATCGTACGAACACAGCATCGACCCCGGATTTTCGATCGCTCGCCTCAGCCTCCTCGACCGTGGGGTGGTCTTTGCGGTCGCCCACGTGCGTGGCGGTGGTGAACTCGGTCGCGCCTGGTACGAAGACGGCAAAAAGCTGGCCAAAACGAACTCGTTCACCGACTTCGTCTCCTGCGCCGAGCACCTGATTGCCACCGGTGTCACGGCGCCCGATCGACTTGTCGCCGAAGGAGGAAGCGCCGGCGGCCTGCTGATGGGTGCCGTCGCCAACCTCGCCCCGGAACTGTTCACCGGAATTCTCGCCGTTGTGCCGTTCGTCGACCCGCTTACGTCCGTGCTCGACCCGTCGCTTCCCTTGACGGTCATCGAGTGGGACGAGTGGGGCGACCCGCTGCATGACGCCGAGGTGTACCGCTTGATGAAGTCCTACTCGCCCTACGAGAACGTACGGGAGGTCGCCTACCCGCAGATCCTCGCGGTCACCAGCATCAACGACACCCGTGTTCTCTACGTTGAACCCGCCAAGTGGGTTGCCCGTCTCCGCGAGGTCGGAGCGCCAGCGCTGCTTCGTACAGAAATGAGCGCGGGCCACGGTGGTGTCAGCGGTCGTTATGAGGCGTGGAACAAAAAGGCCTTCGAGTACTCCTGGGTTCTCCAGCAGCTCGGGCTCGCCAGCGTGTAGCACGAAGCCGGGCCACCGAGGTGGCCCGGCTCACGGCTCGGTACTGAACGTTGCGTCGACGCGACTACTTGATTCCGGTGTTCGCGACTCCCTGAACGATCTGGCGCTGGAAGAGCAGGAACACGGCAACCAGCGGGATGATGCCGAGCATCGCCGAAGCCATGGTCTCGGCGTATTGAATTGCCGAACCACCGATCAGTCCGCTGAGTCCCACGGGAATCGTCTGCGACTTCGTTTGGGTGAGCACCAGGAGTGGCCAGAGGAAGGCGTTCCAGGAGCTGATAAACGTGAGGATCGCGACCGCGGAGATCGCGGGCCGGCAGAGCGGCATGCACACCTGGAAGTACACGCGCCACCAATTGGCGCCGTCCAGCCGCGCCGCCTCGATGAGTGACGCGGGAATGCCCCGGAAGAACGACGCAAAAACAAACACCGCGATCGGTGCGGACACGGCGGGCAACACCAGAGCCCAGTAGGTGCCCAGCAGCCCCATGGCGCGGAACTGCATAAACTGCGGCAGCACAATCGCTTCGGTTGGCAGCATGAGCCCCGCAAGGACAACGCCCATCACGATGGCTTTGCCTCGGAACTGCAGATGGGCAAACGCGAACCCGATCATCGAGCAGATGGCGATCGTAAAAACGACCGACAGCGACGAGACGATGAAGCTGTTGGCGTACCACCACCCGATCGGATTGTTGCTGAGCGTGTTGAAGTAGGCGTCGAGGCTCAGGTTGTTGGACCAGGGCAGAGTCGGGTTAGCGGTGATCTCGTTGTTCGGTCGCAACGACGTGATCAACGCCCACCCAAACGGCACGAGCCAGATCAGCGCAAATAGTGTCATGCAGGTCGCGGCGAGACGGTTGAAGATCTTCCCGTTGTCGGGTGCGCGTCCGGTGCTGCGACTGCGCGGTGGTGTTGAACGGATTCCGCGAGCCGGCTTGCCGGTTGTGCCTCGCGGTTCGAGAGTTGTCGTCATCCTGGCGTCCTTGCCTTATGCCGTGCCGGCCGGAGCCGACGTGGGAGTCGAGAGCGAATCGGGAACGCCCACCGGGGTTCCCGTAGTGGGACCCGTCGACGGTGTGTCGGAGGACGCCGCCGAGATCTCCCGAGCGTTCGCGCGGTCGCGAGAGCGGCGGAACAGCAGCCATCCGACCGAGATAGCGACCAGCATCACGAAGTACACCATCGTCGCGGCGGACGCGTAGCCTCCGCGATAGGAGGTGAACCCGGTGTCGTAGATGTACTGGATGACGGTGCGGGTGCTGCCATTCGGGCCACCGGCGAGAAGGATGTAGATCTGGTCGAAAACCTTCAACGACGCAAGCACCTGCAGGATCACGATCAGGCTGATGGTCGGCTTCAGCAGGGGCACGGTGATGAGGCGAATCTGCTGCCACGGGGTCGCCCCGTCGATCGCTGCTGCTTCGTAGACCTCTTCGGAGACGTCCTGGATGGCCGCGGTGTAGAGGATGAAGTTGAAACCGAAGGTCCACCACACGGTCAGAATCACCACGGCGAGCCAGGCGCCGTCGGTGCTTCCGAGGAAGTTGGGTGCGGGGAGTCCGACCCAGCCGAACGCTGAGGTGATCAGTCCGGTTTCCGGGGTGTACATAAACCCGAAGATCAGGCACACCGCCGAGGAGGGCACTACATAGGGCGCAAAGAATGCGAGGCGGAAGAACCACTGGTTGCGCACGATGCGTGAGACGAAGATTGCAAACACCAGCGGCAACAGCACCAGCAGCGGTGTGGTCATCAGGGCAAAGAATGTGGAGTGCCACATGGATGCCCAGAAGTCGCCACTGCTCAATACGTCGGCGTAGTTGGACATTCCGACGTAGTCGCCGAGCCCGGATCGCACCGTGGTGGTGTTGAACAGGCTGATTACGACGCCCACGATGACCGGGCCAATGAGGAACAGCATGTAAAGCACGAGGAATGGAGTGGCGAACATCCAGCCGGCGCGGTTCTCGCCGGCGGGAATGTGTCGGCGTTTGCCGGACGGTTGTGCGGCGGCGATGGACGGTGGGGCCACGGCGAGTGCGGTCACGAAATTCTCCTTAGGGTGTGCGCGTGGCCGGTCACAGCGGCGGGCGGGCGGTCGAGAATGTTTTGAGGCTGCGGGTCATGTCGTCCACACCCTTCTGTGGGGTGACGTTGCCGCTGAGCACGTTGGCGATCGCCGCACCCATGGCGTTCTGGAAATCGGATCCGGCGCCGGTGTACCAGCCAACCGGGTCATATACCGCGTTGAATGCCGCCTCCACGTAGTTGCTCTGCGGGCTCAGCGACAAGAAGTCGGGGCTGGTCTGCACCGGAAGCCACGCGGGAATGTGCCCGCCCTCTGCCCAGGTCGCGCTGTTGTCGAGCAGGCCGGCAATAAATTCGACTGCGTTTGCCGAGCGGGCGGCCGAGCGGCCGGTGCTGCGAGGGATGACGAGGGCGTGCGAATCAGCGTAGGCAACCGGCTTGGCGCCGAGTAGCGCAGGAAACGGCACCACATTGAAGTCGAGCGGGGATCCGTCGGGCAGCGCAACCCCGCGGTAGGCCGGAATCTGCCACTCGCCGTCGAACAGGAACCCCGCGTTGCCCTGGCCGAACAGTGTGCTGGCGGTCGCCGGAGTGGCGTTGCCCGGCATGAGCTCGAGCTCCTGGGTGAGGCTCTGCATAAACGCGAACGTAGCCTCCATGGCATCCGCATCGATCGTGACCCGGGTCCCCAAATCTTCAACGATCGGGCCGGCGAGGCCCGCGTAGATGGTCATAAACCAGCGCCAGGCGGTGGAGGGGTCCGTGGTATTGGACGACACGGCACCATAGCGGGCACCTGCACCCTTCATCGCGGTGAGTGCGGCAGTGAACTCGTCGCTGTTCGCCATTTGTTTGAGGGTGCCGTCGGACGCGAGCAGGCCAGCTTTCTCCGCGAGCGGGACGTTGTAGAACATCACAAACGGGTGTGTATCCATGGGGATCGCATAGGCCGTGTCGTCGACAGTCGCCTTGGTCCATGCCGCAGGGGTGAAACGGTCCTCCGTGATGCCCGCCGCAGCGAGCCCGGTGTTGTTTACGGGCTCGAGCAGGCCGGCCTGGGCAAGAAGCGGAAGACGCGAGAGGTGGGCGATCGCGACGTCCGGCGGGCGTCCGCTCGACGCCGACAGGGCGAGTTTTGTGTAGTACGGGTTACCCCACGACAGGAGCGACGATTCGACGCTGTGTCCGGTCTTCTTCTGCACGGCGTCCACCATGATTTTCATGTTGGCGCCATCGCCACCACCGAAGAGATGCCAGAAGATGACGTCGGCCGTGTTGGGTTGGCTACCGGTGAACCCGGCGCCGATCGGGGACGAGCAGGCACTCAGCAGTCCAGCGAGCGTGAGCCCACCACCAGCGGCGAGGAATCCGCGTCGCGATAACGATCCGGTCATTCGACATTCACTCCTTTATGAAAGCGCGATACCGCAATGGTCGCGATCCAGCAACGCTGCGGTTCGGGTCACGCTACTCCCTTTTTTCTCAATTTGCATCGTTGCAAATTTTTCCGCAAGCAGCGATGCTTGAGTCCGTGTCCGGAACTTCGGGCAGCCCGGGCGCTGAACGCAGACGTCAGCGCATCTCTCCGGGCGCACTTTCCATACGAGAGAAGACACTCCAATGACGGCGACACAGAACGATGGCACCTACCCGCGACCGATGTTGCGGCGGGAAGCCTGGACGAGTCTCGACGGCACCTGGGACTTCGCGCACGACGACAATGGCGTTGGACTGACCGAGCGCTGGTTCGAGGCCACCACCACGGACAACACCGCGGTGTTCTCCCGCACGATCCAAGTGCCGTACCCGCCCGAATCCCCCGCGTCCACCATCGGCGACCGTGGGTTCCACCCCGTCGTCTGGTACAGGCGAACCGTCGCTCACGACCTTCTGGTGCCCACGGAGGCCAATGGCCAGCGCGTGCTGCTTCACTTCGGCGCTGTTGACTACCGTGCGTCGGTGTGGGTCGATGGCCAGCTTGTCGCCACACATGTGGGTGGGCAGACGCCCTTCACCGCGGATGTCACCAACGCCCTCATTGTGCCCGCGACCGGCGAGAACGCTGCTACAGGCGACCCCGCAACCCACGTGATTGTGGTGCGCGCTGAGGACGACCCCAACGACTTCGAGCAGCCACGCGGCAAGCAGGACTGGCGTGCGGAGACGCACGGTATTTGGTACGAGCGCACCACCGGAATCTGGCAGAGCGTCTGGGCCGAGACCGTGGCGGCGAACCACATTGTGGACGTCGTCTGGATCCCCGACGTTGCCGCCGGCCTGGTGCGCGCGGAGATCAGCCTGGCGTCTGTTCCCCGCTCCCCTCTACGCCTCGACCTGGAGCTCCGACTCGGGCAGGAGACGCTCGCGCAGCAGAGCGTTACCGTCACAAACCGGGCCACCGTGATCGTCGCCGCGCTTGACGTGCTGCGAAACGGACAGGAGCGCGCCCGTCTGCTGTGGAGCCCCGAATCACCCACCCTGCTCGACGCCACGATCAGTCTCGTCGACCCCGTGGAAACTGGCGCCGCGTCATCCACCATCGACACGATCGAGAGCTACATTGGCTTGCGCTCCGCGGGTGTGGGTGGCGGTGTGTTCAGTCTGAACGACCAGCCGTACTACGTTCGGTCCGTGCTGAACCAGGGGTACCGGCCGGCGACTCATCTCGCGGCGCTGGACACCGATGTGCTGCGCGGCGAGGTCGAAACAATCAAGGCCATGGGCTTCAACACCGTACGCACGCACCAGAAGGCGGAGGATCCGCGCTTTCTGTACTGGGCGGACCGGCTGGGCCTGATGGTCTGGGCGGAAACCGCCGCGGCCTACGAATTTTCGACGGAGGCCGTCGGTCTGCTGATGGCCGAGTGGACCGACCTGGTGCGGCGCGACCGCAGTCACCCGTCCGTTGTTGCGTGGATCCCGGTGAACGAAAGCTGGGGTGTGCAGGACATTGCGAACAGTGTGGCCCAGCAGCAGTACACCCTCGCCCTCGCCAACCTCACCCGCGCACTCGACCCGGGCCGCCCGGTGGTGACAAACGAGGGATGGGAGCACGTCGACAGCGACATTATGGGGCTGCACGACTACACAACCGACCCCGAATTGCTGCGCGCGCGCTACGCGACGAAGCAGGATGCGATCGACATGGTGCTGTCCCCGAACGGTCCGCAGGGACGCCGGCCGGTGCTCACAACCGTGCAGAAAGAAAAGTTCCTCGCTGGTAATGCCCCGTTGATGATCACCGAGTTTGGGGGGATTTCTCTGTCGAACGAGGATGACAAGTCGTGGGGCTACGGCCACGTTGACACCGCCGACGAGTATCGAACCCTGCTCCTCGGATTGTTCGATGCGCTGCGCGCCAGCAGCGAGATCTCCGGGTTCTGCTACACGCAGTACATGGACACCGGGCAGGAAACCAACGGCCTGCTGTTTACGGACGGTACACCGAAGCTGGCGCTCAGTGACATCCACCGGATTGTTACCGGACTCGCCGACGGTGGGTCCGGTGCCGCGGGATCGACATTCGGATGGGCTGACTGACCGGTAGGCGCCCCGCCGACCACGCCTTCGACCACACCTCGGACCCTCCTCAGGCACGCCCTCGGTCACCACGGCCGCCGCTTGGCGACCGCAACCAGAAGTGCTGATGCGACGGAGACCTCCCGTGATTGTGGAAGAGTGAAACCGTGGCTGTCACATTGCGAGAAGTAGCCGAGCGGGCTGGTGTATCAACGCGCACGGTGTCCAATGTTGTCAACAACTACGAACACGTCTCGTCGGCGATGCGGGAAAAGGTGCAGCGGGCCCTGGACG
>Ga0247808_10000974_pt1 | contig 13900 bp, 17 predicted proteins | sample UWRJL089202R1_FD_179914 | JGI IMG/M metagenome (GOLD analysis project Ga0247808, IMG submission 179914) | Plant litter microbial communities from Arlington Agricultural Research Station in Wisconsin, United States - UWRJ-L089-202R-1 | ecosystem: Environmental > Terrestrial > Plant litter >... | reverse complement strand
TTCTTGAACTCCTTGCGCACGACGTGACCGCCGTCGGGAAGAGCGAAGGCGGGCGTCGCGGGCGCGACGAGCACGCCGAGAGCGAGAACGATAGCCGCGAGTGAACGAGCACGCATGAGAACCTCCGTTGGTTGGATGCAGACAGGTTAGTTCGCTCCCGAACACCACCGCCCGCCCCAGAACGGGGCGGGCGGCTTCTGCTTTAAGGCTCCTCACCGTCATCGTCGGCTGCCGCCTGCTCGATGAACAGTTGCTCGGCCTCCGCTGTCAACTCGATCGTTCGGGCCAGAAGTTCGGCGAACGAGGTGGAGCGCAGGAGTGCAACCTGGTCAAGTTCTGACAGCGGCGCGATCGCGGCGAGCTGCCACGCGGCCTCAAAGGGGTCGTCGCTGATCGCGACATCCGCCGCCCACTGCTGGTCGCTGAACTCACTCGCCATGGCGAGCGCACGGCGCACGGCGCGTTCCGCACGTTGAAAGAGGGGCGCGAGATCGCTCGACCACGTGAGGGGCTCGAGCTCTCGCACGACGGCGCGGGGAAACGGGTCATCCTCGAGCCACTGCACGATTTCCACTCTCCGCGCTCCCTGGGCGAGCACCGCGACGAAACCGTCCCCGCCTTCGAGCTCGGTTATTTGCGCGACTGTACCGACCGCGAAGCGCTGCTCTCCCCCGCCGACCTCCTGACCCCGCTCGATGAGCACGACACCGAACTCGGAGGGCTCGTTCTGCAGAACCTGCGCGAGCATGACCAGGTAGCGCTCCTCAAAGAACCGCAGTGGGAGCGGCATGTGCGGGAACAGCACGGAGCCGAGCGGGAACATCGGAAAGGCATCCATCAACCCACTCTTCCCCATCGCGCTGTGGAGTGCCACGATGATTCGCATGTCGATCATTGAAACTCCTTCAGAGTCAGACGTGACGGGCCTCGCAGCAGAGCTCTACGCGGAAGATCGTGAGGACTTGGGCTACGTGCCGAGCCACACTCGCGTGATGGCGATCAACCCGGAGGCGGTTCGTGCATTCGAGAACCTCATCCGCGCGATTGCTGGCCCCATGGACAAGCGCCGCTACGAACTCGTGACACTCGCGGCCGCAGCAGGCGCGAAGTCGCGGCACTGTCGCCTCGCCCACGGGCAGAAATCCCTGCGATACATGGATGAGGACACCGTAGTGAGCGCTTCGACCGACTACGCACACTCGCCCGATCTGACCGACGCCGAGAAGGCGATGATGGCCTTTGCCGAGCGCGTCAGCACAGACGCCGCGACCATGACGGATGCGGACTCTCTCGTGCTTCGAAACCATGGTTTCAGCGACCGAGAGATCGTCGACATCGCCCTCGCGGCGGCGGCGCGCAACTATTACAGTCGCGCGATCCAGGCTCTCGCGGTGGAGGTCGACGTGCCGTCCGCCCTGAACCGCCGCCTGAAGGAGGCACTGCTCACGGGACTCTGAGTGCCGCATCCGTGTCCCGTGTGAGGGCTCTGGGTTTGCTTGTGACCAGGTCGAGATCTCGGAAGAGTGGGTGACTTCTTATCGGAAGGAAGAACCCATGCTCACCCTCACCGACAATGCAAGTACCGCAGTCAAGAGCCTCACCGACCGCACCGTCAGCACCGACACGGGTGGCCTGCGCATCAGCGCGGCAGTCGAAAACCCGTCGAGCTTCAACGTCGCCGTCGCTCCGCAACCGGAGCCGGCCGATGAAGTGATCGAGAGCGCGGGAGCCCGCGTATTCCTCGACGAGGCCGCCTCTCTCGCCGTGGGCGACAAGGTTCTCGACGCCCAGGTCGATGGCGAAGGCGCACTGCGTTTCGCTCTCGCCGACAGCGTCTAACGAGTTGTAACGAAGGCCGGTCCGATCATTCGGGCCGGCCTTCGTCATGCTGTCGCCCGATCTAGGCGGAGCGCCACCACTCGTCGAACATCGAGACGGGCACCTGACGCTTGTGCTCGGTCGAGAGGTAGCGGTGTTCGATCGCCTCTGCGACGTCGGGAGCGACATCCTTGCCTTCGAGAAAGTCATCGAGGTCGGCATACGAGAGACCGAGGTTCGCTTCGTCGGTCTGGCCGGGGTTGTCGTCGAGCAAATCGGCAGTCGGGAGCTTCTCGTAGAGGCGGGCGGGCGCTCCGAGGTGCTGAAGCAGAGACTTACCTTGGCGCTTCGTGAGGCCGGTAAGTGGCAGGAGGTCGGCACCACCGTCACCGAACTTGGTGAAGAAGCCCGTCACCGCTTCGGCCGCGTGGTCGGTTCCGACCACGAGATAGCCGAGCTGGCCAGCGATCGCGTACTGGGCGATCATTCGGGAGCGCGCCTTGACATTGCCTTTGGTGAAATCCGTGATTGGCTCGCCGAGCGCGTCCCCGAACTCGTCCTCGAAGCCGTCGACGGCACGGTGAATATTGAAGACAACCGCGCGATCGGGCTGGATGAACGTGAGGGCGAGTTGCGCATCCTCTTCGTCTGCCTGCACGGAGTATGGAAGACGCACCGCGACAAAGCTCGCCTCGCCGCCCTCTTCCCTGATTCGCGCGACCGCGAGCTGACACAGGCGTCCGGCGAGGCTCGAATCCTGGCCGCCCGAGATGCCGAGCACAAGACCTCGCGCCCCGGTGGACTTCAAGTAATCGACGAGAAAGCGGATGCGTTTCTCAATCTGCTCCGCCGGCTCGACCGAGGGGGCGACATGAAGGTCTTCGATGATCTGCCTCTGAAGTTCGCGCATGTTTCAAGGATAGAACTCGCGTGTTACAGGAGTGTGGCGACTCCGTGAAGGAGCCGCCACACTGACTACTTGCCGAACGCTTCGTCGTAGATCGCGCGCAGCTCGGGCGTCTCGGGGGCGCTCAGTCCGCACGAGAAGATCGTCTTGCCATCAGAGGTGACGAGGTACTTCTCGCCGAGTTCGTAGACGGGCGATGCGCCATCCGAGATCTCAGGGCTTCCCTGCGGGGTGGTGACGGCGCCGACGGGGTCGCCCGCGAACTGCTCGGTTACATCCAGGGTCACGGTGCCATCCTCGATCGAGGAAACGGTTCCGGCGAAAGCAAGAGTTCCTGTGGCAACCAGTTCCGGCGTTGTCTCCATGCACTTGAGCGACGTACCTGCAGGGTCGGCGCCTCCAGGCGAGACGAGGGCCACGGTCGGACCCGCAGGCTGGCCGAGGCCCATGGTGGCCACTACGACGGCAGCGGCACCGACTGCGGCGAGTCCGCCGACGATGCTCCAGACGAGGGGTTTGCGCGACTTGCGCGCGGGGCTGGGGGTGATGGTCTGCTCGCTCATGGCGGCCTCTTTCAGTCGGTCGAAACGGTATTCGGTGAGCGGCGGGAGCGATGCTGCGGGGTCAGCCCTGCGCATCATGCGCTCGAGTTCTTCGTCATTCATCTCTCTCCCTCCTTCACTCCGTTATGTCCGTCACCGTGCTCCGTCTTTCCGAGTTCGTCCTTTAATCTTTTTCGCGCCCGATGCAGTCTGATCGTCGCGGCGTTGACCGTGACGCCAAGCACGCTCGCGACCTGGTCGAGGCTCAGCTCGTCCCACGCGGTGAGCTTGATCACCTCGGCATCGAGCGGACGAAGCCTCCCGATCGCATCACGGATGTAGGTCGTGTCATCGTCCGCGTGGTCGTCGACGGTGCGCGGTGGGTCGAGCACGACGAGCCGGGCGAAGAGTCGCTGCTGCCTACGGGCGGAGCGCTCGGCGTTGGCGAGTTGCAAGCGCGCGACGCCAATCGACCAGGCGATCGCGTCATCCGGAATCTCGCCGATCCTGCGCCACAACACCACGAGCGTCTCGCTCAGAACGTCGTCGGCGGTCGCCGAATCGGTGCGACGCGCGAGATAACGCCGCACGGGTTCGACGACCTCGTGCATGACAGCCTCGAGGCGATCGGCTTCGGTCATGGTCCTCACACCTGGCTATGTCCGGATGCCCGGCAATTCTTTCAGGGCAATTCTGGCCCCTCGCCGTAGCCTAAGCCGCATGACCTGGGCAAGAACCATCGCGCGCATCCTGCTGGGCGCCACCCTGCTCTTCGCGGGCACCTCGCACCTCACGTTCGCACGCGAGGCGTTTCGCGCGCAGGTACCCACGTGGCTGCCGCTCGAGGTCGACTTCGTGGTCGTGGCATCCGGCGTCGTCGAGATTCTGCTCGGGCTCGCCCTCATCGTGCTCTTTCGCTACCGCGTGTGGGTCGGATGGCTCGTTGCCGCGTTCTTCGTCGCGGTCTTCCCGGGCAACATCTCCCAGCTCGTGACGCACACCGACTCTTTCGGGCTCAACACGGACTTTTCCAGAACAGTCAGGCTTCTGTTTCAACCCCTGCTCGTGATCTGGGCGCTGTGGTCGACGGGCGCGTGGAAGGCGTGGCGACAAAGACGCCAACGCTCGCAAGAGGCGTAGCAGCGAGCACGAGAAGCAGCACGGTGCGAGGCTCTCGAAAGCGCGCAATAGCAAACGTGAGATAGACGAGGCTGAGGACGACCCACGTGATGTTGCGCTCGACGGTACCGGGTGGCGGCGGGCACTCGCCTTCGCACAATAGCAACGTGGAGACGGTGGTCCAGCCGGGGAGCGACGCGACGGCGACCCAGGTGAGGTACGACCCGGCTGCCGCAAGGATGCCCAGCGCAACGGTCACAAGGCCCGACCGTGGGGTGCTGACCGCGACTGCGATCGCCGAGCCGATTGGCGCGGCAAACCACCCGACGACCGCGAGACCGAAGAGAACCGGGACGTCGGACGTGGTCCCGTCGAAAATGCGGAGAAATATGATCCACGAAATCAGGCCGGCCCCGCCAAGCACCGACGCGATGACACCCAGCACGTAAAGTTTCACTCGCGCGGCTTACGTAGCTTGCTCTTGACCCGCTCGACCGTCGCATCCGTGAACTCGTTCGAGAGCTTGAGCGTCTCCTCGGTGAGATCGCCGCCACCCATGATCGCGAAGATGGTCGACTGCGCGCGCTCAAGCTGCGCTTGCGCGTCGTACTTCTCGGGCTTGTCGGTCATGGTGGCGTCAGCCTATTCGACGACGTCGACGTTGTGACCATCGCCCATCGCCGCGACCCGTACCGCTGGCTCTCAGTTGAGAGTGATTGTTTCGTCGACCTGGATCCACCACGGATACCGCACGACGTCGCCGAACTCCCAATCGTCGATCGACACCGACAGGAAACTAGCCATTCCGATGACCGTGGCAGCGATGATGAGCAACCACATCGCGGTGAGCGCGTATCGCGAGAGCCGCGTGGCCCGATCTACACGACGTCGCATCATTAAGGTCGCCACCACGGCGATGAGGATAAGCAGGATGAAAACGACGGGGTGCGGTCTGAGGACCCAGTCCGTGCACCGCCCGAGGCCGTCGGTGTTGTCCGACTCGCACCATCCTCTGCTGGATGTCGACGCAAACCAATAGACGACCGCCACGACGCCCGTTGAGACCCAAAGGTCGCTAAAACGTCGATCTCGGATACTGCCGTCCGCCCCCTCGCGCGTGGTCTCGTGGGTCGTCATGACCTCACCGTAGCCGAGCGATTGTCGAGTCGAAAGGGTCACACCGCCGACTCGACGACGCGACCCGGCGTCGCTGCGTCGAAGGTCAGCGTGCGGTTCGCGATCTTGTCGGTGAAGAAACGGTCGTGGCTCACAACGATGACGGCGCCCGGAAAGTGTAGGAGGGCGAGTTCCATGACCTGTGTGCTCGCCATGTCGAGGTGGTTGGTGGGCTCGTCGAGCACGAGAACGGATGCCCCGCTGAGGAGGCACTGGGCCATCGCGACGCGCGCCCTCTGACCACCCGAGAGGTTCCCGATCCGTTGCTTGAGGTCGGCTTCGGAGAACTGGAACATGGTGAGAAAACGGGCGACGGATTTGCGCGTCGCCGTGAGGGCGAGGCTGTCGGGCATCGCGTTGACGGCGTGCGTCACGGTGTCGTCGAGGTCGAGGTCGTCGAGCACCTTGTTGTACGAGACGATCTTGGCGCCCGGCGACCAGTCGGCGCGCCCGTGGTCGGCCTTCTCCTCCCCCAAAAGGACGCGCAGCATCGTGCTCTTGCCGCTACCGTTGGGGCCGATGACGACGATGCGGTTGCCGCGTCGCAGCTCGAAGGTCACGTCGTCGAAGAGCAGCTTGTCGCCGTAGGACTTGCTCAGTCCTTCGACGCGGGCGAGCACATCCTTCACATGGAGACCACCGTAGATCTCGGTGATGATCTGATCGGTGGGCCGAGGTGCGCGCGTCTTCTTGATCTTGGAGAGCGACTTGTCGAGCCCGCGGCTCGCGCTCTTCGCGGCCTCGCGACGGTCGGCGATGCCCTCCGCCTCGAACGCGAGCAGCTCTGACTCGTGCTGGAACTGCGCCTCGAGGGTCTTGAGGCGAAACTGCTTCTCGATGACGTACTGGGCGAAGTTGCCGGGGTACTCGTGCAGGTGAAAGTTCTCGACCTCGATGATGCGCGTGACCACGGCGTCGAGAAACTTGCGGTCGTGCGACACGATGATCGCGGCGCCGTTGAAGTCGCGGAACCACGACTCGAGCCACTCCACACCGGCCACGTCGAGGAAGTTCGTGGGCTCATCGAGGAGCAGTACATCCGGTCGCTCGAGAAGGATCTTGGCGAGGGCGGCACGGTTGCGCCATCCGCCGGAGAGGTCGTCGATCGGGCTCACTCTGTGCTCGGGCGTGAAGCCGAGGGTCGTGAGCGCCGTGTCGATGTGGCGCTGGTAGTCCCAGCCGTCGAGCCGCTCCATCTCGGCAAACAGCTCGGACTGCCGATGGATGAGCGGGTCGTAGTCCGCGTCGGGGAGCGCCATCGCGGCGTCGATCTCGGCCAGCTCGCGCTCGACCGCGTGGATCTCCTCGAACAGCCCGTCGAGCACCTCGGCGATGCTTTGCGAACCATCGAGCTCAGAAAATTGCGAGAAGTAGCCGAACTTCGTGCCAGTCTCGATCGTGACGGTGCCGGAGTCGGGGTGCACTTGCTCGAGCGCGAGCTTGAGCAGCGTGGACTTGCCCGAGCCGTTACGGCCGATGAGCCCCACGCGATCTTTGGACTCAAGCCGAAAGAACGCCTCGCGCAGCACCTTGGTGTTCTCGAAGCTCACCTCGACATCGTTCAGGCGGATCAGGCTCATGCGGGTGTGGCTCCTCGGGTTGTTGCGCTCGGCAAGGGTACCCGGCTCGTGCACGGCGTTGCTGCCGCGCTTCTGTCACTCTGCCTGTGAGTTCTGCGCCAGAGTGAAAATTGCCCGGCGCGTACTCATGAGCCCGAGCACGTGGTTCCTGGGTCTGCCTCAACATCGGCAGCCAGAGACTTCAAGAGTTTCGGCACGTTTCCCTGGCCCGGGCCAGCCGGATTGCTCAGCGAAAAGTGGGCGCGGTGGTTTGTTGTTGGCGCGGTCAAAGGTTGTGGCGTGCCAGTAACCGTAGGCCCGGCGTCGCGCTTTGAGAGCCTCAGCGAGCGGCGACTAAACGTTGAACCTGAACTCCACCACGTCGCCATCCTGCATCACGTAGTCCTTGCCCTCGATGCGAGCCTTGCCCTTCGAGCGGGCCTCCGCGATCGAGCCGGTCTCGACGAGGTCGTCGAAGCCGATGATCTCGGCCTTGATGAAGCCCTTCTCGAAGTCCGTGTGGATGACGCCCGCAGCCTGGGGCGCCTTGGCACCCTTCGGGATCGTCCAGGCGCGGGTTTCTTTGGGGCCCGCCGTGAGGTAGGTCTGGAGGCCGAGGGTGTCGAAGCCGATGCGGGCGAGCTGGTCGAGCCCGCTCTCCTCCTGACCCGTGGATGCCAGCAGCTCAGCGGCATCGGCGGCGTCGAGGTCGACGAGCTCGCTCTCGAGTTTCGCGTCGAGGAACACGGCTTGGGCCGGAGCGACGAGGGCTGCCAGGGCGGCTTTCGCGGCGTCGTCGGTGAGCACCGCTTCATCCACGTTGAAGACGTAAATGAATGGCTTGACCGTGAGCAGACCCAGTTCGGCGATGAGTGTGAGATCGATCTTCGTAGAGGAAGACAGCGGCTTGCCCTCGTTGAGCCACGCGACGGCGGCGTTCGCGGTGTCGATCGTGGCTTGCGTGATCTTTTTGGCGCGGAGGTCTTTGTCGTAGCGAGCGAGCGCCTTCTCGAGCGTCTGCAGATCGGCGAGGATGAGTTCGGTGTTGATGGTCTCCATGTCGCTCGCGGCATCGACCTTGCCGTCGACGTGCACGACGTCAGGGTCTTCGAACCCGCGCACGACCTGCGCGATCGCGTCGGCTTCGCGGATGTTCGCGAGGAATTTATTGCCGAGCCCCTCGCCGACCGACGCACCCTTGACGATGCCGGCGATGTCGACGAACGTCACGGCGGCGGGCAGGATGCGCTCAGAGCCGAAGATGCCCGCGAGCACGGCGAGCCGAGCATCCGGAAGCGAGACGATGCCGGTGTTCGGCTCGATCGTCGCGAACGGATAGTTCGCCGCGAGTACGGTGCTCTTGGTCAGAGCGTTGAAGAGGGTGGACTTGCCGACGTTCGGGAGTCCAACGATTGCGATAGTGAGAGCCACGGGGGTCTATCGTACCGGGGCAGCCTCTACTCCCGGCGAACGAGCGCGAGCCGGTAGCCGGATGCCCGCAGCAAAGTGATGAGCGTGAGCCCGACCACCACGGCTGCGGCAGCGATGATCACTCCGTCGGTGGGCAGGTAGAGGATCGCGATTGCGATCCAAGCGAGGCCCAGCACGAAGACCGCCCCGACCCACTGCCAGCGGCGGGCTAGTGCCGCGACAACGCCGAGCACGAGGATGACGAGCCCGAGGTTGCCCGACTGCGTGCCTGCGCCAAACGACATGGTCCAGATCTGCCACGGCGGGATGAGTTCGCTCAGTCCGACGCTACGGACGAAGGGAACGAGCACCCAGGCCATCCCGAGAAGCATCGCACCGAGGAGCGGGATGTAACGGCGTCGCGTGGCCACCGGATCCCCGGCGGAAACCACGAGCGCCAGCAGCAACAGGATGACGAGTCCCAGCGACGAGGGCCTCAGCCACCAGCTCGATTGCAGAACGAACGCGAGATAGATGCAGAAAGGGATGGTGGCAACGAGCATCCACCTGGTCACCGCGCGTAGCCCAGCGACAGCGGCAATGAGCGCCACAGCCCAGACGGAGTAGAGCACCCCGCCCCATCCGTGGAACGGGCCGATGCTGGCTGGCTGCGGCACGTACGCTGCGGGGCTCGCCCACGGCGCCCACTCCTGCACGACGAGCATGACGACCGTCACCCCGAAGCCAAAACCGAGAGCGAGGCTGGATGCCCGATCCCTCACTCCCGCGGGCAGAACCTTTTCGACCCAGCCGAATCGGGCGAGAAGGCCGTTGAGCGCGAGGTTTGCGACCTCGCCCGCGCGGGGTGCACCACGACCGTCCGCACCATCGAGGAGTGTGCCGACGATCGCATCGCCGTTGGCCTTGCGCCACGAGGCGGGGTACCAGCGCAGCGCGCGGCGGTAGCGCTGCTCGAGCGTGCGGCTCACTGGGAGACCGCCGGGCGGGTGGCGAGAAACGACAGGGCGCGCGACGCATTGGCCTGCTGGCGCTTCGCTTCGACCGCGAGCGCCTCGGCGCCCGGGTCGGTGAGTTCGTAGTACCTGCGCAACCTGCCGTCGACGATCTCGTCGCCGGCGTGGCTCACGAGCCCCTCGCGGGTCAGACGGTCGAGCGCCGTGTAGAGCGTGCCAGCTTTGAGCCGCACGCGACCGTTGGATGCGGCATCCGCGTCGCTGATGATCGCGTAGCCGTGCTTGCGTCCGCCCGCGAGCGCGGAGAGCACGAGAAATGTCGGTTCGCGCATATCTGTTGAGGCCATGCTCGAACTATATACAGTTAATCGATATATGTCGATGAGCGCCCCAGGGCCGGTGTGCATAATTCAGGCAGTCCGCGTGGAGCCAAGGCATTGCCCTCCCAACACCGTGATGCCGAGCGAGAACGCCGCGTGCTGCCTGAATTACGAACACCAACGACTTCGCCACGGAAGTGCCCGGCGCGGCGTGGGCTCAATCGAGCGTCGGATGCCCGTGCGACCCTGAGAACGTGCCACTCGACTTCACCGCCATCGACTTTGAGACCGCCAACAACTCCGCGGCGAGCGCGTGCTCGGTCGGCCTCGTCAAGGTGCGCGACGGACGCGTCGTCGACACCGCAAGTTGGCTCATCCGGCCACCGCTCGGTCACGACTTCTTCAACGAGTGGAACACGCGCATCCACGGCATCACGGCGATGGATGTCACGGGCGCGCCGACCTGGACCGAACAGCTTGCCGACCTCACCGCCTTCGCGGAAGACGACTACCTCGTGGCCCACAACGCCGGCTTCGACATGGGGGTCATCGCCGCGGCATGCTCCGCGACATCCCTCGAGACACCCTCGTACTCCTACGCGTGCAGCCTGCTCGTCGCACGCAAGACCTACCACCTCGACTCGTACCGTCTCCCCGTTGCCGCCATGGCTGCGGGTTTCGAAGACTTCGCGCACCACGAGGCGCTCGCCGACGCCCAGGCCTGCGCTGCGATCATGGTGCACGCGGCCAAACGCCACGAGGCATCGGATATCACGCACCTCGCGACCATCACGGGCACCCGCATCGGTCACATCGGCGCGGTTGCCGCCGATCACCGGCCCGCAGTCTTCGGCTAAGCGTGCCGCACGGCCCCACACTGCGGATTTCGACGGGGCCTAACGGCGATCGGAGCTAGTTCTGCGGGAACCCCAGGTTGATGCCACCGTGCGACGGATCGAGCCAGCGCGACGTGATGGCCTTCTGGCGGGTAAAGAAGTGAACGGCATCCGGCCCGTAGGCCTTCGTGTCACCGAAGAGGGAATCCTTCCAGCCGCCGAAGGAGTAATAGCCGACGGGCACGGGGATGGGCACGTTGATGCCGACCATGCCGACAGTCACCTCGCGCTGGAAGCGGCGGGCCGCTCCCCCGTCGTTGGTGAAGATCGCCGTGCCGTTGCCGTACTGCGAACCGTTGATGAGCGCGACGCCTTCGTCGTACGACGCGACGCGCACGACCGAGAGAACCGGGCCGAAGATCTCGTGGGTGTACACGTCAGAGGTGACGGGCACCTTATCGATGAGTGTCGGACCGAGCCAGAAACCGTCGGGCTCGCCATCCACTGAGATGCCGCGCCCGTCGACGACGACCTCTGCACCGTCGGCTATGGCGACATCGATGTAGCCCGCCACCTTGTCGCGGTGCTCGCGGGTGATGAGCGGGCCCATGTCGCAACCGCGCGTTCCGTCCCCGACAGTAAGGCCCGACATCCGAGAGGTGATCTTGGCGATGAGCTCGTCGGCGACGGGTTCTACCGCGACGACGACCGAGATCGCCATGCACCGCTCGCCCGCCGAACCGAAGCCCGCATTGACGGCGGAGTCCGCAACGAGGTCGAGGTCGGCATCCGGAAGCACGAGCATGTGGTTCTTCGCACCGCCGAGCGCTTGAACGCGCTTGCCGTGCTTCGACGCCGTTTCGTAGATGTATTTGGCGATCGGCGTCGAACCGACGAAGGAGATGGATGCCACGTCGGGGTGCTCGAGGAGGGCATCCACACTCTCCTTGTCGCCGTGCACGACGTTGAAGACGCCGTCGGGCAGGCCCGCCTCTTTGAGGAGCTTGGCCATCCAGATCGCGGCGCTCGGGTCTTTCTCCGACGGCTTGAGCACAACGGTGTTGCCCGCAGCGATCGCGACGGGGAAGAACCACAGCGGCACCATCGCCGGAAAATTGAACGGACTGATGATTCCAACGACACCGAGTGCCTGGTGGATCGAATAGACGTCGACGCCTGTGGAAACGTTCTCGGAGTACTCGCCCTTAGCGAGATGAGGGATGCCCGTTGCGAACTCGACGACCTCGAGCCCGCGGGCGATCTCGCCGAGCGCGTCGCTCGTGACCTTGCCATGCTCGCTCGTGAGGATCGCCGCGACCTCCTCCTTGCGAGCGTTGAGAAGCTCGCGGAAGGTGAACATCACACCCTGGCGCTTCGACCAGCTCGCGGTCGACCACTCCGTAAAAGCGGCCTTCGCGGCTTGCACCGCTGTGTCGACGTCGGCCGTCGTCGCTAGACGCACCTCACGCTGCACTTCACCGCGCGCGGGGTTGTACACGGGCGACGTGCGAGACGATTCGCCGGAGAACGCGGCGCCGTTGAGCCAGTGGTCGAGGATTTCCATGGAGTCAGCCTAGATTGTCCGCGGCCGCTGACACACTTGTCACATGGACCCCATACTCGCCCTGCTCATCGGGCTCATCGTCGGTGCGATTCTCGGTGGCGTGATCGGTGCTCTCGCGGGTCGCGTGCGCCGGGCATCCACGGTGACGGGAGAAGACCCTGCCGTGCTCGAGGCGCGCCACCAGGCTGCGATCGCCGAACTGCGAGCGGCCGACGCGGATGCGCGAGCGTCGCTCTCGGCCGAGCTCGCGTCGATTCATGCCACCGCCGAGGGGCTGCGAGAACAACTCGGGATCCAGCAGCAGCAATACAGCGAATTCGTAGAACGCGCACGGGCCGAACAGGTCGCGGCGACCGAACGCGAGCGCTCGGAGAGCAAGGTGTTGCAAGCGCTCAGTCCCGTTCAGGAGACCCTGCGCACGATGCAGCAGAAAGTCACCGAGCTCGAGTCGCAGCGCGCCCTCCAGCACGGCGAACTCTCGCAGCAGCTCAAGAGTGCGACCGAGAGCGAGGAGCGTCTGCGCAGCACCGCCGAATCGCTCGCCTCTGCACTGCGCAGCAACAGCACACGCGGCGTCTGGGGCGAGACTCAGTTGCGCAACGTCGTGCAGGCGGCAGGCCTCATCGAGCGTGTCGACTTCGATGTGCAGTCATCCGTGAACTCGGATGCCGGAGCCGGGCGCCCTGACATGGTGATCCACCTGCCCGGCGGCAAGAACATCGCGGTTGACGCCAAAGTGCCCTTCGCCGCCTTCCTCGAGGCCTCGCAAATCTCGGTCACTGCAACGGGCGAGGAGGGCGCACGGCGTGAGGCGCTACTCAAACAGCACGTCAAGGTTATCCGCGGGCATATCGACACTCTCGCGAGCAAGGCCTATTGGCAGGGGCTCGACGCCTCCCCCGAACTCGTCATCGCGTTCATCCCGAGCGAATCGCTCGTCTCTTCGGCGATGGAGGCCGACCCGGCGATCATGGACTACGCCTTCTCGAAGCGCGTCGCCCTCGCCTCGCCCGTAACCCTGTGGTCGGTGCTCAAGACCGTCGCGTTCTCGTGGCAACAAGACGTTCTTACCGAGGACGCCAAGAACCTCTTCGATCTCGGCAAGGAGCTCTACGCGCGCCTCGCCACCCTCAGCGACCACGCGGACAAGCTGCGACGCTCAATCGACTCGACAGTCAATAGCTACAACCAGTTCGCGAACTCTCTCGAGACACGCGTGCTCGTGACCGCGCGCAAGCTCAACGTGCTCGACGAGTCGAAGGTGCTCGGCGAGGCCAAGCTCATCGACAGCGCCGCCAAGCAGCTCACCGCGGTCGAGCTGGAGTTGCCCGCGGCCGACGAGTCGGCCTAGCGCTACAGCCCGAACATCGCGAGCGGATCACCCTCGAGAGCATCAAGGGCTTCGACGATGCGGCGCTCCTCCCACGCGAAGTGCGAGTCCATCACCGAGGCAAGTCCCTCTAGTTCGGCCCGCGCGCCTGGCTCCCCCGCGAGCGCATCCACGCGCTGGATGATTGTCGCGATCATCTCGTGATCCTGCTGCATCTGGGCGAGGAACGGCGCCAGGTCGGGAAACTGTGCGGCTATCGCGGGAAAGGCCGTGGCATCCTCGGCGGGGTGATGGCTCGTGAGCGCGTCGCAGAAGGCGACGCACCGTACCTCGAAGGGGCGGTCG
>Ga0247808_10000972_pt1 | contig 13919 bp, 13 predicted proteins | sample UWRJL089202R1_FD_179914 | JGI IMG/M metagenome (GOLD analysis project Ga0247808, IMG submission 179914) | Plant litter microbial communities from Arlington Agricultural Research Station in Wisconsin, United States - UWRJ-L089-202R-1 | ecosystem: Environmental > Terrestrial > Plant litter >... | reverse complement strand
CGCACGGCGAATGACCGTGACGCCGACCACCGCAACGATGGCGACGACTGCGGTGACCGCGGCGGGAACCGAGATGAGGTCACCAGTCAGTCGACCGACAACAACCCAGGCGAGGCCCCAGCAGAGCGCCACGGTGGGGGCGAACCGGCCGCTGCCGTAGATCGCGATCAGCACGCCGACCGCGCCGGCGACAGCGAGCACAATAACGGCCCAGATGTCCTGGCTGATGCCGAAGCCGGTGAATCCGGATGCCGTGAGAACAGCAGCAATATTTGCGGCGGTGGCGATGCTCACCCAACCGAGGTAGAGGCCCATCGTGCCGTCGACAACAATCGCTTCGATGACCATCCGCGGAGGCATGGCGCGACAAATGCGGAAGATCCAGACCAGGACGGCGAGCAGCACCACAATGATCGGCACGCTGAGGGCGAGCAGGTCGGCCTGGGTGCTGAGCAGCCATGCCGCGTTGAGGAGCAGGGAGGCGGCGATGGGGTAGCCGAGGCGGCGCTGACGTTCGTCCGCGCGCTGTTTGGGCAGCATCTGCCAGATTGTGTAGGCGATGAGACCGACGTAGATAACGGACCAGATGGAGAACGCGGGCCCGGCCGGGGCGATGGGTGTTGCGTCGGCGCTGAGTGCACCGCCGGCGACCTCGCTGGTGGGTGTGCCGCCGAGGGCGCCCGACCCGATGGCCACTCCGATGATGCCAAGGACGGCGCTCACCAGCACGGTGATCTGGCGGATGATGTCGCGCGAGGTGCTCATAAAACTACCTTTCTTGGTTTACTATCAGCTAGCTGACTATTTCACCGTATCACCGGACGGGACCTCGATGACAGACCCAATAGTGGATCGCGGCGCTGCTGATCCCGCCGCCGCTCCCGCTGCCGATCTGACTGCTGATCTGACTGTGACTGCCAATCTGGCTGCCAATCTGGCTGCTGATCCGACTGCGAATGCGGCTGCCACTCCCATTGGCGCATCCGACCCGATCGAGTCCTGGCCTATCGGTCGACTCCTCTCTACTGCGGCGCGACTCGTCGAGCACGCCTGGCAGGAGGCACTGGAGCAGCGCGACCTCACACACGCGGGGTTGATCGCCCTACACCTGCTCGATGCTGGTGAGCTCGACCAGACGGACCTCGCTCACCAAGCGCGGGTCGAAGCACAGACCATGTCGCGCACGGTCGACCGGCTGGAACGCGCCGGGTTTGTCGAACGGACCAGCCACCCTGCCGATCGGCGCCGCCGCTACGTGGCGCGCACGGAAGCTGGCGACCGGGCCCTCGAGGCGACGCGTGCGCTGGAGGCCGAGGTGTTTCCCGCGGTGGGTAACCCCGAGCTGGTGCGGTACTCGCTGCTGGAGATCATCCATGCTGCGTCCCGAGACCGCTGGGGTGTGGCTGCACGCGACTAGTGTTGCGACCAGCCCAGCGAGGCCACGGCCGCAGGCGGACTACGCCTTCGGGTGTCGGAAGTCCCGGTCTTTGGCGGCATGGGTCTCATCGCAGTACGCCCCGTGCGGTAAGCGGTGCCCTTCGTCGCGGCTGACCTCGCGGCCGAACCAGAGACAGAAGCGGTTACGCGGATGACTCGCGACAAGGGCGTGGTGAAGTGCCTTGCGTAGCCACCTCATATTGCCCCGTGTTCATCCGGTAATTAGTTGTCGGCCGCGTGCATCGACCAATGCTGAGTAATACTCTATACATATTTGTGCTGGTGCGGAAGCGATTCGACGCTCGATTAGCGCAGACCCGCGTATCGGCATGACACTAAACGATAACCGACATGTGGCTCTTAGCGGCGCTGCCGGCGTTCGTGTCTATGGTGTTAGTGGTCCGCCCGTGGGGGCCGTAACCGTGTCTCTTCGAGGTCGAGCATGGCCTGCGCCTGAGCGAGAATTCGAGATGGATACGCACCACGACGGCGGGCCTCGAGCAGGCTTTCCCGCTCGGACTGCACCACCGCGAGGCGCAATTCACGGTAGAGGCGGTGCGGGGTTTCACCGCTGGACGCGCCCATCTCCTGTGCGCGTTCCCATGCGGATTCCGCCCGGAGGAACGACGACTGCCTCACCCGCTCGACCACATCGGGATCGATGGGCTCGGAACTGTTCACGGCGCCCTCGGGATCATCGAGCACTGTCAGTCCCGAGAAGCTGATTTCGTCGAGCAATGTCGCTAGTTCGCGACGGTCTTCCTTCGCGTCGATGCCCTGGATGCCAAGGAGCCGGATGAGCCAGGGCAGAGTTCCACCCTGGACGACGAGGGTGACCACAGCGACGGTGAAGGCGATGAGGATCAACTGCTCGCGGTAGGGGATGCCCTCCTCTGGCAGAGATTGTGCCGCGGCCAGGGTGACCACTCCACGCATCCCTGACCAGCTGATCACCATACCGCCGCGCCAGTCGATGCCTTCGCGCCTCAGCTGGGTAAGGTCTGCACGTCGTCGATCGTAGAGGCGCTCGGCACGTCGATGCCGTCGGGTCTGGCGCACACTCGGGCTGGGGTGGGTCCGGAAGTACTCCAACGCGAGATGCATCCGATAGGTCGTTTTCTCCTCGCGCATGGCGTGCCGCTGGAGGCTGTAGACCATGGGACCGACCCACAGGAATCGGAGAACCATCAGCGCGACCGTTGCGACGAGGCCAATCATTACGGCGTCGCCCGCCCCGAGCACGCTGTTGTCGACGTTGTTGATCAGGGTGCGGATTTCGAGCCCGATGAGGAGGAAGACACCGTTCTCCAGCAGGAACTGCACGGTGCGCCAGTTGATGCGATCGCTGATGCGCGACTGCGCGGCAAACAGGCTGGGGCTGGCATGCCCGGTGTAGAGACCGGCAACAACCACGGCGAGGACTCCCGAAGCGTCGAGCGCCTGTGCGGGCATAAACGCGACGAAGGGGACTGCCAGCGAGACCGCGGTGTCGAGCACCGGGTCGTTGAGCTTCGTGCGAACCCAGACGGTGGCAAAACCGGCGACAAGTCCCACACCTATGGCGACAACGACGGCGTAGCCGAAGTCCACAACACCTGCCCACGGACTGATAATGCCGCCCGCGGCGACGGCGAGTGCCGAGCGCAGGAGAACCAGTGCCGTGGCATCGTTCACGAGCCCCTCCCCTTCAAGGAGAGTCAGGATGCGTGGCGGGAGGCCGAGCCGCCGGCCGATGGAAGTGGCAGCCACGGCATCCGGCGGGCTGATGATTGCGCCGAGCGCCACTGCGGCCGCGAAATTCAGATCGGGAAGCAGAAAAAACAGCAGGGTGCCCGCGCCGAACGCGGTCACAATAACGAGCACCACAGAAAGGCTCGTAATAGTGCGGAGGTTGCGGCGGAAGTCGACGACGGGCACGCTGATCGCCGCCGCGTACAGGATGGGCGGGAGAAGGACGTCGAGAACCAACTCGCCGGGAACCTCGATTTCGGGAACCCCTGGCAGGTAAGAGAAGGCCACGCCCGCGGCGACGAGAAGGATGGGTGCGGCTACTCCGAGGCGTTTGGAGAACGCGGCTGCGGCGACCATCACGGCGATTCCGATGACGCCGTAGATGCCGAGTTCCATCTATGAAGAGTACCGGCGAACGCCCCCACGAAGTCCGGTGGAATACAGCTCAGCCAGCGCGGCCGGCGATCGCAGCGGGCCGGTGCGACCTGCCCGCGCGCTACAGCCGCAAATGGGCATAAAAAAACGGCCACCCCCGCGTAGAAGCCGCGAGAATGGCCGAGTGGCCCCGACCGGCGTCGATCCGGTGACCTTTCGATTTTCAGTCGAACGCTCTACCAACTGAGCTACAGGGCCTTGGGGAACCTGAGGTCCCCACGAGCGACATACTTTCCGAAGAGTTGTGTCCCTCATAGACAGAAAGCCCCTCCTTTCGAAGAGGCTTTCTATTTGCGACCCTGACCGGACTTGAACCGGCGACCTCCGCCGTGACAGGGCGGCGCGCTAACCAACTGCGCTACAGGGCCAAGCTATTTAGTTTCTGAAAATGTTTGGTGACCCCAACGGGATTCGAACCCGTGTTAACGCCGTGAAAGGGCGCCGTCCTAGGCCACTAAACGATGGGGCCATGAAGTTTTCAGGACTTCGTAGCAACCGTCCGTAAGCATACGTGGGCATTTGCGTGAACGCAAAACGAGAAAGCAAAAACCGCGGAATTCCGCCAAAGTTGCGGTAAATCCCGGGCGTGGCGCGCAATTCGAGGTTTGCGGGAGTGGGGGACGCAAGATCGGGAAAAGATCGGTTTATCTAGGGGGATACCCGCACACAGTGGGCATTTTGCCGCTCGGTTGTTACTGTGGTCAGAGTTAACAGTGTTACTGGCGAGTTGCCCACTGCGCCGCAACACCGATTCGGGGAATTAATGAGCATCCAGTCATCTGCTTCTGCGCGCGACCAAACGAGGTCCCGCGGCCGTCGGTTGATTGCGATTATTAGCACTATCGCCGTTCTCTGTGCCACGGCAATCCTCTCGACGGGTGTCAGCCCCGCTTGGGCCAAGGACTACCCCTCGTGGTCGGACGTCATCGCGGCCCGCGCGAACCAGGCCCAGAGCCAGGCCGCGGTCACTCAGATCCAGGGCCTGCTTGCCCAGCTCGCGAGCGAGCTCGCTGCCGCCGAAGCAGATGCCGCCAAGAAGGGTGAGGCGTACCAGCTCGCGGAAGAGGCCTTCTTTGAAGCCACTGTCGAGGCTGAAGAGCTTCAGGCTGACGCCGACGAAGCCGAAGCGCTCGCCGCCGAGTCCGAAACCCGCGCTGGCCAGCTCGCCGCGCAGATTGCGCGCACCGGCAGCAACGACCTCACCATCAACCTTCTCCTTAACGGAGACTCGGCCGAGAACCTTCTCGCCACGATGGGCCAGGCCGGAAAGATCTCCGAGCAGGCCAACAAGATTTACGAGCAGGCGATCCAGGACCAGAACACGGCCCAGGCGCTGACCGACAAGGCCGACGTTGCCAAGAAGGTGCTCGAGCAGCTGAAGATCGAGGCGGAGACCGCCTTCCAGGAGGCCCAGGCCGCCACGGAAGCGGCCGCTGCCGCGCTTGCCGCATCCGAGACGCACCGGGTTGAACTTGAAGCACAGCTCGCCGCCCTCACGTCTGCCACGGTGCAGACTGAAGCCGACTACAAGGCCGGCGTCGAAGCCGAGCGCCAGCGTGTCGCAGCAGCGAAGGCCGCAGCCGACGCCAAGGCGCTGCGCGACGCGCAGGCCGCCGCGGCAACCCGCCCCGCCAGTGGTGGCGGCGGAAGCACCCCCGTCTACAGCGGCGGCGGAAGCACCAGCGCTGGAGCCGTCAACGGCAACGGCTGGGCCAACCCCGCCACCGGACGCATCACCTCCGGCTACGGCTACCGCATCCACCCCGTTTATGGCACCAGCCGCCTGCACTCCGGTACCGACATCGCCGGTGGCTGTGGCATCCCGATCCACGCAGGCCACTCAGGCACGGTCGCTTACGCGGGTGTCTACGGCACCTACGGCAACTGGGTTCTCATCAACAACGGTGACGGTGTCTCCACCGGCTACGCCCACATCGTCAACGGCGGTATCCGCGTCAGCGTCGGCCAGAAGGTCAACGCGGGAGACGTCATCGCGTACGTCGGATCCACCGGTGCTTCGACCGGCTGCCACCTCCACTACGAGGTGCGCATCAACGGTGTGGCGACCAACGCCGTTCCGTACATGGCGAACGTCGGAATCACGCTCGGCTAAGCACCGCTCACACAATCTGCAACGCGAGGGCGTTCGGCGAGACCCACTGGGTCGGCCGGACGCCCTTCGTGTTTCTCGTGGTGGGTTTCGCTAGCGGGCCTTGCGCCTTAACCAACAACGCGCTCACCCCGCCGAAGCGGAATGAGCGCGTGTGGTGCGCAACGCCGAATGGCGCCGCGCGACAGCGAAGCGAAGGTTTAGTGCTCGCCCTCAGCCTGCAGCTTGGCGTACCCGGCGACAACGATGGCCTCGGCTTCGGCCGCGTCACCCCAGCCCTCGGTCTTGACCCATTTGCCGGGCTCGAGGTCCTTGTAGTGCTCGAAGAAGTGCTCGATCTCCTTGCGAGTGAACTCGGGGATGTCGTTGATGTCCTGGATGTGCGACCAGCGCGGGTCCTTCGCCGGAACGGCGATGACCTTGGCGTCGGATCCGCCATCGTCGGTCATGTTGAAGACCGCGACGGGGCGAACCGACACACCAACGCCGGGGAACAGCGGGTAGTCGAGCAGAACGAGAACGTCAACGGGATCGCCGTCGAGTCCGAGAGTGTTTTCGAAGTATCCATAGTCCGTCGGGTAGACGAAAGTCGTGAACAGCACGCGGTCGAGGTAGACCCGTCCGGTCATGTGATCGACCTCGTACTTGTTCCGGCTTCCCTTGGGAATCTCGATTACGGCGTCGTAGGCGGCCATAGTGCGTGCTCCTTGGTTCGGTGGTTGCTGCAATAACGTTATCGGATGGACTCCGACCGTCGACCTCGTCTTACGCCCCCGATTGCGGATATCCGCCGGGCGGTGCGTGAATCGCTGCCCGCGGTGGGTAAATCCGACGGCTCAGGCACGTTACCGCTTGTCCTTGTGGCCTTGTCCGGCGGTCCCGATTCGCTGGCCCTTGCCGCGGCGGCGGCATTCGAGGCTCCGCGGGCCGGTTATCGCGCGGGTGCTGTCATCGTCGACCACGGTTTGCAATTCGGATCGGCGGATGTCGCGGAGGCGGCGTCAGAGCGTGCGCGTGACCTCGGGCTCGATCCCGTGCTGGTTCGCACGGTCACGGTGGGCACGGACGGTGGCCCGGAGGCCGCCGCCCGCACAGCGCGGTACGACGCGCTCGCGGCTGCCGCGTCGGAGACCGGCGCAGAGTGGGTGCTGCTGGGGCACACCCTCGACGACCAGGCCGAAACCGTTTTGCTCGGGCTTGCCCGCGGCAGTGGCGCAACGAGTATGCAGGGAATGGACCGCATCTCCGGTATCTACCGCCGCCCGCTGCTCGGCATCCGCCGTGATTTCACCGAGCGCTTTTGCGCCGACTCCGGTCTCGAACCATGGACTGATCCGCAGAACGCTGACCCCGCCTTCACGCGGGTGCGGGTCCGCACCCGCGTGCTTCCCCTGCTCGAAGCCGAGCTCGGCCCCGGCATTGCGGAGGCACTGGCCCGCACAGCGGACCAGCTGCGCGAAGACAACGATGCGCTCGACCACTTCGCCGAAGAGGTCGCGGAGGAGCTCGCCGATATTGCCGAAGCGGGAATCTCCCTTCCGGTCGGAGCCCTGGCCAGCAACCCGCCGGCGCTCCGGCAGCGCCTCATCCGCCTCGCCGTACAGAGCGAATTCCACCTTTCGCTCAGCCGCGCCCACACCCTCGAAGTCGCCCGGCTGGTCACCGACTGGCACGGGCAGGGTGCACTCGACCTGCCGGGCATTAGGGTTGAGAGGCAGGGAGGCCTGCTAGTTTTCACCGCAAACGGATAGGACCCACCCCGCATGGAACTGCTTGACGTCGAAGCCGATCTGACCGAGGTGCTCTTCACAGAGCAGCAGATTCACGACAAAATCGCGGAACTGTGCCGCAAGATCGAAGCCGACTATGCCGGTGAAACCGTCCTCCTGGTGGGCGTTCTCCGCGGCGCTGTGATGGTGATGGCTGACCTCGCCCGCGAGCTCAAGCTGCACATTGACATGGACTGGATGGCTGTCTCGTCTTATGGCGCTGGCACCCAGTCAAGCGGTGTTGTTCGTATCCTCAAGGACCTCGACACCGACCTCCACGGCCGCAAGGTCCTCATCGTTGAAGACATCATCGACTCGGGCCTCACCCTGTCGTGGCTTACCAAAAACCTTCAGAGCCGTGGTGCGGCGTCCGTCGAGATCTGCGCCCTGCTCCGCAAGCCGGAGGCCGCAAAGGTGCAGGTCGACGTCAAGTACATCGGCTTCGACATCCCCAATGCCTTTGTTGTGGGCTACGGCCTCGACTACGCCGAGAAGTACCGCAACCTCCGTGGTATCGGTGTGCTCGCGCCCCACATTTATGCGTAGTTGAACCCCGCTCGTGGGCGGCCGGACAAACCCGGTTACGCCCACGGCAAACATGCAGCGGCCGTCCAGTGCGCGGGCTGTAGCCTGACAGTCACGTCTCTCGAGGAAGGTGAAGGGCTCCGCGCCCGGATCATCATGGATATGAAGCGCTTATTTCGCGGACCGATTGTCTACATTGTGCTGGCAGTCGTCGCAGTCTGGATCGGCTCCAGCCTGCTGACCGGTTCCGGTTTCCGCGAGGTCACCACGCAGGAGGGTCTCGACTACCTGCAGAGTGACTCGGTCTCGTCGGCCAAAATCGTCGACGGCGAACAGCGCGTCGACCTGACCCTCGCGAAGGCCGATGGCGACAACGGCACGAAGGTGCAGTTCTATTACGTCGCTCCCCGTGGAACCGAAGTTGTCGAGGCCATCACTGCCTCCGACGCCAAGTTCAACGACGAGGTTCCGCAGACCAGCTTCCTCACTTCTCTCATCGGCATCCTGCTGCCGTTCCTCATCATCGGTGTGATCTTCTACTTCCTGTTTATGCGTATGCAGGGTGGCGGAAACAAGGTCATGCAGTTCGGCAAGTCGAAGGCCCGTCTCGTCAGCAAGGACGCCGCGAAGGTCACCTTCGCCGATGTCGCCGGCTCCGACGAAGCCATCGAAGAGCTGGAAGAGATCAAAGACTTCCTCAAGGACCCCGCCCGCTTCCAGGCTGTCGGCGCCCGCATCCCCAAGGGCGTTCTTCTTTACGGCCCTCCCGGAACCGGTAAAACCCTCCTCGCACGCGCCGTCGCCGGCGAAGCTGGAGTTCCGTTCTACTCCATCTCCGGTTCCGACTTCGTGGAAATGTTTGTTGGTGTTGGTGCGAGCCGCGTGCGTGACCTGTTCACGCAGGCCAAGGAGAACTCCCCGGCCATCATCTTCGTCGACGAGATCGACGCCGTTGGTCGTCACCGCGGTGCCGGCATCGGTGGTGGTAACGACGAGCGCGAGCAGACCCTCAACCAGTTGCTGGTCGAGATGGACGGCTTTGACCCGAAGACCAACGTCATCCTCATCGCCGCAACAAACCGCCCTGACGTCCTCGACCCCGCGCTGCTGCGCCCCGGTCGTTTTGACCGCCAGATCGGCGTTGACGCTCCCGACCTCAAGGGACGCCAGCAGATCCTCGAGGTGCACGGCAAGGGCAAGCCCCTCGCCGCGAGCGTCAACCTTGAGATCCTTGCCCGCAAGACTCCCGGGTTCACGGGTGCCGACTTGGCCAACGTGCTCAACGAAGCTGCTCTCCTCACTGCGCGCTCCAACGCCCAGTTGATCGACAACCGCGCCCTCGACGAGGCCGTCGACCGAGTGATGGCCGGACCGCAGCGCCGCTCGCGGATCATGGCCGACAAAGAGAAGCTCATCACCGCGTACCACGAGGGCGGCCACGCCCTGGCTGCCGCCGCGATGCGCCACACCGACCCCGTCACCAAGGTCACCATCCTTCCCCGTGGCCGCGCCCTCGGATACACGATGGTCCTCCCGCTCGAAGACAAGTACTCGGTCACCCGCAACGAACTCCTCGACCAGCTCGCATACGCCATGGGCGGCCGAGTTGCTGAAGAAATTGTGTTCCACGACCCCACCACGGGTGCCTCGAATGACATCGAAAAGGCCACGTCGACCGCGCGTCGAATGGTCACCGAGTACGGCATGAGTGCTGTTGTCGGATCGGTGAAGCTCGGCAACTCCGGTGGCGAGCCCTTTATGGGCCGTGACATGGGATCGGGACGCGACTACTCCGAGAACATCGCCGAGACCGTCGACGCCGAAGTGCGTGTGCTCATCGAGCAGGCTCACGACGAAGCGTGGGAGGTTCTCAACAACAACCGCGACATCCTCGATCGCCTCGCTGCCGAGCTCCTTGAGAAGGAAACGCTCGACCACGACCAGCTCGCCGAGATCTTCACCGACGTCGAGAAGCTGCCAGAGCGTCCGCAGTGGCTTTCCAGCTCGAAGCGTCCCGTCTCCGACCTTCCGCCGGTGATCGTGCCCTCCAAGGCACCGATCGACGCGGGAGCGGTTGACGGCGGAGTCGACTCCGAGCCGCCCGCCAAGCCGAGCCGCGCTCCCCGCCCCCGTAAGTCGCCCGGCATCGCCACCGCGTAATCTCGTGGCCCCCATCGATACAGGGCGCATCGAGGCGGCGGTCGCCGAGATTCTCTCCGCTATCGGTGAGGATCCGCGGCGGCCTGGGCTGACGACCACACCACAGCGGGTCGCGCAGGCGTACACCGAGTTTTTCAGCGGTGTCGGGCTTGACCCGCTCGACCACCTCGCCGACACCACCGAACTTGTGGCTGGTGCGGACGAGTTGAGCGAGCTTGTGATTGTGCGTGACATCGAGTTCCGTTCGGTCTGCGAACACCATCTGCTTCCCTTCCTCGGGGTTGCCCACATTGCCTATTCTCCGCGCGACCGGATCGTTGGCCTCGGCAAATTCCCCCGGGTGGTGGACACACTGGCGTCGCGCCCGCAGGTGCAGGAGAGGCTGACCGAGGAGATCGCTGACGCCCTCACCGAGGGCCTCGATCCGCTCGGTGTGCTGGTGGTTCTCGATGCCGTGCACGGCTGCGTCACTACCCGCGGACCCCGTCAAACGTCGAGCTCCACCGTCACCCTTGCGTCGCGTGGCACCCTCAGCGACCCTGCGCGTCGCGCCGAAACCATCGCCCTGATCGGTACTGCCGTATGACTCGACCCCTCATCTTTGGTGTGCTCAACGTCACACCCGACTCGTTCAGCGATGGGGGTCGGTGGGTCGATGCCACCGCGGCCATCGAGCATGCCACGGAACTCTGGCAGCAGGGAGCCGACGTTATCGATATCGGTGGCGAGTCGACCCGTCCCGGTGCGGCGCGTGTTGCCGTCGAGGACGAGCAGGCACGTGTGGTGCCCGTTGTGCGGGAACTTGTTGCGCGTGGGATGCGCGTCAGCGTCGACACCATGAATTCGTCAACCGCCGCGCGCTCCGTCGAGGCCGGGGCCGAGTTCATCAACGATGTCTCGGGCGGTCTCGCCGATCCGGACATGTACCGGGAGATGGCGGCGAACTCCGCGAAGTACATCGTGATGCACTGGCGGGAACACAGCGCCACCATGCAAAACGCCCCGCACTATGTGGACGTCGTGCGCGACGTACGCCGTGAGATCACCCAGCGCGTCGCCGAGGCGATTGTCTGGGGCGTCGACCCAAGCAAAATCATCATCGATCCCGGACTTGGTTTCTCGAAGACCGGCGAGCATAACTGGCAGCTTCTCGCTGGCCTTCCGGAGCTGACCCGACTGGGCCTGCCGATCCTCGTCGGTGCGTCCCGCAAGGGCTTCCTCGCCGAATTCGCCCCGGACGGCGCGCCCGCCTCCGAACGCGATGCCGCCACTGCCACCATCAGTGGACTGGCGGCGCAAGCCTCTGCATGGGGTGTGCGGGTTCACAACGTGCCCGCAACCCGCCAGGTACTGGACGTCTGGAACCGCTGGTCGGACGCCGGGCAGACTCGCAGCACCGCATCATCCACCACCGCTTCATCCATCACCACACTGCACCCGGGGGCGACCGCATGAACCCGCTCGACACCATCACCTTGACCGGCCTGCGGGCATCTGCCTTTCACGGGGTGTTCGACCATGAGCGTCGTGACGGCCAGGAATTTGTGATCGATGTCACGGTGCACCTCGACTTTGCTGCCGCCACGCGCGGGGACTCCCTCGCCGAGACCGTGCATTACGGTGTGCTTGCCGAGCAGGTTGTGTCCGCCGTCGAGCGCGACCCGGTGGACCTCATCGAGACCGTCGCCGAACGTGTGGCGAACGTTGCCCTGTCGCACGCCGCCGTGCAGCGCGTCGACGTGACGCTGCACAAGCCGTCTGCGCCCATTACGGTGCCGTTCGCTGACGTTGCGGTGTCCATCACGCGGAGCCGGCAGTGACTGTGACGCCGGGCGCTCCGGCACCCACCGCTCCCGCGCGAAACGCGGTGCTGTCGCTCGGGAGCAACCTCGGTGACCGGGAGCAGACCATTCGGGATGCGGTGGCTGATTTGGCTGCACTCGACGCAGTGACGGTTGCCGCGTCATCCACCCTGATCGAAACTCCTGCGTGGAAGCCGGACGGCATCGACGTCGATGCTCCCGCGTACCTCAACGCCGTAGTGATTGTGCGCACCACCCTGAACCCGCTCGCGCTGCTCGACGCCATCAACGGCATCGAGGCGGCCCACGGGCGTGTGCGCGACGTGCGCTGGGGCGACCGCACCCTCGACATCGACATTGTGACAGTGGGCACACTCGTGCGTTCCGACGAGCGGCTGACGCTGCCCCACCCTCGTGCCTCGACGCGGGCATTTGTGCTTGCGCCGTGGTTGCAGATCGATGCGGATGCGGTGCTGCCCGGGTTCGGGCGCGTCGACGAACTGCTCGCCGCAACCGGCGAGACCGTCACGCCGTACCAGGCGGAGGCGCTGCTGTGACACGCACCCGTCCGCTGACCCTCATTCTCTTCGCCGTGATTGGTGGGGCCGCGACCTGGCTACTCGAGGTCGCGCTGCTCGCCGGGGGACGGCCCGCCGTTGTGCCGCCCGTGACTTTGGCCCTCGCGCTCGGTGTCATCGGGGTTCTCGACGTTGCCCTTGCTCTGCCGATCCGTCGAGCGGTGCGCGACCGTACCCGTCCTCGCGTCGATCCGTTCTACGCCACCCGTGTTGCGGTGTTCGCGAAGGCGTCGAGCATCGCCGGATCCCTTGTCGCGGGCGTCGGGCTCGGAATGCTCATTTTTCTGTCGACCCGATCGGTGCTCGCGGTAGGCTCACTTTTGATGGCCGTCGCCACCATCGTCGGCGCGGTGATTCTGCTGGTCGGAGGCCTTGTGGCCGAATACCTGTGCAGCATCCCCCCGGATGACGATGACCAGCGGGAGAATATTGACCCCGCCGTGGTCCGGCCCCACTGAGCCTTCTGGTGTTGGTGGAGCCCGTACCCGCCCGTGAGCTACAGCGAGGAACACTGTGACCGACCGCCTCGAACTGCCGGAAACCGGATGGCACCGTGTGTCACCGAAGTACATCGTTGTTGACCTCATCGGCGCGATCATCACCGGCGTCATCCTTGTTGTTGCCACGGCGATCCCCGCGTACCTAACGGACATCCTCTGGTTGTGGGCGATTCCCGCCGCGGCCGCCCTCATCTCGCTTATCACCATCGCGCTTGTTCCGCGCCGGGTGAAGTCCATTGGCTACATCCTTCGGTCGGATGACCTGCTGTTCCGTCGCGGCCTGATGTACCAGCGCTTTGTCTCTGTTCCCTACGGGCGGATGCAGCTGGTCGACATCAACCGTGGACCCGTCGCCCGCCTCGTTGGGCTCAGCGAGCTGCGCTTCGTGACGGCTGCGGCCGCAACGGGCGTGGTGATCCCGGGGCTCACGTCGGCCGACGCGGAATCTCTTCGCGACAATCTCGTTGAACTGGCCGAGAGCCGCCGGGCGGGACTGTGAGCGACCAGCCGGGCTCGGCCCTTCCGCCCGACGCCCCACAGTCCGAGGCGCAGCCCCAGCCCGCACCGCCGCAGGCTGCGTACGGCCCGGCGAGCACCGCCGCGGAGCCCGCTGCACCCACCGAGCCCGCTGCGCCCACCGAGCCCGCTGCGCCCAGCAAGCTCGCTGACTCCACGGGCCTGGCCGATGGCGAGTGGCACCGCCTGCACCCCGCCACCCCGCTCCTGCGCGGAGGCATCGCGCTGCTCGCCGTTCTCGGTGTGGTGATCAACAGTCTTCGCGAGCGTCTCATCGAGATGTTCACCGGCAGAGGACAGATGGAGGGCGACCCCATCGAGTGGGTGTTGTCCCACGGCTACGCCGGCATCGTGCT
>Ga0247808_10000970_pt1 | contig 13934 bp, 8 predicted proteins | sample UWRJL089202R1_FD_179914 | JGI IMG/M metagenome (GOLD analysis project Ga0247808, IMG submission 179914) | Plant litter microbial communities from Arlington Agricultural Research Station in Wisconsin, United States - UWRJ-L089-202R-1 | ecosystem: Environmental > Terrestrial > Plant litter >... | reverse complement strand
GCTTTCGTGCCGTTGGTGCGGGCCCAGTGCACGAGGTCGACCGACTCCCACACCTCGACCTTGAGGCTGCCGTTGGACTGTGCTGCTCCCCAGTCGTTGGTTGCGCAGCCGCTGGTTCCGATGCAGAGGTCGGTGGCGATCATGTAGTACTTGTCGCCATCGTGCGACCGCAGGATGTACGGGTCACGCAGGCCCTTGGTGTCGGCCGTCGAGGTGATGGTCGGGGAACCGCCGTTGACAGGGGTGAAGGTGAAGAAGTCGTTGCCCGTGGTGGCTGCCTGGTAGATGCGTTCGGCGTTGTCGGCCTTGAAGTAGGCGGCGGCGTATCCCGCGTCAGGCGCGGTGCGAGTCTTCTCGGCAACCGTGACCGTGAAGGCCTTCTGCTTCGTGACCGCGCCGATCGACGCCGTCGCCGTGAGCGTTACCGTGCGATCTCCCGAGCCGTAAGCAGCGCGAGTCACGAGACCGGCCCCCTTGAACGGGTCGGCCGCGCCGACACTCGGCGCTGCGTAGTCCGGCTTGGTTGCGGTGACGAGTGCGGTATCCGACGACGCCCAAGTGATCGCCGAGCCGTTGAGGCGGCCGGTGGTGGCCAGGGGCAGGTTCTCGGTGGTGCGCGTTTTCAGCACAAGGGCGTCGAGGTCGGCCTGCACGGCGGTGCCGATCTCCGCAGTGGTCTGCGCCTTGACGGTGACCTCGTAGGTGTAGGTCGTGGTCGAACTCGTCGCCGTGATCGTCACCACAGTGTCAGTCGACGGGCGGCTGACGGTGCCGTTTGCCGCGACGACCCCCAGGTTGTTCGAGGCCCAGCTGAGAGCCGTTCCGTTGACCGTGGCCGGGAAGGCGAGGTTTGCCGTGACGGCGCTGGCCGAAGCGTTCGTCGCGAGCAGGGCACGCAACGCGTCGACGCGCAGGATGTCGTTCGACAACGCGGCCTTCTGCACCGTGGTGGGCTGGCTTGCTGCGACCTGGTCCGCCGTGAGGCTGACGTCCCAGAACTTCACGTCCGAGACGTCGGCGGTGAGAAGCGCGTCGCCGGTGTAGAGGGAGCGGCCGAGGTATCCGAGCACTGATCCGGCCGGAATGATCGAGCTGAGTGACTCGGCGTGCGTAAGGGTCGAGATCTGAACGCCGTCTTTGTAGAGGCGCAGAGTGTTGCCCGTCGAGGTCATCGTGACCGTCGTGAAGCCCGCGTTGACGGCCCCGCCGGCGGGAATGCGGGTCTCGCCATTGCCCGAGCCCTTGACACGGATCGCTCCGAGGATCTGGTTGGTGTAGCCACCCTGGTTGCTGTACGGCGTCATAAAGATGTGGTTGCCGAGTGCGGTCGTGTTCCATGCGCCGACACCGTCGCCGATGACCCAGCCCATGGTGGCGGCCGCGGTACGTGCGGATACGGTCATCTCCACCGCGAAGTCGTTGTCGGTGGCGGTGACGAGGTTCTTGGGCAGGCTGACGTACCCGTTGTTCTGGAATCGCAGCACATCGCCGCCGTCGAGGTCGAGGAACGACGAGTCGGTGAGGCTCGTCAGGGTCGCGTTACGGCCGTTGCCCGACACATCGGTGAGCGAGCTGCCCGCATGAGTCATGTCGTAGTGGGCCGACGGCGTCGGTACGACCACATCGGCGATGGCGGCTGTCGCGGGGGCGATCAGGGCTCCGACGCCAACAGCGGCTGCGGTGAGGAGCGCGCCGACGCGGCTGTATCGGGTGGGGGAGGGGATCGTGGTCATTGCGGATCGGCTCTCTCGAGGCGGCGGCGAGTGCCTGCACGTCTCGATCGATGCCCCGCGGGCATGACCCGGACCGGGACAACCGATGAGTCGAGAGCCCGTCGTTGCGCGTCTCAGTTGTCGGTGGTCATCGTCGGCCGATCACCTCGTGACAGAGGAGGTCGACTAACGATGGTGACGCTACCACAAACTGTTACCGGTAACAATCTCCTCGCATTAGGCGAGCGAGAGTCGTTTAATCGCGCACATTCCGAACGATTGCGAGCGAAGGAAACAGGGCGTTCTCGCCCCTCCACTCTCAATCTATAGCCTCGTGGGGGGCTTGTGGCAAGACCCCGGTTCTGGGCGAGAATCATCCACCGTGACGACACCGAGCAGCCCATTCGACCTTCCCCCTCGCCTCGCGGCAAAGACCTCTCCCGCCCTCATCGATCGCGACGAGCGGCACTTCTCGCGTATCGCCGACGGCATCGCGCGAGTGTCGACCGAGGTCGCCGACACGCTTGCCGCCACGCTCGCCACTGCAGGTGGCTCGGGCCAGCAGGCGCGCGAACGCGACCTCGAGGTACACCGGCTGACCTCCCGAGCCAACGCGTTGCGGCGGTACGCGCTCGACCTCTGCCTCGGACGAATGGTGCAGACGGATGCCACCGACCCCGTCTACATCGGCCGCCTCGGTCTCACCGGCGCCGACGGCGAGCGCCTGCTGGTCGACTGGCGTTCCCCGGCCGCGGAACCCTTCTTCGGAGCGACCCACGCCAACCCGATGGGCCTCGCGAGCCGGCGCCGCTACCGATGGACTCGTGGCAGGATCACCGACTATTGGGACGAGGTGTTCACCCCGGGCTCGCTCGAGGGGGAGGCCGCGCTCGACGATCAGTCCGCGTTCATCGCGAGCCTAGGCAGTAGCCGCTCGACGCGGATGCGCGATGTGCTCGGCACGATCCAGGCCGACCAGGATGCCATCATCCGTGCCGGGTCGCAGGGTGCCCTCGTGGTCGACGGTGGTCCCGGCACCGGCAAGACGGTTGTCGCGCTGCATCGCACCGCGTACCTGCTCTACGCCGATCCGCGGCTGTCGCGCAGCCGCGGGGGAGTGCTGCTCGTCGGGCCGAACGCGGGCTACCTCGCCTATGTCGACGACGTGCTCCCGAGCCTGGGTGAGGAGGGAGTGCAGGTTGCGACCTTACGCGACCTGGTGGCCGAGGGCGGCTCGGCCGTGGCCGAGGTGGATGCGCGCGTGGCCGGGCTCAAGGCATCCGTTGGTCTGGTGCGTGCTGTCGAGACGGCGATCGGGCTCTCGGAGACTCCGCCCACCCGGTCGTCGCTCATCGAGACACCGTGGTGCGATGTCGTCGTCGAACCGGATGACTGGGCCGAGGCCTTCGACGCCGCTGACCCAGGTAGCACCCACAACGATGCGCGCGACGAGATCTGGCAGGCGTTGCTGACGATCCTCGAAGACAAGGTGCGGATCGCGACCGGGGACGACCCCGACGAGGAGGAGTCCGACGATTTCGATGCCTACGCGCTGCGGCGGGATGTGCAGCAGCCCTCGCTTCGTCGCGCCCTGGCCGCCGACGCCACCCTGCGCAGTGCGTTCGCACGGGCGTGGCCGCTGCTCGATGCGCCCGGCCTCGTGGCCGCGCTGCTATCGGACGAGTCCCTGCTGAGGCGATGCGCGCCATGGCTCAGCGACGATGACGTATCGGCGCTCCACCGGCAGACAGGGGAGTGGACGGTGTCCGACCTGCCCCTGCTCGATGCTGCGCGACAGCGGCTCGGCGACCCGCACGCCTCAGCCATCAGGGAGCGCCGCGAGGCTGCAGCCCGCGTGGAACGCGAACGCATGAACGAAGTGATTGATCAGCTCATCGAGACCGACGACTCCGAGTTGGGCATCATGAAGATGCTCCGTGGGCAAGACCTGCGTGCGACCCTCGTCGACGAGACTGCAATGCCGACGGTCACCCCCGACCAACTAGCGGGGCCGTTCTCCCATATCGTCGTCGACGAGGCGCAGGAACTGACGGATGCCGAGTGGCAGATGCTGCTCGCGAGGTGCCCGTCCGGCAGCTTCACCATCGTGGGCGACCGCGCACAGGCCCGAAACGGGTTCGACGGTTCGTGGCAGCAGCGCTTGGAGCGGATCGGGCTCGAGCGTGTGGCCGTGGCATCCCTCTCCGTCAACTACAGAACGCCCCACGAGGTCATGGCGGAGGCCGAACCCGTTATCAGGGCTGCCCTGCCCGATGCGAACGTGCCCGTGTCGGTGCGCTCGAACGGGATTCCGGTGAGGCACGGGCGCCCTGAGCAACTCCCGACGATCGTCGATGACTGGCTCGATGCCCACGCTGACGGCACGGTCTGCGTAATCGGGGCCGACTTTGAGCGCCCGCGGGTGAGCTCATTGAGTCCGGAGCTGTCGAAGGGGCTCGAGTTCGACCTGGTGGTGCTGGTCGAGCCCGAGCGGTTCAGCGCCGTCGATCGCTACGTCGCCATGACGCGCGCCACGCAGCAGCTGGTGGTCCTGGCTAGCTGATCGCCCTCGTGACGAGTTCGATGACGCCCTTCTCGTCGGCTTTCGTCAGGCTGGTGAGACCGAACGAGGTGGGCCACATGCTTCCCTCGTCGATCGCTGCTGAGTCGCTGAAGCCGAGCGTCGAGTAGCGCGTCTTGAACTTCGCGGAGCTCTGGAAGAAGCAGATCACGGAGCCGTCCTTGTAATAGGCGGGCTGCCCGTACCAGTTCTTGGGGTACAGGTCGGGGGAGACAGCGAGGATGATCTCGTAGAGCCGTTCGCCGATCGCGCGGTCGGCCTCCGGCATCGCCGCTAGTGTCTCGACGACTATCGCTGCCGACTCCTCCTTGTTCTTGGTCTCCTTGAGTTCCTTGTTGCGCTCGCGCATCGCTGCGCGTTCTTCTGCACTGAACTTCTCGGCCATGGTCGTCCTTTCGGCGGTGTGCTGTGAGCCCATGCTAGACAGCGCCGCCGGGGAGGGCTTCTCCAGAACTGCTCGACTCCGGATGTCACGCATCAGGCTGCGAGGTGGAAGGTGCTCGCGAAACGGCCGAGAAGGCGCTCGTGCCCGTGCAGCACTTCCACCACCCCGGTCTCGACTGCGACTCCGGGAGAAAGCTCGCCTGAGATCAGTCGACGGATCTCCGCTCCGGCGGTGAACGACAGGTCGGCAGGACCGTCGCCGCGGGTCACGTCCAGCGTCGCGCCGTCGACCCGGATGAGAAGTTCCGCTGAGCCGAGCCGAGCGGCGTAGGCGGTCGCTGGAAGGTCTGCCGCCACGAGCGGCCGGAAGGCGGTTCGCAGATCCATCGTCATCGAATCAGGGGTGATGACCTGCTCGTCGCGCGGGTCGCCGAGGGCTTTGAACCCCCACGCTCCGAGTGCGAGAACGACCGGTTCGAGTTCGCGACCATACGCGGTCAACTCGTAGACGATCACTCGGGAGTGCGGAACCCGACGGATGACACCGGCAGCCTGTAGCTCCTTGAGTCGGGCCGCGAGGATGTTGCTCGGGATGCGCGCGAGGCCTCCGGCGAGTTCGCCGTAGCGTCGCGGACCGACGAGGAGGTCACGGATGATCAGCAGTGACCAGCGTTCACCGACCAGCTCCATGGCGCGGGTGATCCCCGAGTACTGCCCATAATCGCGTGCAGCCATCGCGTTGCTGCGCGCCTTAGGCCTGCTGGCTGGCAGCGGCCTCGGGCCCCTGCGCCGCAGCCGCCGGGTCCATCCACCCGAAGTCGATGATGTTTCCGTCGGGGTCGGTGAGCCCTCGCTGGTACATGAATCCGTAGTCGGTCGGTTCCTGCGGCTGGGTGCCCCCGGCAGCGAGACCGTTCTCCACTGTCTGGTCCACAGCCTCGCGGCTGTCGAGAAAGATCGCCGTCGACGATGTCGGGTTGACCGCGGCATCACCGATCGTGAGCTCGGTGAAGGTCTGGAAGTACTCGCGCACGTGGATCATGAGATAGCTGTGGTCCGGTTCCACAACCACGCAAGCGGCATTGTGGTCCGTGAAAAGAGGATTGATCTTAAAGCCGATCGCCTCGTAGAACGCCTTGGCGCGGTCGAGGTCGGTCACGGCGAGGTTGACGAAAATCTGGGGCATCGGAGTCTCCTTGAGGCGGTTCCCGCAACGGGCTTGGCCAATACTTGCAAAAAACAAGTGACGGGTCAAGAAGGTCGAGTGAGTGCGGCCAGTGCCCGAACGCACCGGGGTCCCGGACGGTGGAGATATCGTCCGGGACCCGGTGTCATGCGTTGTCGATCACAATGCGACTACCGTGCTCGAACCTTGAGGGTCGTCTTCGGTGAGCTGTCGCCCTCGACATCAGCGTTGCCCTTGTACTCGGCCCATACCTTGTAGCTGCCCTTCTTCAACCGCGGAAGGGTGACGGTGATGGAACCCTTGTGGGCGCTCTTCAACGTCACAGTCTTCTTCTTCGAGCCGTAGTGGACGACAACGGTTCCCGTTTCGCGTCCTGCGCCGGACGCCTTTACCTTCACGACGACCTTGCCGGACGTGGCGGAAGTAATCGTAGAGTCCTTCAGTTTCACCGTGGTGATGCTGACGGCGCGGACGTGCACCGAGGTCGACGTCGCGGTCGCGGTCGCGGTTCCCTTCTGGGCGGTGACCTGCACGGCGATGTCCTTCCCGAGCGCCGAGTTGGGCACTTTGTAGCTTGCGCTCGTGGCACCTGCAATCACCGATCCATCGGAGAACCAGCGGTAGCTGAAGGTGAGTGCCTGAGTTGGGCTCCATGTTCCCGTCGACGCGGACAAGGTCGCGCCCAACGCCCCCTTGCCGCTGATCGTGGGCGCGGACACATTGGTCACACTGTCCACGCCGACCTCGGGCACGGTGATCGTGTCTGTGGTCGACACGTTGCCCGCGACATCCGTGGCTCGGTATGTAACCGTGGTTCCCGATTGACCGACGGCGACAGGAGCGCTGTACGCCGTCCACGCACCGCCGTTGAGCGAGTAGTCGACCTGCCGAACTCCCGAGCCGGCATCGTTGGAGGTGAGCGTGACGACCCTGGAGCCGACCGACGCGACGACAGTCGGTGCGGTGCCGTCGATTTTCAGCCCCAGTGACCCGACGCTTCCGGTGACCGGCTCGCCGTCGGCGACTGCGCGATAGGACACCGTATGCGATCCCTCGCCGCTGATAGTGAGGGCCCCGGAGTAAGAGAGCCATTCGCCGGTGCCATTGATGCGGTACTGGATGCTGCCGCTCACCCCCGTGTTGAGGGCGAGGGTCACGGTGGCCGCGGAACGGAACCAGCCGTCCGTGGCCGGGCTGCTCGAGGACGCCGTGGCGGTGACTTCCGGTGCGGGCTCGACGAATGGTGCCACCGAGATCTTGTCGATATTTGGCGCGAACTTGGATCGCAGCAACACGTCAGGGTCGGTGTCGGAGATGTACGTCTCGCCGTCGAAGCCGGGAAGCTCCTCAGAGGAGAACGCGATCGTGTTGGTTCCGGCGTGGAGCTGCACCAGGAAGGTGAGGTCCCAGAAGTTGTTCTCGTGGAACGAATGCGGAAACCAGACTCTCTGTGATGCCGCGCCGTTGACGGAGACCTCCGCATGCCGCGCGAGCGGGTCCGGGTTGTAGTGCGTTGCGGGCGACTGTTCCTCGTTGGAATAGCGCACCGTTACGGCGTAGGTTCCCGCCTTTTCTGCCGACACATTATTAAATGACAGGGTGTTGGCGTTGCCGGGGTTGCCGCCCACAGCCGTCACGGCCTTGCCGCCACTGGCGAGGGTGAAGGTGTTCACTGCTGCCGTGCCAGCGAGAGTTGCCGCCTCTGCCTCGTATGAGGGGATTGCTGCCGGCTGGCTTACGGCGTGCGTAGTGACCCGATCGACGACGAACGTTCCCGCCGCCCCGGTGAGAACCACCTTGTTGATACCTCCCGATAGGAACACCTTCGCGGAGGTGGTTCCCGTGAGCCCGCTCGTGACTGAGGTCCCGTTCACGGTGAGGTTGGCCGTGCCGCCTGCACGTGCGTCTACGGTGACCGTTGACGTCGCATCGGTGGCGGAATACACCCAGAATGCCGCCGTCTCACCGTTCGTGATCTCCACCGCCGCCGATCCAGATGCGTCGCCGTCAGTCACGATCGACGCTCCTGAGAGCGTTGCGTTCTCGGCTTCGTAAATCGAGGTGGCAGCGGCCGGGTTCGCCAGGGTCAGGTCGATCTTGTCGACGATGGCATCACCCTTGGTGCTCTTGCTCCCGTCGAGGTTGCGTGCAGCCAGCGCGATCGTATGGGTGCCAGCGGTAAGCCTGACGGTGGTGTCAGCGTGATCCCACACCACCCACTTGTAGCCGAGCGGGAGGAACAATTCTTGTTCGGCACTCCCGTCAACTCGGAGGAAGACGTTGGTCGGCCCTTGTTCATCGACGAGTGAATAGGTGTTGAGCGAGTTGGCGAACACGCTCAGGTCATACGTGCCGTCCTGTGGCACGTTGACAGTGAATGAGAGAACCCCGTCGGAACCGGTACGCAGGCCGCCGACGTTGTATCCGCCGGAGGTATAGAACTTTCCGACATCGCCGGGGGAGCCCTCCGGGCCGTTCTTCGAGTAGCCGCTGCCTGTATAGGTCGCGTCCTCAGCTTCATAGGTTTTCTGCCACAGATTCCTGGCGGAGGCTGTGCTGGCGGTTCCCGGAGCTCCCGGGCTCAGAATCACCTGGTACGCCGACTCCTCGGACATCGTGGGGAGTTCGTCGCCGAACGTCAGTGACGCCGTGCCGTTGACGACCGGGATATCCATCTCGGCGATGGTTGCCGGTTCAGCCGAATCACCGACCTGGCCCGTCCATCCGATCTCTTGCACAAGAGCGTGAACGGATGACCCGAATGACACCGGCACATCTGTGAACTCTGCGCGTGCCTCACCGCTTCCGCCCCCGAAGATCGCGCGCGCCTGCGTCTTGGCGGGGTCATAGGTGGCCACCCCCTGCAGCGTGTAGCTCTGTCCGGGGTTCGGGGGAGTCACCGCGACAGTGTGCCCCGTCATCTGCCCGTAGGCGTTCAGCAACCACCACTGGCCGTTTCCGCGGTTCGCTTCGACCGCCGAATCACTGAGGTTTCCGTCGATGTTCCAGTACGCGATGTCGCCGTCGACCTTCATGTCTTCGAGGGCAGACACCCACTGGATCATCTGTCCCGGAACCGAGGTGTGGTAGTTGAACGCATATTCGTTGATGTTGATCGGGAGGTGTGTGCCCTCGTAATCAGTGCCGGCGAAAACCATGTTCTCCCAGTCGCGATACTTCGCGACATTGCTGCGGATCGACGCGGGAGCACTCAGTTCGTGCCATGACGTCACGTCCGGTACGGTGTCCTCGGCAACGGTGTGTTCGAGGAATCCTTTGACCTGATCGAAGAGGATGCTCGTGTTCGGGCCGGCGATGCGCGCGGCAGGCATCTTCGACTTAATCATTCGGTACGCGTCATCCCAGGCAGCGAAGAACGCTGATGGGTTGTCCAGCCAGGACACACCGTTGTAGCTCCAGGCGCCGTTGCCGAACATGTTTCCTTCGGGTTCGTTGAACGGCACGAACACGATGTTGTCTTGGTACTTCGGGTCGAGCTCCAGAACCTGGTCGACCTGTTTCGCCATCTTGGTCATGTAGTCCGCGAGCTTGGCCTGAGGAGTCGATCCTGGCCATTCGTAGGGGAAGCCACGGTAAATATCGGTCATGTAGATGTAGACATCCCCGTCGCTCGAGTCTGCGAGGGTTTTGACGATCTCCAGGGCGTCGGCTCCGGGGTGCTGAGGCCCGTCCTGCGCTTTGGTGGCAACGGTGCGCAAGTTGATGCCCTCGATCAGGTTGCTCGTCGGCAGCCCTTCGGTGTACAGCCCGTACAGGGTGCCTGAGGCGCCCCCGTGGAACGGGCCGGTCGATTCGCCGAGGTCGATGCTGATCGTATCGACCCTCACGGTAACGGTGGCGGTCACCGGAGCATCGTCGGCGTCGTTCACGATGCCATCGACCGTGAAGACGCCTTCGGCGGCGTACGCGGATGACGGAACGGCGTTCCACGTGATCGCCAATGGGCGGGGGGTGCCGTCGGTGTAGTTCCCGATAGCGGTGGGCGGTAGCACCGGTGCTTCCCCGGGCTTCGTCACCAGGTCGAAGTCAGTTTGCTCAAGACCGACGAACTGGGGAACCGCAGATCCCGCGAGTTCTTCGACCTGCGCATCGGTGAGCGCGATTGAGTACACGCGGAAGTCATCGATGTCACCACTGAAGAACGGGTGACCGTTCCAGAACGGCTTTCCGATGTATCCAGATGTCGTGTTGCTCGCCGAATACATTGCGGTAGCCAGATTGAGGGATGCCGCGACCGAACCGAGTTTCACTCCGTTGAGGTAGTAGCTGATCGTCGACCCGTCGGCAACCGTTACCACGTTGACCCACTGGTCAGTTGGAAGCTTGCCAGCACCGGAAACCCCGACCTCGGCATTCCCGTTGACGGGTTTGATCGACGACCTCGTCTTGGCGTCGCCGCTGAATGAGGGGGTGAGGAACATGGTGCTGTCCTGATTTTTGCCCAAGTTGTACAACCATTGGAAATCAGCGCCGCCATCCCATTTGACCCAAGACGACACGGTCACAGCAGACAAGCCGTTGAACAGGCCGTTTGGAACCGTGATGTACGGAGCCGTCGTCGAACTGGACGAACCGCCAGGCAGACTCAACGCTGTGGTGCCGCTGGTCCGACCCGCCACAGTCGTGGCATTTGCGAAGTTCGCGATTGTGCCGTTGAGGTGTTTGCTCGACAGATCCGTGACGGTGGCGCCCGAGATGTCTGCTGTTTCGAATTCGTAGCGAAGGATGAGGGAGGAATCCGGCAAAGCCGCCGATGCGGCTGGTGCGTGGAGACCGAAAGCGGCAACTGCGACGGCCGCAGAAATCAGACCCGCGATAGCGGACTTTCCCACTCGATTGACTCGCCCATTTTGTCGAGAAGACACGGAACTCTCTTTTCAGTCGGTGCACGATGAGTGCGACGCTGAGAGCCGGGGCGAATGTCCGCGGTTGCCAGACTCCTGTGTCTGAAACAGCGGACGGATGCCGCGGGCTCCCTTGCCCAATAAATCCCGGTGCATGTTCGAACCGGTTCGACAACTATAACTTTGGGCACTCTTCCCGACAACCCCGGATGGCGATCTGGGGCAGATTGGTCGTGGCGGCCAGCGCGAGCCAGCGTTTTCCAACTCGGTCGGGACGCCCTATCAAGCTTGTCGAGAAGCCGCGCAAACTTTTCAGCGCCCCGCCCACTTCACTCGCCGGCGCGCTTGTGGAAGCGTGCGCCCGCGCGAGGCGTGCGTAAGTATCGTCGATTTCGAACGTGATGGTGGACGGTCTAAGAGAACGGGTTGTATGACGTACGTGCCGGTGACGCAACGAATAGTGGTCGTGATAGCAGTGGCTGTGACAGCAGTCTTACTGAGTGCCTGCAGCGGTGGCGTCGGGCCTCAGACGCCCGGTGCGCCCGCCGGGCAGCCGGACGTCGCGGCATCCGAAAACGGTTCGACTTCTGAACCAGTGACGTCGTCCGAGCCGTCGCCCACGGCCACGGCCAGCGCCGACGATTTTCCCACCTGTGACGAGGTGAAAGCGGTGCTTGGCAGCGTCGTGGGCGGCCTCATCGAACTCGAGGGAAGTGAGAACGGAGTATCGACCGGTTCCGACGGACGCTCGCTTGGCTGCGCGTGGCATACCAAGGAGACGAACGGTTCCAACTACCACCTTGAGGAGTACGGCGGCCTGTCCGTTGGAGTCTTCCGGGATCCCGACTTCACCGAGGAGAGCATGGAGTCGTTGGGGTGGGTCATCACCGATCCCACAGTGTCGGCGGCGGGCGCCTGGGCACTGAAACCCGGTGGAGCCTACGATCCGTCGGATCAATTGGATGTCGCAGGGGTGCAAGTAGTGCGAGACGGCATCGTGGTTGTGTTTACCTCGGGTGGCGTCGCGCTTCAGGATGTGCCGCAGTTGGCCTCGTTGACGAACAAGTGGGCGTTGGGCGCTGGCGTAGCAGTGCTCGACTTGATGGAGTCATACCGCTAGCAACTTCCTATCGCGCGCCCGGAACCTCCGTTGCAGTGGGCCGAGTCCAACTGGCCAAGAGGGAGAGCGTCTGGTGTGACGTGGTGCCCGGTTCTGCCGTGTAGACGTACAGCACCTGGGAACGTTCTGCAGCAAGAGCGAGCGTTTCGAATTGGATGTCGAGTTCTCCCACCAGCGGATGATTCAGGAGTTTGGTGCCATGGGTGCGTTGATGCACGCGGTGTGCTGACCACCACCGCCGAAAATCGTCGCTTGCGAGCGACAACTCGCCGACGAGCTGTTGCGTGCCCTGGTCTTCGGGCGTCATCGCAGCGTCGAGGCGCAAAGCTTCAACGGCATTGCGCGCTTGCTCCTCCCAATCGCGAAACAACGTTCGTGCGTTGTCGTCGAGGAGCATCCAGCGGGCGTAGTTGCGGTGCTTGGCGGGCATCGACTCGAAGTCCGCGAAGAGCGCTCGTGCGAGAGCATTCGAGGCGAGGATGTCCGTGCGGCGCCCCAGAATGAGCGCCGGTTGAGAAGTGAAGGAATCGATAAGTTGATAAAGCCCCGGTCGAACGCGTTCCACGGCGGGACGAGAACGCGACACCGGCGTCGCCGCCGTGTTGACGAGGGTGCGGAGATAAGCCTGCCCTGCGGTGTCAAGGTCCAGCGCTCGGATGAGGGCCTCGACAACCTGAATTGACGGGGTAACGTTGCGGCCTTGTTCGAGGCGCGTGTAGTAGTCGGTAGAAACACCAGCGAGTCGAGCGACCTCTTCTCGGCGCAAGCCGGGAACCCGGCGGATGCGGTAGTCAGGGAGCAGCCCTGTCGTTTCGGGGTTGCGGCGTTCGCGCGCACGGCGCAGAAATTCGCCCAGTTCCCGGTGTGGATCGCTCATAGCGTCATTCTTCCAAATGTCCTCAGCGCCCGCGGTGATCGCCTGCGCACCGATGCCGTGGCCGGCTGGTACCGTGAGGGTTCCCTCGGCACCAGCCGTTCACACTCAACGAGCCCGCTGTTAGCGGTGAATCAGCGCGAGTAGTCGGTACTGTGCGCGAGCTCCCGGCCCGCGAGCACGTCGGCCCGTAGCGAGTCGGACTTACCCTCGGCCAGGCCGGAGGAGTCCGACCCGAGCTGCTGATGCAGCGGGCCGCTCTCGCGCTGAGCGATGGCGACGAATGCCGCAGCGGCCTTGGCCGGGTCGCCGGGCTGGGTGCCAGGCATTTCCTTGTGCGCCGCAATCATCTCGACGATTGCGGGGTAAGCGCCAGAGGAATCATTCGTCACGACGAGTGACTCTTCGGTCAAGAAAGCTGTGTCGAAGTACCCTGGCTCGACGACCGTGACGCCGATGCCGAAACCTGCGACCTCAGCGGCGAGCGATTCGGAGAGGCCCTCGATCGCGAATTTCGCCGCGCTGTACAGGCCCCAGCCCGGAAACGCGATCAAGCCGACGATCGAGGACACGTTGATGATGTGTCCGCTGCTGGCGGCCCGCATCTGCGGCAGGACGGCGCGGATGACGTTCCACGTGCCGATGAGCTGCACGTCGAACATCGTGCGGATGTCATCGGTGCTGGTCTTCTCCACCGCGCCGAGAATGCCGTATCCGGCGTTGTTCACCACAACATCGATCCGACCGAACTTCTCGGTCGCCTCGGCGATCGCTGCGCTGACGTGTGTTTCGTCAACCAATGACACCTCCAGCGCAAGCAAATTCGCGGTGTCCACGTCCTTGAGTCCCGCGAAGAGACGTTCGGAAGAACGCGTGGTCGCTGCAACTCGGTCGCCCCGCCCGAGCAGGTGTCTAACGAGTGCTAGGCCAAGCCCGCGCGAAGCGCCGGTCACGAACCAGACAGCAGGCCGGTCTGTGGGGTATGTCATAGGTGTTCCTTTCGTCATGAGTAATCCCACTGTGCCGGTGCGCCTGCCTCGCCGGGCGCCCACAGCTGGCCCGCTCGTGCCTAGGACTCGCAGTCCTACCCCTCGCAGGATCTCCCTGTTTATGAATCGGATGTTTCCGTTGTGCTCTCAGATGGAGGCGATCGCGTGTCGCCGCCTAGGATTTCTATCGGCTGCAGAGCTCGCGAGATGAGTGGAGGCAGGC
>Ga0247808_10000967_pt1 | contig 13969 bp, 10 predicted proteins | sample UWRJL089202R1_FD_179914 | JGI IMG/M metagenome (GOLD analysis project Ga0247808, IMG submission 179914) | Plant litter microbial communities from Arlington Agricultural Research Station in Wisconsin, United States - UWRJ-L089-202R-1 | ecosystem: Environmental > Terrestrial > Plant litter >... | reverse complement strand
GATTTGATTGATAGACAGCAAGCAACGACCAATCACCGGAATTCCCTGTGAGGATAAACTATCCTAAGCACCGTCCATGGGTAACATATACCAAATCCCTGAACTTATTGGAACCATTTCTTCGCCTAAAACCAAACTTGTATAAGACCATACACAATGCCAGACTCCTCCAAGTCATCAGAGACGACACACCGTTCAAAGCGTCGACCTTTTTTTTTTGTCATTCCTGCTATATCCTTTCATACGAAACGTTGGCTCGTCATAATATCTGCACAGTACATATGCCTAGAGCACTATTGATTGGTAGGATGGAAACCAGCTTGCTATACCACATTGGCCTGCTGATGGCGCTGCAAGCCGCATTGTGCGCCTTGTTGAATTTAGAAATCACGGAACAATTTAACATGCCTATTACACATTAGATTTGGAATGGTTCTTTGATGGATCAAATATAACTTACTCATCATGCCCTTGGACACCATACTGTTCGGTCTCCTCGGGATATTTATCAAATTGACTGGCATCACCCACTCCAGCCTTGACGGGTGGAACATATGGAGCATCGATGTCTTTCTTGGCTAGTCTTTCCCATGTGACTTCAGCGAACCACAGGTGATTTTTGACATCCTCGGATCCTCCATGCAGGTTTCCAAGGCGCTTTGTCAGATCGGCAGTGATTAATCGCTGTAGCAAATCTTGGGCATCTGGATGTATGTAAGGGGGATATTTGACTTTTCCCTTGAGAATATTTTCATAGATCTTCATCGGAGACCCGCCGTCCCAAAAAGGAGTGAAGCCGCACAGCATTTCAAATATCAATATACCTAAAGACCACCTCCATTATGTCAGTCGCTGCATGAGCTGTCACTACTTAGGAACTTACCAGTCAACAGATTTATTGTATCCTTTACTCGAGACCACCTCCGGCGCCAGATAATCAGGAGTTCCGCAGAGTGTCCAAGTAATATCTGGAACCTTTTTGGCAAAGCCGAAATCTGTGATCTTGAGATGTCCGTGACGATCAAGAAGTAGGTTCTCGGGCTTTAGATCACGATAGATTATTTGCTTCGAGTGCAAATACTCAAGCGCTAGAGTCACCTCCGCCGCGTAGAATTTGGCTACGGGATTTGGAAACCTCTGGAAAACACGTCAGCTGAATTATGCTGAGTGTCTGATTTGAGAAACTCACTTGTGACTTTCTCAGTAAGGAGAATAATTCACCACCTTCTACGAAGTCCATCACCATATATAAATTCTTGGAATCCTGGAACGTGCCCCATAACGTAATTAGGAAAGGATGTTTGACTTCCTGTAACATCTTCCGCTCGTCGTTAGTGTGTTCCACTTGCTTCATCTTCACTACTTGTGCCTTCTTCAGTACTTTAACAGCATAGAAACGCTGATTGTGTTTTGATTGAACCAAGTGTACGCGCCCAAAACTACCGGTTCCCAGTGTCCGCAGGAGTTCGAAGTCTACCAAAGAGTATTTCCCCTTCGTTTGCCTGACCACCGGTTGTTCTTGTGCTGGCATATGGGTTACTGGTAGGCTTGTCCCAGCGTTTGAAGCCGTGGAAGATGCTGTATTTGACGCCATTTGATTTGGATGCGATTGATTCGCACCGTCATGCTGCGGGGGGTGGATAAGGTTGCTTATGCTGGGGAGATTCTGCTGCTCTGCTGGAACTGGAGCAGTGGTAGTATTTTGTGGAGATGCTGCATGGGATTGCTGCTCGTGGTTGACTGCTTGTGTCATTGGTTGCTGCTCCTCCGCAACAGCAGGACTACCGGTGTCTGGTTGATTGTAGGTAGAGTTTGTTGAGATACTGGTAATGGAATTGTGGAAATCTCTGGATGATGTAGGTGTTATTGGACTGGTAGGCTGGCTGGAGCTCTCGGAATCTTTCGCGGACGAGTCTTTCGTCCGCTTCTTCTTCAGGAATCCTAGTGATTGCTTCATATGTGGATTTCGACAGCGATCGTTCTCCAGACGTGCGCGACTGGGAAAGAGCGTGAAATCGATGTCTTGTTATGAGAGGTCTGGGAGCGCGACAAAGACAAAAGTCTAATTTTGATTGCGAAACTAAGATGTTGAGGCTTGTAAGCTATCTGCTCCTCTAAATTGAATTCTAGTTTGAATTGATCGGTGTTTCTGAATGTTCTACTCTAGGTGGTGAAGTGAGCATCTGAAGTGTCGAGATCAATTGTATTGCAGCCACAAAGTGACAAAGCCGAGTGCTTCTAGGTATTTCGTTGCAGAACAGTGGTGGAAAAGCGCTGGAGTTCTGCAATTATCGGGCTCCTTGAATTGCAGAACACACACTGGCTACCTATCGTGCAGTTCTAACAGTACACATGCAAGCTCCCTAGAGTCAATGGTGGCACGACAGTCCTTGAGCTTTGGCACTCTGCAAGATTCTGGAATGTTTCGAATCGCTCGTGGTTTGGCTGGGAAAGAAGGGAGCTGAGGTATGATTCGGATTGGCGCAGGGTGAAGAGACGGCTCTGCAGTACCCCTCAATGTGATGAGCTGATAGTGAGAGTGGATAGAAGAGCAGGTGCGGCTCTGGAGTAGTGGCTAGATGCTATGGGGCCCAACAATTGCCAATTGAATACATGAGGTTATTCAAGAGCAAGAGGCGGCAAGGAGGAGGAGAGGAAGAGGATACGGATAAGGATGGAGTGGTTGGGATGAGAGCTGAGGATGAAGTGAAGGATGCGGGATGCGTCGATGTGGGGTTGGGAGGCGGGACTGGAGGGGGAGAGGAGGGGCTAGGAGAGCTAACCTCGTCGGTCGTGGTTTATGGTGCTGACACTGCCTTGCGTTTATATACAGTAGTTGCGGTGGGATGGGTCAACTAATGCGCGAAAATATATTGTCTACTTGATTGTCCACGATGCTTGCACTCGTGGTATCGCAATCTTTGATCAGTGAAAGTGGTTGGTGCAAGATTCGGCTTTCGACCGTGTCCGAAAGTTACATCACCAGACACTAGCTGCCATCCGGATCAGAGCAGAAAAAGTAACGTGCAAGAGACGGCATAGAAATCATTGGGCCTGTTGTCATGGGTTGTTGATTTACCACACTGTTATATCGCATTTGTCGTGCTGCTACTCACAACGACGCAATGTGTACGCAAAATTGGAGAAGCTCCACCAGACGCTCAGACTTCAGGACAGCTTTCTAATTTTAATATGGCTTCAGGCAGTCGCCAATTCTACTAAACTTTCTACATCTAGAATCTAGTCCCGTTGACACCTTGAACACCTTTTCCAAGCTGGCTGGCAACGACGGTAGCCTCTCGAACGGCTCTCGCCACAGTTCCTCGAACTCTTCCTTCTTCCAACACGAGTAGTCCTCCAATCGTACAGCCGCCTGGAGTGGTAACTTTATCTCTCAACAGTGCCGGATGCTCTCCAGCCAGAACCATACCTGCTGCCCCTCGCATTGTTTGAGCTGCCATTCTCTGGGCTTCAGCTCTGGGAAGTCCCATTGCCACGGCACCATCAATAGTAGCTTCAAGCATCAGTGCAAAGAATGCAGGTCCGCTACCGCACAAAGCTGTAGAAGCATCCATGTTACTAGCTGGGAGGTATACTACATCTCCGATCCGTTTGAAGATCCATGTAATTAGATTTGACACCTCGATATCCAAAGGTGGTTCGGAAATGGCAATAACAGTCATGCTTTCTCGAATTCCAGAGGCGGTATTGGGCATGGCTCTTACTAACAAGCATGTATCTGCCTCATTCCCATGACTGTATAATGCCGTTTCCATTTGAGCCACTGGAACACCCGCGCAGATGCTGATGAGAAGTTTGCCTTTGAGTGCCGCTCTCATCCCTTCAGCCTTTAATATGTCGTTGACCATATATGGCTTGCATCCAAGCAGGATCACGTCTGCCTCTGCACACGCCTTGACATTTTCGTTTTGCACAATTCGTAAAACATCTAAATGCTCTGCAAGTGCGTTCTTGACCTTCTTCGCTGATTCTGGACGCCGAACACAAGCTATAAATCGAGAGGGTAACCGCAACGGCGCATCCGCTGGAGTCGAAGTTCCTGAGACTGGGAAGAGAGGTTTGGTTGCTTGAGGTTCGTAGATAGAGGAGAGTATACCCGAGAGGATGGCTATGCCCATGGTACCTATTGTTTTATAGATTAGTAAATAATCCTTTATAGCATCTTGTTATGCAGCTTTCACAAATGTAGCGAAACGTGCTTAGTACAAGAGAGCGAAGTTTGTTTAGAACACCACAGTCCAAAATGTGCTCAAACTGTAGATGAATGGGTGTTGAATGTTTCAACAAGTAGTAGATGAACACATGAGATCCAGATCAGTGAATTGAAGCGTTCCTTCTAAGGTATGTTGATGGCAACTACCCATCTGGTCGTGTGAAGAAGAAATTTGGGCAAGCTACGTACCACATCCTAGAACCGTCAGTGTCATTTCCCCCTTCTTTGCTCCATTGTCTGCCATGTTGAAATCAACAAACAACTCTAAACAGTGCAGAGTTGTGTTTATGTTTGGACACAACAAATCTCAATAGCCCCCACCATCACATTGAAAGACTTCGAGCCGAAACCCCTGTCCCCCACCTTCTAAACAAGTTAGGCCTCCCGAGAGCACGATGAGTGTGGATCACAACCAGAATTCCATCTTCAATGATGAAGAGCCGAGTACTACCTGGGAACTTCCCGACTCCCTCATCTTTGCTGATTACAACAGCGATGGGAGCCTGATCAACGACCACGCAACAACCCAAACAAAGGTCTCCTTAGACAAGGCTAAAAAGATCAACAAGAACATGGATCCCTTCGAGGTTCGACTACGCTTCACACAGCTTCTCCAGACTCTCAATGCTTCTGTTACGAGCGCCAACAAAACCGCGCAATATGCGTTGCGGTATAAGGATATGGATGAGGATTTGCACAGTTGTATTATTGAACAACTCGAGCGGGTAAGTACTTACAGCTGACAGCTATATATGAGGTTGTGAGCATAGCTGACCAGTGAAAAGAATGGCATGAATGTTAGAGCAAATATCATGTACTTCATAGAGCACCTCTGCGACATGGCACAACGCGAAGGTCACGAAAGCTACGTCCGCATGATGCAACGCGATATATTCCAGATCATTGACGCGGTAGCTCCTGAGGATGGTTCCGGCGCAGCAAACATCAAGGTTGTACGCAAGGTCCTAAAAGGCCTTCAAGCTAGAAAATTTCTGCTCGAGCTCACCGTTACCGAAATTGAGGACTGTCTGAAGGAGCGTGATATCCAACCCGACGTCTCTTCACCTTCTCAAAATGATACTGAGATGACGGATATTGGTAGAGCTCGTTCTACAGGTGGTCGGACGGTAGCCAAGCTGGATAAGAAGCAGATTGAGCAGCGGATTGAAGAGGATCGAGAAAGACACAAACGGCTAAGAGAACATATTTGGGCTATACCAGCGGGGGGTGAGGAGAAGGAATTTCAGAAGTTGTGGGACGAAACGAGTGATCTTGGAGATGATGACTATCTTTTGTATGAGGAAGAGGAGGCTGAAAAGGCTGAAGCTGCGAGAGAATGGTAAGCAGCCCTTAATTGGATCTTCATTATCCTGTAGCATAGGAAAAGGCTAACTCGATCATTCAATAGGACTGAACAATACAACAGTCAGAATTAATTGCATCTTATCTTAGACGGCGTTTGGTGTACCTAGGATAGGTCTGGTAGGGGATGCATTATACAGTTCATTTGTAAATTGGGGCATGGGAGATACCACAAAATCGCATTCAAATTACTTTGCATACCTATTGAACTTTTGGAAGCCCTCCGAATTTCTTCTATATTTGGCATTCTTTATTCTTTATGACTGGGGCAATATAGATACCAAGTTACAGACAGGGCGAAGTGCTAAATGTCGAGTACTTGTTTTTAACATCTGAGGCTGTACATAGTGACAATTGTTCGTAAATGGTCAATAAGAATCAAATACATGCCTCTAGAGCAACTTTATGGGGGAGGAGTGATGTTCCAACAATTCCGGAAACCATTACATTCTCCGCCGGTGGCATTGAAGCTGCGTTTTGAGTGTTACCATAAAATTCCAACCACTTCAGAGTGTGATCAGCCGTGCAGCGCCAAGATGTGCATCCTGCATCATCGCGATGGTTTGTAACGTTGATTGGGTCAGCCACTACTTTCTCAGCGGTTTTGTCGCATGTCTAAAAAGCAAAGTTCGCAATGTGGTCTTTCCTGATGGCTTCAATTCTGGTCTCGTGATGCGGCCAGGATGTGTGGCCTGGTGGCCAGGGAAGAATTCGCACTGGATCTATGGGCTGCAGGTTGGTAGTTGATCTCAAGTCGTACTTTACTCGCTGGAGATTCTCGATCACTATATGATTGTCAGGATGATGAATGGAACTTCCCTGTCTAGCTCTATGAATTAGATGCTTGGTGGGTTGTGGAGGCTGCCAACTCGTCGGATTGCTATGATACTAGAGCTTTGGAAAAGTAACTGTTCCAAGCATACAAAACACATTGTTAATGCGGGAAGTATTAATTGAGAAAAGGCATGTTGAAGCTATATACAGTTGTGGTATTAACATCCATAAAGACTCCCTAGGCTATGAAATATGCAGCCGCCAAAGTCACAAGAATTGTCTGTATAAGCTGACTCTCTCTCTCCCATGGCTGATTGATAGTACACTGAATATATAAGAGAAATAAACTTCCGTCTGAGTTACGGCAACTTTGCCAATATTTCTGGCAATGAAAAATGTCGAGGGAGGCCTAAGGGTTTCGAGCTTCGCTCATGGATGTTTGGACGTGGAGCATTGAAATCAAGTAATCAAGACCGTAACGAGAGGTACCCTTTTATACACGTTCTAGTATTGATACACATCATGATGCTCTGATATCCGTACAGTTCTCCCGCTCGACACACCATTAACTTATTCCATCGAGACCTTTCCACCTAGCTCTTTCAGTGCGGCAATGATCTTCTCTGCTTCATCCTTTGGTACTCCCTCCTTCATCATTTTTGGCGCACTCTCGACGAATTTCTTGCTGTCAACCAAACTTAAGCCCAACATGCTCTTAATCTCCTTGATGATCTTAGGTTTTGCCCCTGCTTCAAACGACTCGAGCTTCAAGTTGAAGAGCGTCTTTTCTTGCTGTGCTGGTACCGCCTCCTCTTCCTCCACTGGTGCAGCTGCTGGTGCTGCCGGTCCAGCAGCAAACCCTCCCATTGGCATATCAGGGATATTCAATCGTGACTATATGAACTAATCAATATTCTGCTTGTATGTATCCTAACGCCACTGTAAACCCCACAAGTAGGTTGGTATCATACCTTTAAGCTGGCAACCAAGTCAGCAGTCTCTAACAGAGTCAATTGACTGATTTGATCGACAATTCCTGACACCTTTGGGTTCACTTCTGTTGATGCCCATCGTCTCGCAGGATTCCGCTGTATGATTGACGAGCTTCGTATCGATGATGAGGAGCGCAGAGAACGCACGCAGCTTCGTGCTGCATTCTGGCAGGTAAAGGACATGGCTATGAGTCGGAAAGAGGAGATGATACGAATTAATCGGCTTGCAGTTGGTGTTGTTGAAGGTATTTTGATGCTTCACACAAATTTGGCGCTACGAAGCACGGGCCACAAGCTGGTCACAGCGTCCAAAATTGTTCGATGCCAATAAACTTTTTTTTTGTACCAGAAGCTACAATTTTTAAATCAACTTTATGCCCAGCAAACACAATGATGGAGCTGGATGCACAAGTAAACGGGGAAAATGCTGACCTCCAGGATTCGAGTTATCTGGAGGACGTGCCCCAGGAAATACTCGAAATTATACAACTTCAATCCTCGCCACAGTTTCTTGAAGCACTGAGCCTTGCGGCACTCGAACCTGCCCTAACGTCCAAGCTCTTTGCTCGTTATGATTTGGTTTTCGCAGACACTTGTGCGAGGTGGAAATGTATAGGTGGAAATCAGAAAAACATAATAATTGAGGCATTTGCAAGAATACTGCCTCTTGCGCCTCACCTCGGACCGTTCCTCGAAAACTATCTTCAAGGACCTTCTACAGGACCGGACTCTCCTGCTTCACCAGTGATAGAATGTATTTCGAAAGAGAACCACGGTGCTCTCGCGCAGCTCCCGACGGTGCAATTACAGAGGATTCTTCTGGCAACTCTCAGACTCTTTAGCTTTGATAAGCGCATATATTCCCGGTCCATTTCGGGAGTTACAATACAGTCTTTATTCCAACACGAGGATAGGGCTGTGCGATATCTCGCAGTTAGGATTTTCAGCGGGCTTCAATCGGCAGCGGATTTCAAACTAGAGCAGATGCTTGACAAACACGTCGGAAGCCAGGAATCGGTAATGGGAGATTTTGACGGGGAACTGGCAGATTATGGATTCCTCTCTCTTTTGGAAAATAACAGATTAAAGAACACTCAAAGTCTTGGGAAGTCTTTCGAGGCAACCAAAGCTGCCAACGATTTGAATCTAGAAGGGTTGTCAAATTTAGTAGTTCAACATTCAGATATTTTGCTTCCTCGACCAAATGGCCCACCGATGAGACATTCTAGCCTAGTTCCCACACCGACAACATCACAAAATATGAGGTCTCTCTCAAAAGCTCTGCTTACTTCCTCGCCAATTTTACTACATGGATTAGCTGGAGCTGGTAAAACATCTGTTGTCAACGATTTTGCTCGGGAGCTTGGTGTTGATAGAAGTATGGTCACACTTCACCTGAATGAACAGACAGATGCCAAAATGCTCATTGGTATGTACACGACAGGCGCAACTCCGGGATCTTTCACTTGGAGAGCAGGTGTTCTCACTACTGCTATTAGAGAAGGTCGCTGGGTATTTATCGAGGACCTAGACCGAGCACCAAATGAAGTTATCAGTGTAATCCTGCCATTGATAGAGAGGGGGGAACTTCTGATTCCGAGCCGGGGAGAGACGGTCAAAGCAGGCTCGGGCTTCAAACTTTTTGCCAGCATTCGAACTTCGTTGAGTGTCACAGGTCATGAGAACCCACCTGCTTTACATATGCTTGGTGCGCGCCTCTGGCAACGCGTACCTATTCAGGTACCTACTCAGGATGAATTCCGCGCCATTATCGTCGGAACGTACCCGATACTACAAGAATTTCTTCCCCAGATAATAAGTGTTTACAACCGTCTCTATACACTCTCACACAAGCCGTCATTCGCGTCTAAGAGCAGGTCTTCTTTGGGACGCCCTATGAGCCCTCGAGACTTGTTGAAATGGTGCCGAAGATTAGACAATGTACTTCGCTCTTCAGGCTCTAAGACCGGAAAAGAAGCTGTGAGCGATGCAACACTCTACCAGATGTTCCAGGAAGCAGCTGATTGCTTTGCTGGAAGTCTACAATCTGAAGACGCGCGCAGATTGGTGATTTCATGTATCGCTGAGGAATGGAACATACCCTTACAAACCGTTGAACATTTCCTCACTGCCCATACTCCACGTTATCAACATGGGGATAAAGAACTTACAATTGGGAGGGCGAAACTTAAGCGAAATCCAGGAAGAGTTACAAAAGCCGTTAAAAAGGCTAGACCATTTGCAAATACCAATCATGCAAAGCGCTTACTGGAGCAAGTCGGAGTTGCGGTCAGCATGGCTGAGCCAGTCCTGCTTGTTGGAGAAACCGGTATTGGTAAAACAACGGTTGTTCAACAGCTTGCTGATTTACTGGGATTCAACCTGACAGCTGTCAATTTGTCTCAGCAAAGTGAGGTTGGTGATCTCCTTGGAGGTTTCAAGCCCGTCAATATCCGAACCCTTGCGATACCATTAAAAGAGGAATTTGAAGATCTCTTCACAGCCACAGGAATCTCTAGAAAGAGCCCAGATAATCAAAAATGGCTAGCACAACTTGACAGATGTGTTAGAGAAGCCCGATGGGACAAAGCAGCTAAGTTTTGGCGTCAAGGCCCCAAGATGTTTGAGGTTGTACTTGCAGAAATAGCCAAAAAAGAAAACGCAAATAGTGATGAGCAACCTGCGAAACGTAGGAAGGTTGTATCTAAACTTGAGTCACTGCTGTCACTAAAGCCTCGATGGACCAAGTTCTCCCAAAGCCTAGGCCAGCTTGAGATTCAACTTACAGGAGGATCAAAGGGATTTGCGTTCACCTTTGTCGAGGGTAACATCGTCAAAGCGGCGAGAAATGGGGACTGGGTTCTACTCGATGAAATCAATCTTGCCTCTCCGGATACCCTAGAAAGTATCGCAGACTTACTGCATAGTGGTACTGGTAGTACTCCGTCAATTTTACTCTCCGAAACTGGAGATATTGAAAGAGTACAGGCGCACCCTAACTTCCGCATATTTGGTGCAATGAATCCTGCCACGGATGTCGGCAAGAGAGACCTACCAATAGGCTTACGGTCGAGATTCACGGAGATATATGTTGAGAGTCCAGATCGTGATAAGGAGGATCTTCTGGGCGTCATCAGAGCATACATTAAGGGAACAAGCAGCAGTGAGATACGCGCAGCGGATGATGTCGCAAGTCTATATATCAACACCAAGCGGTATGCGGACGACAAGCGGATTGTAGATGGTGCCAATCAGGTGCCACATTTCAGTCTCAGAACCCTCACCCGAGTTTTGACTTATGTGACTGAGATTGCTCCCTCGTATGGCCTACGCAGAGCTTTGTACGAAGGCTTTGCCATGGGTTTCCTAACTCTTCTCGACAGGGAATCAGAAAAGTTGCTTGAACCACTGATAAACCACCACTTGCTCGACCCTCATGGCAACTCTCGATCACTTCTAACACAGACACCAAAACATCCAGGTGACGGAAAGCAATATACAAGGTTTATGAATCAGAAGAAAGACAGGCAATACTGGATGCTTCAGGGACAGCAGCCTATACAAGAACAGCCGCATTATATCATCACTCCCTTTGTAGAGCGAAACATGCTAAATCTGGTTCGAGCGACTTCAACGAGACGCTTCCCTGTTCTTGTACAAGGTCCAACTTCATCCGGAAAAACAAGCATGATCGAATATCTTGCCAAATTTAGCGGCAACCAATTTGTAAGAATTAACAATCACGAGCACACAGATTTGCAGGAGTATTTAGGTACCTATGTTTCTGGGTCTGATGGGCAGCTTCGATTTCAGGAAGGCCTACTCGTACAAGCTCTTCGGCAAGGACACTGGATTGTCCTTGATGAGTTAAATCTAGCACCAACTGATGTACTTGAAGCATTGAATCGACTGCTTGATGACAATCGCGAACTCCTGATTCCGGAAACCCAAGAGATCGTTCGTCCCCATGAAAATTTCATGCTTTTTGCTACTCAGAACCCTCCCGGACTATATGGAGGAAGAAAGACACTTTCTCGAGCATTTCGCAATCGCTTCCTTGAACTACATTTTGATGATATTCCTGAAGATGAGCTTCACATAATCTTAGAAAGACGAAGCCAGAAGGTTGCGCCATCCGACTGCAAGCGAATTGTTGCAGTATACAAGGAACTCTCTAGACTAAGACAATCGCAACGCCTCTTTGAGCAAAAAGACAGTTTTGCCACTTTGAGAGATTTGTTCCGTTGGGCACTCAGAGATGCGGAAAACCGGGAGCAGCTTGCTGCAAATGGATACATGCTGTTAGGGGAGCGTGTACGGAACGCGGAAGAAAGGCTGGCCGTCAAGGAGGTGATTGAAAGAGTATTCAAAGTCCAAATTGATACTGTGCATCTTTACGATGCGGCAATATCTCCTGAAATTGCAGCTTATAATAACACGGCAAACTCACAAGGTGTTGTATGGACACGGGCTATGCGTAGACTTTATGTGCTTGTTGCTCAAGCTCTTCGGAACAATGAACCCGTACTACTGGTTGGGGAGACTGGTTGTGGAAAAACAACTGTCTGCCAAATGCTTGCTGAGGCGTTTACCAAAGAGTTGCACATTGTCAATGCCCATCAAAATACGGAGACTGGGGACCTGATAGGTGCTCAACGGCCTGTTCGCAATCGTGCTGCCATTCTAGAACAGTTGAAGCGGGACATTATTGCCCTCTTGACAGAGATTGATCAATTGCCGTTAGAAGTTGATGATATCGACATCCTCATGGAGATTTGCAAATCACTATCACCTTCAGTCATCGAAAAGGCGCCAAAAGAGCTGTTAGAGCGCATAGAGTCTAACCGAATGAAGGCCAAAGCACTGTTCGAGTGGTCTGACGGCAGTCTCGTACAAGCTATGAGGGAAGGTCAATTCTTCCTCTTAGACGAAATTTCTCTAGCTGACGATTCGGTGCTTGAGAGACTAAATTCTGTTCTGGAGACCCAAAGAACGATATTACTGGCTGAGAAAGGTGTGGAAGACTCGTTTATTCAAGCCACAGATGGCTTTCAATTTTTTGCAACAATGAACCCTGGCGGCGATTATGGCAAACGCGAGCTATCTCCCGCACTCCGTAATCGTTTCACGGAAATATGGGTTCCTTCCCTCTCGGAGCATGATGACATTCTACAAATTGTGAACGCTAAGCTGGCTCCTGAATTCAGGCAGTTTTCCAATCCGATGGTTCTTTTCGCGGAATGGTTTGGTCAAACATATCGCTCGTCCGCTTCTACGTCAATATCAGTCCGCGATGTGCTTGCCTGGGTTAAGTTTATGAACGGATGTGACATCACCAACCCTCAATTCGCTGTATTGCATGGAGCAGCGATGGTATTCATAGATACTTTAGGTGCAAATCCTGCAGCCCTTCTTGCCATTAGTCCTGATAGCATCCGAGGAGAGCGGATCAAGTGCTTGGAGCAACTCGATATCCTCCTACACCATGACATTAGCTCTATCTATTTCGCACCTGTGAACATTATTAATGACACTGAGTTCTCGATTGGCGGCTTTTCAATTTCTAAAAATCCCGGTTTCGCCGCAGATCCTGGATTTGCATTTGACGCTCCTACCACAAAAATGAACGCTATGAGGGTTCTCCGAGCACTTCAAGTCCAGAAGCCTATTTTGATTGAGGGCAGTCCTGGTGTTGGCAAGACTACTTTGGTTTCTGCACTCGCTCGTGCATGCGGTAAACCTCTGACGAGAATAAATCTATCTGAGCAGACTGACTTGATGGATCTATTTGGATCTGATGTCCCGGTTGAGGGCGCCGAGGCTGGGCATTTTGCCTGGCGTGATGCTCCTTTCCTCCAGGCTATGCAGAAGGGAGATTGGGTACTTTTAGACGAAATGAATCTCGCCTCGCAGTCTGTACTAGAAGGCTTGAACGCCTGTCTTGATCATCGTGGGGAAGTTTACATCTCGGAACTGGATCAGACCTTTAAGCGCCACCCCAATTTCTCTGTTTTTGCTGCTCAGAATCCCCACCATCAAGGTGGTGGCAGAAAAGGTCTACCTAGCTCTTTTGTGAATCGTTTCACCGTCGTGTACGCTGATGTATTCCGAAATGATGATTTGGAGCTTATTTGCAAGCATAACTTTCCGACTGTGCCGGATGAACTAATCACCACTATCATCCGCTTCGTATCGCAACTCGAGGATGAGATTATTCACCGCCGCAGATTTGGCTCACAAGGCGGACCTTGGGAATTCAATCTACGTGATATTTTGCGCTGGATACAACTTCTCTCATCGTCAGCTCGTCTTCTCACTTCAGCAACTGCTCCTGATTTCCTCAATTTGATCTTTCGACTTCGGTTTAGATCAGCTAGGGACCGGCGTGAAGTTGATAGAATATTCGCCGAGGTCTTTGGCGCAAATGTTCCCTTCCGCCAATTCTTCCACAACATGAGCGCTGATGCTTACCAAGTAGGCTTAGCATACCTCCCTAGGGATACCTTGATGCAACGGTTATCATATCCTACTATTAGTCCAGTTAACCGACTACCAGAACTAGAGTCTATCATGATCTGTATCCATCAAAATTTACCGTGTATCTTGG
>Ga0247808_10000966_pt1 | contig 13973 bp, 14 predicted proteins | sample UWRJL089202R1_FD_179914 | JGI IMG/M metagenome (GOLD analysis project Ga0247808, IMG submission 179914) | Plant litter microbial communities from Arlington Agricultural Research Station in Wisconsin, United States - UWRJ-L089-202R-1 | ecosystem: Environmental > Terrestrial > Plant litter >... | reverse complement strand
CGTTCCGACGCCAAGAACTTTTCTGCAAACGTATTGATGGAATAAGGGTTTGCCAAATCCAACGCTTCTAATTCTACATCAGGAATTCCGGCAAGATTTCTTTTTGCTTTTCCGATGTCTCTTGCGGGGACTATTACCGTTGCTCCGGCTTTTGATAAGGTTTTGACTGTTTCCAATCCAATTCCAGTATTTCCTCCAGTTACGATTGCGGTTTTTCCCTGGAGATTAATTCCATTGATAACCTCTTCTGTCGTTGATTTTGCATTAAAACCCGAATTAATAGGCATTTGTAATGCTCCTTGATAATTGTTCATTATTTAAATATTTTATTGAAGCAAAATTAGAACACAAAACTTCCATCCATTTTGTTTAAACGTCCTAATAAATTTTGTTTAAAAGTCCATTTTTAAAGAAATTCCATTCAGTCCAAATTTTCCTAATTTTTTAATTTAAATTTTAATTACTGATAATCAATCAATTAAATATCAATTTAAAAAATATTTACTACTTTGTATTGCACAATACCTTTCTATTTACATATCTTTGCAATGTAAAGTTTAAGAAAGATGTTTTTGAGGTCGGAAGACAGAAGATGGAAGTCGGAAGATTAAAAGCAAAACAAACATCAAACTTTAAACTTCGAAAATTTAAAACCAAACAATTAATATGAATACCGAGAACACAAAGGCGCAGATGCGCAAAGGAATTCTGGAATTCTGTATTTTGAGTCTTATCCAGCAACGTGAAATGTATGTTTCCGACCTGATAGAATCTCTCAAAAAAGGAAAACTGGATGTAGTGGAAGGAACGCTTTATCCCCTTCTTACAAGATTGAAAAATGGCGAATTCTTAGCTTACAGATGGGAAGAATCCACAAGCGGACCGCCAAGAAAGTACTACCAGATCACGGAAAAAGGAAGTCTCTTCCTCGCTGAACTGCAAACCACCTGGCAAGAACTTACAGATTCTGTAAACCAAATTATCTCAAACTCTCAAAACTAATATTATGAACAAGACATTATCTATAGCACTCGCTGGTTTTTCCTTTACGATAGACGAGCTGGCTTATATAAAATTAAGCGATTATCTGAATGCTCTTAGAAATTCCCTAGACGCCGCTGAAGCTGATGAAGTGATGAACGACATCGAAATCAGAATGGTAGAGATCTTCAAAGAAACGCTTGGAAAAAGAGAAGTCATCAATGATTCTGATGTAGAGAAAGTAATTGCTCAAATCGGAACACCAGAACAGATTGATGAACAAGAGGAAGCCTATTTCTCTGAAGGGAAACAAAAACAGTCCAAAACAACCGGAGCTTTTTCTTATAGCAGCAATTCTCAAAAGCAATTGTTCCGTGATCCGGAAAGACAAAAAATTGCGGGAGTTTGCGCAGGATTGGCAGCTTATTTCGGAATGGAAATCAGCTGGATGAGATTGATATGGATTGGTGCATTTCTTTTCCTTTGGGTAGCGCCAGGCTCATCTTTCTTAGTTGTGATCTTATATTTTATCCTTTGGGCTGTTTTACCAAAAGCAGAATCAGCTTCGGATTTTTTGAAAATGAAAGGGAAACCTTTGAATTTTGACAATCTGAAAGAAGAATCCGGGAAAATAGTTCAGTTTGCAAATGAAACTTCCACAAGAGCAGGAGAAATCTACACGGAAAACAAACCAAAAATCGGATCTGCAGGAGACACAATCCTGAAAATCCTTAAGTATTGTCTTGCTGTATGGCTGGCACTGATGGCTGCAGGCTGTTTCATCGGGCTTTTCGCAATGACCTTTGCTTACGGATCCGGGAAATTTGGAATCGACAACAACCTTGGATTCTATCTTGAAGAAAATAATATGGGTTATCTGATCTTAGCGATTGCGGCTTTGCCTACAATTATCTTCGGAGTTGCTTTCTTATTGTTATCCATCAAATTATTCTCTCCGAAAACTAAATTCAATTATGTAGGTCCTGTGTTGGGAACTTTAGGAATCATCTGGTTAGTTTTGGTAGGTGTATTGGCTGCTAACGCTTCAAAATTCAACTTCACTTATAGCGGAGACAATGAAGATTATGAAAACATCTCTCTTACTGCACCAAATGCTGCTGACACTATTTACATCGATAGCAAAAAAGTGGAAATTCCTGAGAACTTCAAAACTTATTTTAATAATATCTATTCTGATAAGTCGAAGATCTATAAAAAAGATTATCCTCACGTAGAAATCACGAGAAGAGATGATATCAAAACACCATATCTGATTGTGAAAAAAGAAGCGGATGGATACAACCAGCCTCTTAAAATGAAAGTACCGGTGGAAATTGTAGGGAACAAAATTATATTACCTAACTACTTCGAATATCCTTATGAATACCGTTTCAGAAACTACAGACTGGATTATGAACTTGTAGTTCCTAGAAATACGAAAATTATTAATGAAAAAGAATATCAGGTAAATGTAAGCGATGATAATGACGATGACGACAACGATTCTGACAATGAGGATAATAACGGAATAACGGTTGAGAAAAACAAAATCAATATCAACGGAACGACAATCGAGTACAACTCTGACGAAAGTGACAGCGTGAAAATCAATGGGAAATATTACTCCAAAGATTCTGCAGATGTGGTTTTGGAAAGAATGAAAATTGATGAGAAAGTTAAGAAAAGCATAGAAGATCTTAACATCAACATCAAAGACGGAAAGAAAGAAATCAATATCAAAACCAAATAAAAATTGAGAGTGGATTAGTCGAAAAGCGGGTCAAAAACTGTAAAGAGTTTCCGCTTTTCCTCTAGTTCTTCTTTAAAAAAACTAAAAACTATGTACTCAAAACTGAGAAACAACAGAACGGTGAATCTTATGATCATTGGCATTCGGTTTTTAGTTGGATTTGCTTTTATTCCTTCGGGACTTACCAAATTGCTTGGAGAAAGATTTACAAACATTGGAACTGATAATCCGATTGGCTACTATTTCGAAGCGATGTACAGAACGGGATTTTACTGGGAGTTTTTAGGATTTTGTCAATTGCTGACAGCCTTACTATTATTCACTCAGAGATTTGCAACTTTAGGCGCTTTGATGTTTTTTGGAATTATTCTCAACATTTGCATTCTTACAATCAGTATGCATTTTACCGGAACCTGGGTCATCACTTCGTTAATGCTTTTTGCAGCATTAGTTTTAGTAGCCTGGGACTGGAATAAGCTGAAACCTATTTTAGGAATCAAAATCTCAGAAACACACGATTACCGAGAGCCATCAAACATCTGGCAAATCACAGGATTTATTTTATTTATTATTCTACTCTCAAGTTCAATTTTATTAAAATCAAATTAATATGAAAATCTATACACTTTTACTTTTGGTAGTTTTCACCACCTTATCAAAAGCACAAACACACCGTTTTATTTACGAATATCAGTTCAAGCCTAATTCCGAATCTACAGAATACAGAAAGGTAAATATGGCTTTGGACATCAATCCAACCGATGTTAAGTTTTACGACTATGAAAACATTCTGAACGATTCTATTAATAAAAAAGGAGGACATAACTACAGTTGGAATCAGACGCCTGCCATCAAGAGAAATAAAAATTCTTATCAGAACACGAATTATGAAATGATGATGGATTATTTTTCGTACCAAACCACAGACAAAATGGATTGGAAACTGGAAAATGAAACCAAAACTTCGGGACAATACACCCTGCAAAAAGCTACAACTAATTTCGGAGGAAGAGAATGGACAGCCTGGTTCGCCAAAGACGTCAATATTTCAGAAGGACCTTACAAATTCCGAGGCTTGCCAGGTTTGATCTTTGAATTGAATGACAGCAAAGACAATTTTATTTTCAAATTAGCCAAAAGCCAGAAGCTGGAAAAGACTTATGATACCTCAGATTTCCTGGAAGCTTTCGCAGGGAAAAAACCTTTGAATGTCAAAATTGAAGATATGCACAAACAGATGCTGAAATTCTATAACGATCCGATGAAAGAACTGAGAGAGAAGTTCGATGACGTACCACCGGGAACTTTCCAGGTTGGAGGAACCAAAATTACAAGCAAAGATCAATTCAAGGAAATGGCAAAAGTGATGCAGAATCACATTTTGAAAAGCTATAATCCTTTGGATCTTACAAATGCCGTAATTTACCCAACTATAAATTAAAAATTTAATAAAAAATTAACCAAATTACTATCAATACTACTAATTAATTTATTAAATTTGTTTCAGAAAATTAATTTCTAACCAAAAACTACTATAAAATGATACAACTTGTAATTGCTATCGCCATCAAATTGGTCGATTTTTTCACCAGCCTTTTTTGAATGTAAAGAATATCCAGATATTTCTTAGAAAATAAACATATTTTGTAAATTTGTAAAGTATAGCTTTGTCGCTGTACTTTATTTTTTTGTTTATGAGGAAATTTTTAGGAAAAGCCATTCTGAAACTTATTGGCTGGAAAGTTGTTCTGCAAGGCGATGTCAACAATCTGGACAGATGCATCCTGGTTGTTGCGCCACATACCGATAACAGCGAATATATTCTTGGTAATCTTGCGTATTGGACACTGGGTAAAAAATTAAAAGTCATCATCAAAGATGCTCATACAAAAGCCTTCTATGGCGGCATTGTAAAAGGTCTTGGCGGAATTGGAATCGACCGTTCGCAAAAAAACGACCTTGTGAAATTTGTAGCAGATGAATTCAAAAAAGATGATTTCAGCTTGGTAATCACGCCGGAAGGTACCAGAAGCTGGGTTCCGAAATGGCGGAAAGGTTTTTACAATATGGCGATGGCTGCGAAAGTTCCTATCGTATTAGCCGGCGGCGATTACAAAAGAAAAACCATCAACCTGGGTTACATTATTCCATACGAGAAATTGGAAACGCATACTTTTGAAGAAATTATGCAGGAAATTCAGGATTTCTATGTCAAATATGATATTACGCCTAAACATCCTGAGAATTGGAATCCGCAAATTTATTAGTTATTAGCTGATCATAATTAATTATCATTTTATCCAAGCTTTTTATTGGAAAGAAAATTTCTTTTTAATAAATAATCATCAAAAACACAAATGAAAAAAACGCTGCTAATTCTGATAAATCTAATGATAGGAATTCTATCATCTGGACAAAAAATCGTCATTAAAAACGTAAATATTATTCCGATAAATCAAAATATACTACTGAAAAACAAGAGTGTTCTGATTGAAAATGGAAAGATCATCAAAATTGATGACTTTAAGAATTTAGACCTCGACAAAACAGAAAAAATCATCAATGCGAAAAATAAGTTCTTGATGCCCGGACTTGCTGACATGCACGTTCATTTACATGAAAAAAAATATCTTGACACATTATTATTGCTAAATATTGCCGCAGGAGTAACCCAAATAAGGGTGATGAATTCGGACGTAAATCAAGCGGAACTGAAAAGTGCTTTGAATCAAAAAATCAAACCAACTGTGTATTTCAGTTATATTTTCAATAAAAAAAACACGGTAAATCAAATAGACAGCATATTTTCTGATATTAATAAAAACAATCTGGATTTTATAAAATTATTCTCTGTACAGGATGAAAATACATTTGATCAACTAATGACCCGGGCAAAACAGGAGAACAAAACAGTTTGTGGACACTATCCTTCTGGGATTCCGATGAGTAAAGTTTTGAAATCTGGCTTCAAAAGCATAGAACATTTAGCAACTTATGCCAATGATGAAAATATTGGAAATCTGGAAGAAAATATAAAATTAACACAGGAGAATAAAGTTTACAACTGCCCCACTTTTGATTTTTTTGTAACTGTCTTTAATTATCAATATCCGAATGATTATAGAAATAGATTAACCTATCAAAAGGCTCCGAAATCGTATATTGATAAATGGGAAAAGGAGCTAAAAGAAAAAATAGAAAAGAACAGCGAAACGAAATTTTTGGAATCAGGAGAAAATTACAAAGCTAAATTTGAAAAGCAAAAATCAGTCTTCAAAAAGTTATATGAGAATAAATGCTTGTTACTTGTCGGCAGCGATCCTTCTGGTTTATTCCAATTGAGTGGATTTTCTATGCACGACGAAATGCTTTTCTGGTCAAAATTAGGAATTGATAATTACACTATTCTAAAATCCGCAACGCAAACTTCTTCTCAGTTTTTTAATCAGCAAGATAAATGGGGAACTGTAGAAATCAACAAAGATGCAGACCTGATAATTTTAAGTAAAAATCCAATTGAAGATATGAGAAATCTATCAACAGTAGAAACAATTATCAAAAATGGAAATATCTATAGCCAAAAAGAATTATTAAAGTCTTTAAAATGATATTATTCATCAAATTTTGACAGTAAATTAATTCTTCTGCTAATCTTTTAATTATTTAATTTTACTAAATGGACGAAGCAAAAAAAACAGAAATACTCAACCGGCTCAACAAAGCCAGTAAAAATACTCTTGGTGAAACTTTAGACATTGTTTACACAGATGTTTCTGATGATCATCTGACTGCGACGATGCCTGTAACACCGAAAGTTCATCAGCCATACGGCATTATGCACGGCGGCGCAAGTTGCGTTTTGGCAGAGACTTTAGGATCTTGTCTTTCGTTAATTAATCTAGACCTTTCCAAATCGGTTCCTGTCGGAACTAATATTAATAGCAATCATTTACGTGCCATAAGAGAGGGAATCGTGACAGGAACGGCGACTTTCATCCGAAAAGGAAACACAATGCACGTTTCCCAAATCGAAATCCGTGATGAGAAGGGAAACCTCATCAACCATACGACAATGACGAATAACATTGTTCCTGTTGGCAAAGTTTAATTTATTTTAATCAATATGCTCGTTTTCAGATTGCCCGACTCAGAGGTTTTTCACACGTTGGAAAATTCATCAGAAAAACAGGTTTCCTTCGTCAGTTTTGATTCTAAAACCATTTTGGATTTTAAAGGATCTATCAAAGAAATTTCGAAAGAGGAAATTGAAATTCAGACTGTTTCTCCAAAAAACAAAAGTTCATTAATAGAAATTGGAAAAGAAACTCAGGAATCTTATGCACTCAAAATTTCGCAGGCCAAAGATTTCATTGAGAAGAATGAACTTAAAAAATTAGTTCTTTCCCGAAGAAAGCTATTGATGTACCTTGACATAGACTCCGAGAAAAAATTATCATTAACGAAAAGTTTCCTCAAATTTTGCAACAGCTACCCTTCTGCTTTCTGCTATCTTTTCGAGAAAAATAATGAAATCTGGATGGGCGGATTTTCCGAAGTCCTGGGAAAATTTGATAAAAGGAATAATTCCTTTGAAACAATGAGCCTTGCAGGAACGCTTCCGTTGGAAGAAAACTGGACAGAAAAAGAAGTTGAGGAGCAAAAAGCGGTTACAGATTACATCCAGTCAATTTTGAGAAAATTCTCATCTAACCTGAAAATATCCCCAACCAGAGATTTGATTTCCGGAAATATCAAACATCTTCAAACCAACTTTTCGGCAGAAATCAGCCCTGAAAGTCTGGACAAAATTATTTCTGAATTACATCCAACGCCAGCCGTTTGCGGCTTTCCGAAAGAACTCTGCGCACAGGGCATCAAAAGTATTGAGCATTTTAACAGAGAATTCTACGCAGGATACATCAAGGTTGAGACAGAAAATTTCATTTATTATTTTGTAAATTTAAGATGTGCGAGCTTCTTTAAGAATTACGCTTTTCTCTTTGTTGGAGGCGGAATTACGTTGAAGAGTGAAGCCCAAAAAGAATGGGAAGAAACAGAACTGAAATCTTTGGCAATCCAGAATAATCTTGTTTTCGAATAATACCTACAATTTTCTATTTTTATAAAATAAATCATCATAATTAATTATATTTATTAATTATGTAAAATATCTAATAATAAATTAGGATTTAAACATTTATTTATTAATTTTACAAGAAACTGAGAAATATGCATCAGCTTCTAAAATTAGTTCTAGCGGGAATTCTGATACTTTGTTTTCTGCAAATGCCTTATTTATTTTACAGATTTTCCGGGTATATTTTATTTGCAGGTTTTGGATGGCTTGCTTACGATGCTTTCCAGAGACGAGACCAATTGGATGTCAAGATCTTTTTCTCGCTCGCAATACTTTATAATCCTTTCTTAGTCATTCCAATTCCCCATTTTTTATGGTTGATCATTAATACCTGCGTGATTATTGGAATGATTCTTAATTTACTTTTCAGCGAAGAAAATCCTTACGAAGATTTCACAAAAAAAGATGACCGTTAAGTCATCTTTTATACTATAAGCCTACTGCTATTTTGAAACCGGTATTAACTTTGATTTTCATCATTCCGGCAGTAATTTTGGAACCCTTAATTCTTAAGATAAAAGAATTCTGCTTTGACTTCAAATGATTAATCAAATCTGCACTTGTTGGCGTAAAAGTAACAACGGTGGCATTTGTATTTCCTGTAACCGTTGCAACCAAAATATCATCAAGACCAGGTGCTTTAAAATAAACTTCGGCATCTTTAATGGCATCTAATGCAACATCATTACCAGTATTTGCTTCTATACTGAATTTATCTAATCTGGCAGATTTTAAATTATTAATAGACAAAGAGGAATTATATTCTCTAATTTTTGCATCTACATCAATATTAACAGGCACTTCAGGATAGGTCACGAAATCCGTAGTATTTACAGTTGCAAAAGGAAATTCCGCATTGAAATCCAATGGAATTGTCAAAGGAACCGGCACCGAAATGTCATCAATGATATCTTCTACTTTACTACAGCTAGTTGTAATATTTCCTATCGCAAGGAAAGAAGAAACCAAAACGACACTTGTGAATATTTTTCTCATAAAACTTTATTTTTCTGTAAGTGTATATAAAAATATGCCAATATTGTTATGAATTAATTAATGCTTAATAGTTTCAACATCTGCAACGGAATGTTTATGCCTGAAAAACAATCCAAAAAGAATAGCTATTACCAAAGAATAAGCTGCAAAATAAAGCCAGATGTGAGTCCAGTCTTTTACAAATACAATATTCGACAAAGTTCCATCCGGATTGACAGCTGAATTAAATGAATTTTTCAAAATGCCCAAGAAAGTAGAATTATCCGGAGTTGTCTGCAGATAATTTGAAAGTTCGGAAACTGTTGTAAACTTTATGGTAAAAAACTTATCGATTGCCCAACCTGCGATATAACTTCCAAGAACAGCTCCAAAACCGTTGGTCATCATCATAAATAAACCTTGAGCAGAAGAGCGAATCTTTTTGTCAGTTGTAGTTTCTACAAAAAGTGAACCCGAGATGTTAAAAAAGTCAAATGCCATTCCGTAAACCACGCAGGAAAGAATAATCATCCAAAGTCCATTTACAGGATCTCCGAATGCAAACAATCCAAAACGTAAAATCCAGGCAAACATACTGATCAACATCACTTTTTTGATTCCGAATTTTCTCAGGAAGAATGGAATTGCCAAAATAAATAGGGTCTCAGAAATCTGAGAAATAGACATAATGATTGTCGATTTTTCTACTACGATTGAGTTGGCGTATTTGGGGAAATTAGCAAATTCGCTTAGGAAAACATCACCGTAAGCATTTGTTAATTGCAAAGCTGCACCCAATAGCATCGAAAATAAAAAAAACAAAGCCATTTTGAAATTACCGAATAACTTAAAAGCATTTAGCCCAAGTTGTTCAGAAAGCGGTGCACTTTTGTCGATTAATTTTTGAGGCGGGCATTTTGGTAATGTCAAAGCATATAAGCCTAAAAGAATTGCTACAGCTCCGGCAATGTAAAACTGCCCTTCTGTCGCCTTATTTCCTGTAAGATTTGTAATCCACATCGCAACGATGAAACCAATCGTTCCCCAAACTCGGATAGGCGGAAAGTCTTTCACAACATCCAAATGACTGTTTTTCAGAATAGTATAAGAAATTGAATTCGTCAAAGCAATGGTCGGCATATAGAAACACATTGCTAAAAGCATAATATAAAAGAATGAGTCAGGCGTTTCTGAATGTGGCAGAATAAAAAGCACAATACCGTAAAATATTTGTAAAACAGAATAAATCCTTTCCGCATTGACCCAACGGTCTGCGATGATTCCTGTGATGGTTGGCATAAAGATAGAGGCAATTCCCATCGTTCCGAAAACAGCGCCGAACTGTGTTCCATCCCAATGTTTGGTTCCAAACCAGAAGTTTGCCATCGTTATCAGCCAAGCTCCCCAAACAAAGAATTGCAGAAAGCTAAGTATAGTCAATCGTAATTTTAGACTCATTATATAAAATGATATTAGTATTAGTTAATCGATTTTTTTGTTTCTTCTTTTGATTTCCTCCTGTAATCTCAGCGCGGTGTCATAATCTTCTTCTTTCACAGCATCACTCAGCAGCTGGTCCAATTCTTCGGAAGTAATCCCGGAAAGATCATTGAAATCTGCAACTTCTTCGGCTTCTGTTTCCTCATCGCTTACTTTCGGTGTCTCATCCAGTTCCAACAGAATTCCGGCTTCATTCAGAACATCGGAAGTTGTGAAAATGGGTGCATCAAAACGGACTGCCATGGCAACAGCGTCGGAAGTTCTTGCATCCAGAATAAGTTCTTCGTCGGATAATGGATTCTTGAAATTGATATTTGAGAAGAAAACGCCGTCTTTTATCTGATAGATGATAACGGATTCGATCTTAAAGTTTGTATTTTTCACGAATTGTGTGAACAGATCGTGCGTCAAAGGACGAGGCGGATTGATGTCTTTTTCTAATCCTAAAGAAATGGATTGCGCTTCAAAATTTCCTATAACAACAGGCAGTTTGACTGATGTTTCTTCATGTTCCAACAACAGCGCATAAGCTCCCGACTGGGTTTGGCTGTATGAGATTCCTCTTATGATTAATTTTTTATAATCCATTTAGCAAATATAAAATTTTTTGGTAATTTTCATTGAGAAATTGTTGATTTTTACGTGGTTTCAATCGTATTTATGTAGAAAGTACGATGTAAAAAGTATTTATTACAAAATGCCAAACTTTAATAAAATATAACGCGTTGATTTTGAACACGAATCTTCACAGCCCGGCCTGAGTGGAAATCCTTTTTTGCGAAGAATTCGATTTCTACTGAACTGAAATCGTCTGCAAAAAAGATTGACTTCATCGAACCACTACGTTAGGTTTGGGAACGGAGGACGGAAAAAGATGCCATGAAAATTAAATGATTCAATGATTAGAATATATAAACAGAAAACCTGAGCCAATGACTCAGGTTTTGATTTTATTTTGAGGAAAATTAAGCGCCTTTCAAAGCTTTGATTTTCTCTGTCAATGCAGGAATGATCTGGAAAGCGTCCCCCACTACGCCATAATCCGCAGATTTGAAGAAAGGTGCTTCAGCATCATTATTGATGACAACAATCGTTTTGGAACTGTTGACACCCGCCAAATGCTGAATAGCACCTGAAATACCAACGGCAATGTAAAGATTCGGAGAAATTGCTTTCCCAGTCTGCCCAACGTGCTCTGTGTGAGGTCTCCATCCAATATCGGAAACTGGTTTGGAACAAGCTGTTGCTGCGCCCAAAACGTTCGCCAGATCTTCGACCATTCCCCAGTTTTCAGGACCTTTAAGACCTCTGCCAGCGGAAACAACTACTTCAGCTTCTTTAAGATCAAGCTTCCCGGAAGACTGCTCGTGGTTAATCACTTTTGTATCTTCGTTGGCTATGCTCAGTTCTTTCACTTCTTCTGAACCGGAAGCCGCATTTTCTTTAACACCATAAGCGTTTTGAGAAACCGTTACGATAACGCCCGCTGCATCAGCTTTTGCGTGCATAAATCCTTTTCCTGAGAATGCTCTTCTTTTTACCTGAAAAGGTGAAGTGCTTTCCGGAACATCAATTGCGTTGGTAATCAAAGAATAATTTTTTTGAATTGCCAACATTGGTGCTACTGAAGATGCATCTGTTGTGTGAGGAAAAACAATCACGTTTCCGTCAAAAACCTCATTCACCGCTTGTGCATAAGCTTTTGAACTGAAGTTTTTAAGACCTGCATCTTTTACATTAATGACTTTATCTGCGCCATATTTGTAAAGTAAGTCTGAAGAATCTGTAGGATTGATGGAAATCGCAGTCACTGAATCTCCGGTTTTTGCTGCGATAGCTTTTGCATAAGAAACGGCTTCAAATGCTGCTTTTTTATAAATTCCGTTTATATTTTCTGCGTATACGAATACTGCCATTTTGTTTGATTTAAAGATTAAAAAATTAAATGATTAAAAGATTAGATCACTTTTGCTTCTTCGTGAAGTAATCTTACCAATTCGTCCAGGTTATCTGCAGAAACCAATTTCACGGCTGCTCTTGGCGCAACGCTGTCAAAAGAAACAGCTTCCACTTTCACCTCCGAATTTGAAGGTTCTACAACCACAAGAGCTTTTGTTCTTGCAGACATAATGCCTCTCATATTCGGGATGATCAGATCTTTTTCGTCGACCAAACCTTTTTGACCTGCAACAACTGCTGGTAATTTTACAGAAATAGTTTCTTTTCCACCTTCGATTTCTCTTACTGCAGTCGCTTCTGAGCCATTAACTTCTAATCCAACTGATGCATTCACAAATGGGAAATTAAGCAATTGCGCTACCATTCCCGGAACTGCGCCACCATTGTAATCGATGGATTCTTTTCCCATCAGGATTAATTCATAACCACCGTCCTGAGCAACTTTTGCGATTTCTTTTGCTACAGAGAAACTGTCTTTAGCTTCAGTATTCACTCTGATCGCGTCATTCGCTCCTATTGCCAAAGCTTTTCTGATCACCGCTTCTGTTCCTGCGTCACCAACGTTCACAACGGTTACGGTTGCGCCTTGGGATTCCTGTAATTTTATAGCTTTTGTCAAAGCAAATTCATCCAAAGGATTGATTACCCACTGGATTCCGTTTTTGTCGAATGCAGACTTGTCTGCCGTAAAGTTAATTTTACTCGTAGTATCTGGAACACTACTGATACAAACTAATATTTTCATTTTTATTGTGATATATTTTGTTATATGAATTTGGCTAATTTATATAAAAAATGCTATGCATGCATAATTTATTGTTATTTAATAAATAAGATTCGTTAAGCCTTTATTAATCGGGTATTTAGAATATTTACAAATAATAAAGCCGATAAACACTGACAATTTTGCTAAAAACCGTCTACATTTTTAATAGCTTAAACAAGACAAATTTCAATTCTAAATGAATTATTTCTTAACCTGACTTGGTCTTACTTCTATTTTACTTGGCAGCATTCGAGGATTCATTTTCAAAAGATCGAGAATTAGATTTCCTAAATCTTCCGGCTGGATTTTCCATTCGTCTTTTTCTGAAGGCACATTTCCGTTGAAATAAGTGGCAACAGAACCCGGCATTATTGTAGAAACTTTGATATTATATTTTCTAAGATCGATCATCGCCGCTTGTGTGAAACCAACTACTCCAAACTTCGAAGCATTGTAGCCGGCGCCATTTTCAAAAAAATTGGTTCCTGCGAGACTTGCGATGGTGATGTAATAACCTTCCGATTTTTTCAATTCCTCAACCGAAGCTTTTAATGAATAAAAACAGCCCGTCAAATTGGTTTCCTGCATCGCATTCCATTCTTCGATACTTAATTCGTCAATTGGTTTGAAAATTCCCAAACCTGCATTTGCTATGACAACATCTAAGCTTCCAAATCTTTCTACAATTTTAGAAACTGCATTTTCTTCATCGGTGAAATTCCGAACATCTGAACTTACTCCGAAAATACTTTCTGAAATGACTTTAAGTTCTGAAACAGCTTTATCAACATCTTCCTGTTTTCTTCCGCTGATGGCTACTTTGTGACCGTTTTTCAACAATACTTCTGCTATTCCGAAACCGATTCCTTTGGTTCCGCCTGTGATGTATATTACTTTTGACATAA
>Ga0247808_10000965_pt1 | contig 13986 bp, 10 predicted proteins | sample UWRJL089202R1_FD_179914 | JGI IMG/M metagenome (GOLD analysis project Ga0247808, IMG submission 179914) | Plant litter microbial communities from Arlington Agricultural Research Station in Wisconsin, United States - UWRJ-L089-202R-1 | ecosystem: Environmental > Terrestrial > Plant litter >... | reverse complement strand
CGACAAAACGGAAGAAGAATTTCTTGTCCCATTAAACGGTGGAATCAATTTATCAAGATTTTTTGCAGTATCATTCCGGATCAGATACAATTGTGCAGCGTGATATAAAATTTTCCCGGCCCACATTGCCGCATCCCGATCACAACTAATCTGATCAGAAAAAAATTCTAATCTTTCTTTTTCAAATTCGGATTCAAAATAATCTGCAGCATCCTGTTCTTCTTCTTTTGAGATTTCATAAAAATCCGTGAAAATGGTAATACATCCCTCCTTGCGAAGTAAAAATAATGTATCTAAAAATGAAGATTTGGTTTTAATCATTTAACAAAAATAAAACTAATTCTTTGACAATTAAAATTTTAGCTGAATGATTGATAGTTAAATAATTATAAAACCGAAAACAATCTTATTTTTGATAAAATAGATGTTTAATTACAGGAAAAAAATTTAAATAAAAAAAAGAAAATTGAGTTACAAAATTTATAGTAATAAATGTTTATTGAACTTTAATAAGCTTTATCATTTTACAAAAAAGTACAATAGATTTATGAGTTCAAATATTCGCTAATAATCTCCAACACCCCAAAATCATCATTAGAAAGAGCAGAAAACGATGCCGCTTCTTTCACAGAAGAATGGGCGTTCTCCATAGCATAAGAATACTTTGATTTTTCGAGCATAGTGATATCATTCATGTAGTCTCCAAATGACATGGTTTGGGAAGGAGAAATATCAAGCAGATTTTGCAAAATTCCAACAGCATTTCCCTTATTGATATCTTTATTCATTATATCCAGCCAATATTTGCCGGAAATTACGACTTCTAGATTGTACTTTTGAAACTTTTCCAGAAACGGATAAAGATGTTTTTCAGAACCTTCGGGATGATACACTGCAATTTTGAATGAATCATCATCTACTTCATCAGTCAAATCTTTTACCTTTTGATTTTCGGTATAATATCTCGTAAAATAACTGACAAATTTTTCATCATCACTTTCATAATAAGCTTTTTTCTTGGCTGACAATACTGCTCTTGCACCAGGAATCTCACGAATTGTTTCAATAATTTCCCTTACGAATGAGCTTTCTAATTTGTCTGCGAAAAGCTCTTTATTTTTATAAATTACATAACCACCATTTTCAGCGATAAAACCTATTTCTGCTTCAATATCTTTAAAATATTGAGTAATCCCGGGCATCTGTCTGCCGCTGGCAGGAACAAAAAGTATATTTCTTTTTTTAAGTTCTTGATAGATTGCAGGAAAATCCGGACTGACTTCATAATTAGAATTAAGAAAAGTGCCATCCATATCAGAAACAATCAATTTTATGTCTTTCATAAAGTTATTCTTACACAAATAATCCTAAAGAAAATTTGATTTTAATTGAATTAAAAAATTACAGATGCGAAGATAATCACTTTTAATTATCCGTTCTTATAATGAATTATTGATAAGTTTCTCAAAATATCTGCACTCTGCTCCGGTGTAATATCACGTTGCGGCTCTGCCAGCATTTCATAGCCGACCATAAATTTTTTGACTTCTGCATTACGTAGCAAAGGCGGGTAGAAATGCATATGAAAATGCCACTCTGGATGAGGTTTCCCATCAGTCGGCGATTGGTGGATTCCTGCTGAATATGGAAAAGAAATATTAAAAAGATTGTCGTATTTTGTGGTTAAATCTTTTATTACTGAGGCTAAAGAAAGCTTTTCTGAATGAGAAAACTGAAGGATATTTTCAGCTTTTCTTTTGCTGATAATCATTGTTTCATAAGGCCAGACTGCCCAAAACGGAACTAATGCAACAAAATCTTCATTTTCAAGAATGATTCTTTCTCCTGCTTCTAATTCTTTCTTGACATAATCTTCCAGAAGCGAACTTCCGTTTTTATCAAAGTATTTTTTCAGATTTTCCTGTGTTCTCAAAACTGTCGAAGGAATCGAAGACTGCGCCCAGATTTGTCCGTGCGGATGAGGATTGCTGCATCCCATCACGCTTCCTTTGTTCTCAAAAATCTGAACGTGATTGATGTAATCTTCAGCTCCCAAATTTTCGTACTGCTGTTGCCAGACATCCACCACTTTTTTGACGTCATCAACTTCCATTTCTGGTAAAGTAAGGCTGTGATTTTCTGAAAAACAAATCACTCTGTTGATGCCTCGTTCCGGTTTTAATGAAAAAAAATCTGACGGTTCATCATAAAATTCAACATCGTCTTTCATTAAAGAACCAAAATCGTTTTCGAAAACAAAAACACCTTTATAATCAGGATTTTTATCCCCATTGACACGTAAATTTCCTGAACATAAGTAACAATTCGGGTCGTGAGCAGGAAGTTTTTCTTCGGCAAATTTTTCAGTTTGTCCCTGCCAAGGTCGGTTAGCTCGTTGTGGGGAAACCAAAATCCACTCATCCAAAAGTGGATTGTATCTTCTGTGCGGGTGTTGCTTTTGGTTAAATGACGAATTCATTTCTTTTGTATTCTCTAATTCCATCCGATATTTTTACACGATATACTTTCATTTCTATGTCAAAGCCTGCTTTGTATTTTGCGCTGATGTTTTTAATTACTTCATCCACATTTTCATCCTTAATAAGATTGATGCTGCATCCGCCAAAGCCGCCGCCCATTATTCTAGCGCCTAAAACACCATTTTCCTTTAAGGTTTCCTCCACCATAAAATCAAGTTCTTCACAGCTCACTTCAAATTCAGTGGACAGCCCGGAATGCGTTTCGGTAAGGAGCTTTCCCAGATGCTCAACATCGCCTTCTGATAAAGCTTTTGCAGCTTTTTCTACTCTTTTTATTTCTTTCAAAAGATACAGACATCTTTTGTAAGACGTCTCTCCTATTTCTGCTCTTACTGAATCAAGCATTGAAAAACTGAAATCTCTGAATTTATCTATTTCAGGAAACTTTTCCCACAAAACTTTTTTCCCGTTATCAACATCTTTTCTTCGGTCGTTGTAGCCGGAAGTAAGATGCGTATGTTTTACACAACTGTCGAAAAGCACCAGACTGTAACCTTCGATATTAGCTTCAAAATACTGATGTTCCAGAGAATTGCAGTCGAGCATAATTACTTGGTGTTCTTTACCAAAAACGGATGCAAATTGGTCCATAATTCCACACTTTACACCAACAAAGGTATGTTCGGATTTCTGACCAATAAGTGCCAAATCTTTTTTAGATAAATTTAAATCGAAAACCTGATTGAGAATATAGGCAAACCCACATTCCAAAGCTGCCGAAGACGACAAGCCGGAACCCATCGGAATCGTACTGCTGAAGGCAACCTGCAAACCGCCTATCTCTTTACCGCTTTCCTGAATCGCATTGAAAACACCCAGCAAATAATTAGCCCAGATTTGCTCAACCGGAGTTTGTTTTTGGTGAATATTAAAACTGAAAGATTCATCAAAATCTTTGGCAAAAAAAGTACAATTTTCTGAGTCATCAACTTTTTTAACAGCAAAACAAATATGTTTGTTGATGGCGGCAGGAAGTACGAAACCATCGCTGTAATCAACGTGTTCACCGATAATATTAATTCTTCCGGGAGCCAGAAAAAAACTTTCGGGCTCGGATTGAAAGGCTGATTGAAACGCCTCTTTGGTATGTTTGATTAATTTCTCCTGCATAGATGACTGCAATTTATGATTTTAAATCTTTTTTTGCCACGAATGCAGGAATGTTTTTTTAGAAAAAATATAAAATTTTATTTGTGAATTCGTGGCATATTTTAAATCAAGCAATTACTTTCTTTTAATTACTTTTTTTGCGGCTTCTACAATGTCATTGGCGGTCAATCCATATTTTTCCATCAGTTGGTCTGGAGTTCCGCTTTCTCCGAAGCTGTCGTTTACGGCAACATATTCCTGAGGCGCAAGATGTTCCGTAATCAGCAGTTGAGCCACGCTGTCTCCCAAACCTCCCAATCTGTTGTGTTCTTCGGCAGTTACCACACAACCTGTCTTCTTTACTGATTTTAAAATTGCTTCAGCATCCAAAGGTTTTATAGTGTGAATGTTGATAATTTCAGCATCAATTCCCTGCTCTTCCAGGATTTCCCCGGCTTTTATCGCTTCCCAAACCAGATGTCCGGTGGCGATGATGGTTACGTCTTTTCCTTCGTTGACCATCCAGGCTTTCCCTATTTCGAATGTTTGATTTTCGTCTGTAAAAACAGGAATTACAGGTCTTCCGAAACGCAGATAAACCGGACCTTCATAATCTGCAATGGCAATGGTTGCCGCTTTGGTCTGGTTGTAATCGCAAGTGTTGATGACTGTCATTCCGGGAAGCATTTTCATTAACCCAATGTCTTCCAGAATCTGGTGTGTTGCACCATCTTCGCCTAAAGTCAATCCGGCATGGGATGCACAGATTTTTACATTTTTATCGGAATATGCTACCGACTGGCGAATCTGGTCGTAAACTCTTCCAGTTGAGAAGTTTGCAAAAGTTCCCGTAAATGGAATTTTGCCATCTATCGCTAAACCAGCTGCGATACCAATCATATTAGCTTCTGCAATTCCGATTTGGAAAAAACGTTCGGGTGCTTTTTCGATGAATTTTTCCATTTTAAGGGAACCGATAAGGTCGGCGCAAAGAGCTACGACATCAGGGTTTTTGTCTGCCAATTCTGCAAGACCTGCCCCGAAACCGCTTCTTGTATCTTTTTTTTCTGTGTAAGTATATTTTTTCATTGTTTTTATCTGTTGATGGTTGTTTAAACGCAAAGAGCGCAAAGATTTTTTTTGTATTGAGAATATTTTTCGTTCGCAAAGGCGCTTGACTTCGTCGAATCTTCGATTTCGCTCAACAAAGGAATTTAATTATCAGATTTTAGATATTTTTTTTGAACAGCGAATCGCTCGCAGCCCGACTTGAGTGGAGCTCTTTTTGCAAATTCAGCAATGGAAAAAGCCTTGGGAATTTGCAAAAAAGCGGGAACGGAAGGCGGATAAAGCTGCCCCAATAATTTAATGTTTAATAATCTCCTAAAGTTTCTTCAAGCTGGTCTAATGCTTTTGCTAATTGTTCATCATTAGGCGCTTTTCCGTGCCAAGCGTGACTTCCCATCATATAATCGACACCGTGACCCATTCCTGTTTTCAGTAGAATACAAATAGGCTGACCTTGCCCTGTTAATGATTTTGCTTCGTCCAGGACTTTAAGAATTTCTTCCATATCGTTTCCTTTTTCTACTTCCAGAACTTTCCAGTCGAAAGCTTCGAATTTGGTTTTAAGATTTCCTAAAGAAAGCACTTTGGAAGTCGGTCCGTCAATCTGCTGGCCGTTGTAATCGATGGTTGCAATCAGATTATCAACCTTGTTGTGAGAAGCGTACATTATAGCTTCCCAATTCTGCCCTTCCTGTAATTCACCGTCGCCGTGAAGTGTGAACACTAAATTCTCATCTTTGTCCAGCTTTTTACCGACTGCGTGACCAATTGCCACAGACATTCCTTGCCCCAGAGAACCGGAAGCTATACGAACGCCCGGAAGATGCTCGTGCGTGGTGGGATGTCCCTGTAATCTTGAATTCAGTTTTCTGAAAGTTGCCAGTTCTGACTTATCAAAATAACCTGCGTGCGCCAAAACGCTGTAAAAAACAGGAGAAATATGACCATTGGATAGATAAAAAACGTCTTCGCCTTTGGCTTTCATATCAAATCCTTCTTTTCTTTTCATCGCATCAAAATAGAGCGCTACTAGAAAATCTGCGCATCCGAGCGAACCGCCGGGATGACCTGACTGACAGGCGTGAACCATTCTTACAATATCCCTTCTCACCTGCGAAGCGATATTATTGAGTTTTGAAATATCGTGCTGCATAAATTATTGCATTTTTTGTGAATCTTTGATAAACTGCTCCAATCCTGAATCTGTCAAAGGATGTTTTAACAAGGAAAGAATCGGCTGAATCGGGCAAGTCACAACATCGGCACCAATTTTTGCGCAATTGATGATGTGCATACTGTGTCTTACAGATGCTGCTAAAATCTCAGTTTCGTAGCCATAATTATCGAAAATCAGACGGATTTCTTCAATAAGATTCAAACTGTCTGTCGAAATATCATCCAATCTTCCTAAAAAAGGAGAAACATAGCTTGCTCCAGCTTTCGCTGCCAAAAGAGCCTGACCCGCTGAGAAAATAAGGGTGCAATTGGTTTTGATTCCTTTGTTGGAAAAATATTTTAAAGCTTTCACACCGTCTTTAATCATTGGGATCTTCACGACGATATTTGGATGAATTGCGGCAAGAATTTCGCCTTCTGCAATCATTTCTTCGTAGGTTGTAGAAAGGACTTCCGCAGAAATAGCACCATCAACAATTTCGCAAATATCTCTATAATGTTGCAAAATAGCTTCTGTTCCGCTGATTCCTTCTTTTGCCATCAAAGATGGATTGGTTGTAACTCCATCGAGAATTCCCAAATCGTTAGCTTCTTTTATCTGCTCTAAATTGGCAGTGTCAATAAAAAATTTCATATGTAGATTTTTATTTTTGTTATTGAATTTTTATTTAAGTGTTAAATTTACACTTATTTAATCAAGCAAACAACTTCCCGTCTTTAAAAAGATTCAGAAAGTTGTTGATTAAATTTTTATTTAATTGTGATGATCCATTGGGAGTTTGATTTTCTTCAAATCTTCCAGTTCGTGAATCGGTCTTTCGATATCATATGGAATCGGCATTTTTGAAAACGTCTGGAAATACAGCAGACACGCATCTTTCCACCAAACGGCATCTTTTGCCTGAATCTTTAATTTTGATTGAACTTCGGTAAATCTTTCTTCATCAACGTAAGGCTGGATTTTATCCCAAACTTTTTGATAGTCACGGACATTTTTTACGCCTGTATCATATTTGTATGATAGTTCTTCCCACAAAGTTTTACCGTCTTTCATCTGATAATCCCACGGAACGTGATGAAACCAGAGAATAAGGTTTTCGGGAGTCGTTTTGATATTTCCGTAGATGTCGTTGAGTGGCGGAAAATATTGTGAAACAGCATTGCTTCCCGTTTTGGTTCTGTCAAAACCTAAACCCTGCGTATTTGCTTGATGATAGTATACCGGTGACCAGTCTGCTCTCGTACCTTTATAGTCACCCCACGGTTCCGGTCCGTAATGGTGCATTCCTGCAAAAATATGGTGCAAACCAAGTGGCATCATATAATCTACCGCCGTTTCCCTTGAAGTCAGCATCATTTGTTTTACAGGATTGAGGAATTTTTCGTTGTCAGTGAAGGTCATTTTAATCCATTCGTCGGCAATCTGTTCCGAAGTCAAATCGTGATTCCAAGCTAAACGTCCGAAAGCATACCAATTGGCCTGTGCAAAATGATGTCCCGTCCAGTTTTTATCTTCACCAATATTGGCAACTGCCGAAATAGCCGAAATTTTTGCAGGTCTTAAAGTTCCGTCTGTAATTTTCGCAATTGTAGAACCTTTTCCGTCAGAATACGTATCACTGTCCAAAGTTTCCTTGAATAAAGGAGCAAGGTAAACAAGATGATTGGCTTGCCCTAAATATTCCTGAGTAATTTGAAATTCAACCATTTCGGAAGTTTTTTTCAAAGCTCCGAAAAGTGGATTAAACGCTTCACGAGGCTGAAAATCAACAGGTCCGTTTTTAATCTGAACAATCACATTATCTCTGAATTTTCCATCAAGAGGAACAAATTCCAGATAAGCCTGTTTTGCGCGGTCTTCTTTGCTCGGACTGTAAACAAAAGCTCTCCACATCACGATTCCACCATAAGGTTTCAAAACGTCTGCCATCATATTAGCACCGTCTGCGTGCGTTCTTCCGTAATCCTGCGGTCCTGGTTGGCCTTCAGAATTGGCCTTAACCAAAAATCCTCCGAAGTCCGGAATTAATTTATAAATTTCTGATGCTTTGTCTTTCCACCACTTTTGAACATCTTTATTCAACGGGTCAGAATTTTCCAATCCGTCCAAAACTTTAGGCGACGAAAAATTGACTGATAAATAAACTTTGATTCCATAAGGTCTGAAGATGTCTGCCAGAACTTTTACCTTTTCAAGATAGTCTTTACGGAGCATATTTGGTGAAGCATTCACATTATTGAGAACGGTTGCATTAATTCCAATCGAAGCGTTGGCTCGTGCATATTCTCCGTATATGGGGGAAATTTTACTGGGCAAATCTTCCCATTTCCAAAGCGAATGCCCTGCATAACCGCGTTCAATGGTTCCATCCAGATTATCCCAATGGTTGAGAATCCTGACATCATATGATGGTTTTTCGGTAATATTCAAATTTGTCAATATAGATTTTGTCTGCTGCAAACGTAGAATATGATAGACACCATACAACAATCCGATTTCTTTTTCGGCAGAAATGACCAGTTTATTCTGAACTGATTTTATGGTATAACCGCCTTTCAGATTTTTTAATGATTTGTCGGTTCGAAGTTCAATTTCCTGACCTTGCCAATGATTCATTAATTCTTTTTTGGCGATATTTAAAGTCGGATTGTTTCCTTTGGAAATGATTTTAGCTGCTGAAATTCCATTTTTAGCCGGAAACCGAAGCCAAAGCTGACTGCCGTCTTCTGCGAAAATCGTTAATGGAATCATTAGAAATAATAGAAGGTAAAGTCGGAAATGATTCATTAGAAATTTTTTCAATTTTAATTTTATAAGTTTTGGCTAAAGCCAAATTGTATATCGTCTTTTTAAACGGGCCAAAGCCCGTTCCTATTGAGATTATTCCTCCAGCCCTTCAATGGTTTTAATTTTACCATCGGCGTCATATTCCAATTCTACCACTTTCATACTTCTGAGCCAGGTTTTTCCTTCACTCGGAACAGAGTCGTGGAAAAAGAGATACCATTTTCCTTTAAATTCAACAATGCTGTGATGGGTTGTCCAACCTACAACAGGCGTCAGAATTTCTCCCTGAAAAATAAATGGTCCATACGGATTGTCGCCAGTTGCATAACAAATCAAATGCGTATCGCCGGTAGAATATGAAAAATAATATTTGCTGTTGTATTTGTGCATCCAAGACGCTTCGAAAAAGCGGTGTTTGTCGCCGTGAAGCAAAGGATTTCCGTTTTCATCAAGAATCAGAACATCTTTTGGTTCTTCTCCGAATTCCAACATATCATCACTTAACAATGCAACTTTTGAAGAAATTGCAGGTTCATTATCATTAGGAATTACCGCAGATTCCAATGCCTTGTTATTTCTGTAACGCTGTAATTGTCCGCCCCAGATTCCGCCGAAATACATATAATGTTTTCCATCTTCTTCGAAAACACAAGGATCGATGCTGTAACTTCCCAACATTGGATGTTTCTCCGGAACGAACGGTCCGTAAGGTTTGTCGCTTACTGCAACGCCAATTCTGAAGATGTCATTTCTATCTTTTAATGGAAAATACATATAATATTTACCATTTTTGAACGCCACATCACAATCCCACAACTGTCTTCCCGACCAAGAAATATCTTTTACAGAAAGTACAACACCGTGATCTGTAATTTCACCGTTTTCTACATCATCAAGGGAGAAAACGTGATAATCATTCATATCGAAATGGTCTCCGTTGTCGTTTTCTTCGATTCCACTTTCACGGTCGTGTGATGGATAAATGTAAATTTTGCCTTCAAAAACGTGTACGGACGGGTCTGCCATATAATCTTTAGGGAATAGATATTTTGCTTTTTTCATTGTTTTGATAAGAAGTTAGATTTTAGATACTAGATGTTAGACTTATTTTTCTTTTGTTAATTGAATTATTTTTTCTACCACAGGTTTTGTCTGATTATTCCGGTCAAAAAGTAAAGGATAATCGGTTCTGCCTTTTACCGGAAAATCGTTTTTCCAGGATTGTGCATCGGTTGTTCCCCACAAGGTTACTCTTCTGATTTTATCCTGATGTTTCAGGAATAATCTGAAAAAATCCAGATAACGGTTTTCCCATTCTGTTTTTACATTTTCGGGAAGTCCGGCTGTGTAAGGATTCATTTTTGCTTCATATTCTACCTTATCGGAAACGTTGGCAGAAGTTCCCCAAGGTGAAGGAAGTGCGCTGATTTCCATTTCAGTAACATTTACTTTTACGCCGTTTGCTGTGTAGTCAAGAATTGCTTTTTCGTATTCGTCAAGGGTTGGTGTATCAAGACCAACGTGGGTCTGCATTCCTACTCCATCGATTCGGATTCCTCTGGATTTTAAAGTCTGAACCATTTTGCTTACAGTTTTTACTTTTCCGGGATGCCATTCGTTGTAATCATTGTAATAGAGTTCTGCATTCGGGTCTGCTTCCTGAGCGTACTGGAAAGCCAACGGAATAAATTCTTCGCCAAGGATCTCATAAAATTTACTTTTACGGTAAGTTCCATCTTCCATAATAGCTTCATTCACCACATCCCAACCTTTTACGCGACCTTTGTATCTGGTGACAACGGTGGTAATGTGATTTTTCATTCTTTGTTTTAAGACTTCAGCAGAAACATCTTTTCCGTCTTTGTCTACAAAAAACCATTTGGGTAACTGCGAATGCCAAATCAACGTATGACCGATGATGAACATTTTGTTTTTCTCCCCAAAAGCCACAAATTTATCGGCATCATCAAAAAAGAACTTTCCTTCCTCCGGCTGCAAAAACATCGATTTCATACAGTTTTCGGCAACAATGGAACTGAACTGGTTTTTAATAATTTCTACAGATTTTACATCTTTCTCGTAAATCTGTGGAAGACTCATTGCCGTTCCGATATAGAATTTGTTTTTGAATGCATTCTTCAGAGAATCGTTAGAAGTTGCCGTGTCGGCTGTCTTGCAGGAGACGGTCAAAGTTAAAATTCCTAATAATGCTATAATTCGTTTCATAATTTTATTTTTCTAATTATTTTTAATACACCGAATCACTCGCAGCCCGGCTTGAACGGAAATCCTTTTTTTGCGGCTGGAAAAGCTTTGGCAAAAAAGATTGGGAGTGGAAGACGGAAAAGCTGCCCAAATTTTTATTATATCATTAATCTTTCGCTTTTCTTCTTTCTTTAAGGTCGTGCTCGATTTCGATTTCTTTCTTCTTATTGATTTCGTAGAACATCAGCAATCCACACGCTAAAAAGAACGGGATTGACGGGAATACGCTGACTAGCATTTTCGCTCCGTCCGAAACACTTTCCGGCTGAACAACGCTCATTGCACCTTCTGAGGAAATGTAACCGTATTTTCCGATAATTAATGCAACTAATGAACTTCCGATGCTTAAACCAACTTTTAAACCGACCATCATTGCCGAGAAAATAATTGCTGTTGCGCGTCTGTTGTTTTTCCATTCTGAATAATCTGCGACATCCGCAATCATCGCCCACAGTAATGGTGTTCCGATTCCGTAGAAGAAACCGTGTAAAATCTGGGATAAGAACATTAACCCAACCGATTTTGGAGGGTAAAATATAAACGCTAAGACAAATAATGTTGAAATAAACAATGAAGCGATGAATGCATCTCTTTTACCATATTTGTCTGCAAACTTTTTTGAGAAAGTGATTCCAACAATCATCATAATAATTCCGCCCGCATTAAACAGTCCAAAACCTGCTGAACGAGGGTCCTCGCCAAAGAAATTCATCCCGATGGAATTGAAGAAATTGGTAATCGGCGATATAAATTGCTGAAGTGAAGCTTCATCCACATAATTATTAAAATAATATACATACGAACCGCCTTTCATTGCCAATGTAATGAAAATCAATGCGGTAACCGTTAACATTATAATCCACGGCTTGTTTTTCTTTAAATCCTTCAAATCAGCGTTTAAAGTAGATTCCTGCTCCGGTTTTGGAATGACTCTTTCTTTGGTCGTGAGAAAAGTGATGAGTAACATTATCGTTCCGATAATTGCCAGCCAAGTCATTACCACCTCGATTCCGGCTGCTTTGTCACCGTGTCCAGCCGACAAAATAATCGGAAGCATAAATACCTGAACGAAGAACTGCGCAAACATCACAGCCACAAAACGGTAAGACGAAATACTGTTTCTTTCACTCATATCGCCTGTGATAACGCCACTTAATGCTGCGTAAGGTAAATTATTGGCTGCGTAAAGTAATAGTAAAACAGAATAAGTAATTGCTGCATAAATCATTTTTCCTTTGTAAGAAAAATCGGGTGTGCTGAATGCAAAAAGTGCCGCGGCACCCAACGGAATTGCAGTTAATAAAATCCAAGGACGGAATTTCCCCCATTTTGTGCGGGTTCTGTCTGCCAAAGCTCCAATCAACGGGTTGAAGACAAAACCAGCCAATAAACCAACCGTAAGCGTAATGATGGAGGCATCTTCCGGTTTTAATCCGTAAATATCGGTGTAAAAATAAGCTAAATACGTCACCAAAGTCTGGAAAACCAGATTGGCGGCTAAATCTCCTAAACTGTAGCCGATTTTCTCAACGACAGATATTTTTTGAGATGAGTTGTTCATATAAATTAGATATTAGATGACAGACAAATAGATGATAGACTAAAATCTTTTGTCTTAATTTTTATTATGTTTAGTTTAATGATTATTCTGTAGTGAAAGGCGATGCGGGAAGTCCAGTTTTGTTTTTCAGATTTCCGTCGGGGTTGTCTGCCCAATCGTACCTTACCGAAACGGGATTTGAAACGGTATCATTCCAGACAATTATTTTATTGCCTTCGATTTTTGCTTTTGCCCATTCGTATTTTCCGTCTTTTCCTTTGATGGCAAAACCTTTCAGTTCTGAAACGGGTGCAAAATCATCAGTTCCGGTTTTAAAGGAAAGAATTATTTTATTTCCTTCTACTTTCATTGACTGATAAACCGGTCCGTCTGCGATGATATTTTTCTTGTCTGCAACTTTTAATGCCTGTAAAGCCAATCTGTCTCCGACAGTTTTTTTGTTCAGAGGATGAATATCGTTCCACTCTCCTATATCGATAATTACGGCAAGTCCGGTGTTCGGAACTTTGAGAGAAACCTGACGCTGTTGGTCTCTTAATTCTGCCCAATTGCTTTCCACAGGTTGTGTTTTTGGTTCCATAAAATTTGCCAACTGTACGGTAAAGAACGGCAAATCTTTCTGGTTCCATTTGTTTCTCCAATCGTTAACCATTGTGGTCAGCAAATCGCCGTATTCTTTTGGTTTTCCGGTGTTGCTTTCGCCTTGATACCAAATGGCACCTTTGATATTATAATTGATGAGCGGATTAATCATTGCATTGTACAATCCTGTTGGTTTCCATCGGATGAAGGTTTGTCCGGGAGCCATTTTTTCCATTTTAGCACCTATTTTATATTTCCATTCGGTTTTTAAATCGATTTTATTTCCGTCAATTTCGAGGTAATAAGGCTTGTCAGCGATGAACTGTCCTTTTCCGCTTCCATTGGAGATTCTCACAGCAATCACATTTTTTCCTTCCTTTAAAATGCCTGCCGGAATATCATACCAACGCGGCGGATATTCGTAGGTTACATTTCCTACTTTTGTTCCGTTGATGTAGGTAACATCTGCATCTTTTATTCTTCCTAAATTTAAAAAGGCGGCTTTTCCTGCCTGATTTTTAGTTAAATTAATTTCTTTTCTGAACCAAACTGAGCCTTCGAAAGAACCTTCTTTATCTTCCCAAGAACCGGGAATATTCATTGTTTTCCAGTCAGAGTCGTTTAGATCAAAATTTTCCCAATGTTGGTTTAGTCCAATATCGCTTTGGTCGAGTTCTGCATACCAAGCTTTGCTCAACGCCTGTTCGCCAGATTCCGTAGATTTTATCAAATCATCGTTCTGCCATTTTTTGGCTTCGTCAAGATATTCAGGATATTTTTTCAGCGAATTTTCATCCATCCACGCCTGAATCGGTGAACCGCCTAAACTTGCGTGGATAATTCCAACGGCAACTTTATTTTTCTGACTTAATTCTTTTGCAAAAAAATAAGCAACTCCTGAGAAATTAAGAATCGTT